>Ga0307515_10021178_pt1 | contig 11544 bp, 13 predicted proteins | sample 17_EM_MG_FD_194513 | JGI IMG/M metagenome (GOLD analysis project Ga0307515, IMG submission 194513) | Populus trichocarpa ectomycorrhiza microbial communities from riparian zone in the Pacific Northwest, United States - 17_EM | ecosystem: Host-associated > Plants > Roots > Unclassified | place... | reverse complement strand
GGCGTCCTCGGCGGCGTCGAACTGGCCGTACCGCCGGACAAGGACCCCGAGGACCTGCGGCGCGAGGTCGCGCAGCAGGTCCTCGACGGCGGGTTGGGCGGCCGTCACTGCTCGGGCGGCCCTTCGGGAACCTCGCGCAGCTCGACCCGCTCGGCCCAGACGACAACCTCGCCGGCCCGCTCGATCGCCCGCTGCTCGCTGCCGACCTCAAGGATCCAGAAGCCGGCCAGCGACTCCTTGGCCTCGGCGAACGGGCCGTCGGTGACGACGACCTGGCCGTCGACGAGCTGGACCAGCTTCGCCGAGGTGGGATCGGCCAGGCCGTGGGCCGCGACCAACTCGCCGTGCTTCTCCAGGTCGGCGTTGAAGTTGCCCATGAAGGCGATCATCTCGGTGACCCACTCCTGGTCGTGCATCCCCATCATGGTCGCGCCGTCGCCGAACATCATCAGCATGTACTTCATGGCTCAGTCTCCCAGTTCGTTCGCGCCCCTGGTGGGGCACTCGCACCGGTGGGTCGGAGTCCGCCGGCCAACCTCGACATGCTCCCGGAATTTTCTTGTCGGCTCCGGATTTTGTCGGTCCCCGGGTCTACCGTCGGCGGGGAAGACATCCCTGAGGAGGGGCTATGGACAAGGTCGTCCATTTCGAAATCCCGTACGACGATGCCGACCGGGCGCACGCCTTCTATCGGGAGGCGTTCGGCTGGGAGCTGCGGACCGCGCCGGAGATGGCGTACACCATGGTCACCACCACACCGACCGACGATAACGGGCGGCCCGGCGAGGCGGGCGGGATCAACGGCGGCATGCTGGCCCGGCAGGGCCCGATCACCAGCCCGGTCATCACGATCAACGTCGACGACCTGGACGAGGCGCTGGCCCGGGTGGAAAAGCTGGGCGGGTCGGTCGCCATGGGCCGCCAGACGGTCGGCAGCATGGGCTTCTCGGCGTACGTCACCGACACGGAGGGCAACGTCATCGGCCTCTGGCAAAACGCCCTTCTATAGTGCGCTGGCCCAGGCGAGGACGTGATCCACATCGGCGCGGGTCCAGCCGATCGCCGAGTCGATCGGCACCAGCAGCGTCGGGGCTGCCCGGCCCGCGGCCCAGCGACGGCCCGCGTCCGTATGGTTGTCGTCGATCCACGCCACCGGCCGATCGCCCGCCGCCTCGGCAATCGCCGGCACCTTCGCCTCGGGCGGGAAGGGCAGCGGCGGGAACGGCACCACGGGCAGCGGATCGACGCCGAGCAGCGGCGCGAGCAGCGTGTTCGCGTCCTCGCCCCAGGCGGTCGCCCACCGCAGGTCGCCGGCCGCGGCCAGGTCGCGGATCCAGGCGCCGTGGCCGGGGCAGTAACGCTCGGGACCCTCGCCCGGATAGAACTCATGCTCAACGTAACCGTCGGGGCAGGCGGACGCGGCGAAGGGGTTGAGGACCCCATCGAGGTCCAACAGCAGAACGGGTCGGCTCACCCTGCCATCTAAACGCGCCGGCCTCCGCGCCCGAAAATCCGGGTCCGGTGAAGCTGAAATGAAGCTAGCGCGGTCTACCGTCTCGACCCATGAACGCCCCCACTGCCGGCACCACGCAGGTCCAGGAGTCCCGTTGGCGGGCCGTTCTGCACCGCTGGCCCAGCGGCTTGGGGCTGGCGGTCGCGGGCGTCCAACTCGCGACAGGCGCAGACCGCGACACGGTCGCGATCGTGGTCACCGTGGCTACTCTGTGCTATCTCGGCGCCGCCGCCTTGGGTCGGCCCTGGATCGCCTGGGCCGGCGTCGCCGGCGGCAGCCTGGTGGTGGCCGCCAGCGAGTTGATCGGCTGGCCGTGGTGGGCCGGCCTCGGCGCGGTCGCACTCGTCCTCGTCATCGTTGGTCTGCTCGGCCGGGTGCCACGCCCCACGCTGACCGCACAGACTGCCGCCTTGCTGGGGTACGGCGGCCTCGCCGTGGCGGCGCTGTACTTCGCTCCCCGCCTCGGCTTGGCGATGGCCGGCGTCGTGCTGGCGGGCCACGGCGTGTGGGACTTCATCCACTACCGGCGCAACAAGGTGGTGCCCCGGTCACTGTCCGAGTTCTGCATGCTGCTGGACGTGCCCCTGGGCGCCGGAGCAGTCCTCCTCGCCATCATCAATTGATTCGCTACCCCCGATGCCAAGCTCGCGCAGCCTCATCAGCCCGCCAAGGCCTGCCTGAAGCCCGTGGCGGCGCGCCCCTCGGGGTACGGCCGATCCACGCTGCCTCCAGAGTTCCCCGCGCCTTCACCCGAGAGGTGCTCGACCAGGGCGCGAACACCACCCCGTTTTAAGCGACTTATCATGATTAGTTTCCCCTCGGGGAAGCGGCAATCGCCGGCTCAGTCACCGTCCGTGAACGACCTGGGCACCCCGCGGCAGATCTTGTGCAGGCAGGGCGAGCTCCCACACCCGAAATCTCCAACGTCCGCTCGGCGGACGGATTCCGCGATACGCAGGGTCATGCCACGCTTAGCACCCAATATGCAAGATCAACTACTCGGAGTGCCGGCCGGGTCAGCTCTCCCCGTCGCGGACAATCTGGCGGACGCGCTCGCGGGAGTAGCCGGTGGCCGCCACGATGTCCACCTGGCGCATCCCGGCCTGATCAGCGGCCCGGATCTCCTCCGCAAGCTCGGCACGCGCCTGGTCAGCCTTGTCCCGAGCGTCCGCCACGATCTGGGCGGCCCGCTCCTGGGCACGGGGTACCCCGGACTCCGCCGCGCGGAGCTTCCGAACCGCCGCCTCCAGATCCGCCATTTGACCATCCTCCCCGGCCAGGCAATAGGCCAACTGACAGGTAAGCGGTCCGCCGACCGAGCTGGTCAGCCGTACGGCACAGCGAGACCCCGCGCGTTCATCCGCGCGGGCCTCGACGTTTCTGCTGGTCAGGAGACGTCGCTACCGCCGCTTCGGGCGGGCTACGGGCTCGCGGCGAGGAACAGGAAGGCTGCCAAGAGTCCCAGGTGCACGCCACCCTGGAGGACGTTCGCGCGGCCCGGCACCACGGTCAGGGTGCCCACGATGACGGTCAGGGCCAGGAGGACCATCTGTGTTCCGCCGAGACCCAGCAGCAGCGGGCCGTCCAGCCAGATCATTGCGACGCTTATTGCCGGAATCGTTAGGCCGATGCTTGCCATCGCCGAGCCCAGCGCCAGATTCAGGCTGGTCTGCATCCGGTCTCGGGTCGCCGCGCGGACCGCCGCGATCGTCTCCGGCAGCAGTACCAGCAGGGCGATCACGACGCCGACCACCGCCTGCGGCATACCCGCGGCCGCCACCGTCGATTCGATCGCCGGCGACACCCCCTTGGCCAGGCCGACCACCGCGATCAGCGCCACCAGCAGCAGGCCGAGGCTGGCCAGCGCGGCCCGCTCGGTCGGCGGGTCGAGGTGCTGCTCGCCCTCGATGACCTCGCCCGCGGTGGTGATCGGCAGGAAGTAGTCGCGGTGTCGGCGGGTCTGTACCAGGACGAAGAGCAGGTACAGGCCCAGCGAGGCCACCGCGGCGAAGGCCAGTTGCGCCGGCGAGAACTGGGGGCCCGGGCGGCTGGTCGTGAAGCTTGGCAGCACCAGGCTCAGCGTGGCGATCGTCGCCACCGCGGCGAGGGCGCCGCCGGTGCCCTCGGGGTTGAAGACCGCGATGCGCCGCCGGAGCGCGCCGACCAGCAGCGACAGGCCGAGGATGCCGTTGCAGGTGATCATCACCGCGGCGAACACCGTGTCCCGGGCCAGGGTCTGTGTCTTCTCGCCGCCGCTGATCATCAGCGTGACGATCAGCGCGACCTCGATGATCGTGACCGCCACGGCCAGGACCAGGGAGCCGAACGGCTCGCCGACCTTGTGGGCGACGACCTCGGCGTGGTGCACCGCCGCGAGCACGGCGCCGGCCAGCAGCAGGCCGCTGACAATCACCAGCGGCGGCGGCAGGTCGCGGCCCCAGGTGAGAATGAGCGCCGCGACGGCGAGGACCGGAACCCAGGCCGTCCAGCGGGCAAGGTACGAGCTGATCTTGGCAGTCATCTGACAACCCTGCCAGAGAACGCCGCCCGTCGCCCGGTGAGCGAGGCAGGATGGTTGACATGGCGTACGTCAACCAGTCCGGTGAATTCACCCGTGACCAGCGTTACATCGGCACCCGGATCACCGCCGACGGGCGGGACGGCTATCCGGTCGAGCCCGGCCGCTACCGCTTGATCGTCAGCCGGGCCTGCCCGTGGGCCAACCGGTCGATCATCGTACGGCGGCTGCTCGGCCTTGAGGACGTACTGTCCATGGGCATCGCCGGGCCGACCCACGACCAGCGGAGCTGGACCTTCGACCTGGACCCGGGCGGGCGCGATCCGGTGCTCGGCATCGAGCGGCTGCAGGAGGCCTTCTTCGCCCGCTACCCGGACTACGACAAGGGCATCACCGTGCCCGCGATCGTGGACGTGCCGACCGGGCAGGTGGTCACCAACGACTTCGCCCAGATCACCATCGACCTGAGTCTGGAGTGGAAGAAGTACCACCGGGAGGGCGCGCCGCAGCTGTACCCGGAACCGCTGCGCGAGCAGATCGACAAGATTAATCGGTTCGTCTTCGCCGACATCAACAACGGCGTCTACCGGGCCGGCTTCGCGGGCACCCAGGAGGCGTACGAGGCGGCCTACCACCGGCTCTTCGACCGGCTCGACAGGCTCTCCGAGCTGCTGTCGGGCCAGCGTTACCTGGTCGGCGAAACGATTACCGAGGCCGACGTCCGGCTGTTCACAACGCTCGCCCGGTTCGATCCTGTCTACCACGGCCACTTCAAGTGCAACCGGCAAAAGCTGAGCGAGATGCCGGTGCTGTGGGCGTACGCCCGAGATCTTTTCCAGACCCCCGGCTTCGGTGACACCACCGACTTCGTGCACATCAAGCAGCACTATTACCTGGTGCACCGCGACATCAACCCGACCGGAATCGTGCCCGCCGGCCCCGACCTCGCCAACTGGCTGACCGAGCACGGACGCGAAAAGCTCGGCGGCCGACCGTTCGGCGACGGCACCCCGCCCGGCCCGCCGAAGCCCGCCGAGGTGGTACCCGCGGGGCACGGCGCCTCCGCCTAGGATGGTCGTCGATGTCCAGCATGGAGGCCTCATGAGCGACCAGATCGACAGCTCGACCGCGCAGCCGGCGCGCCGATACAACTACTGGCTCGGCGGCAAGGACAATTTCGCGGTCGACCGGGCGTCTGGCGACGAAATCCTCAAGACCTTCCCGACAGCGCGGCTCGCGGCACTGGAAAATCGCCGTTTCCTGCAGCGAGCGACCCGCTACCTGGCGGCGGAGGCGGGCATCCGGCAATTCCTGGACATCGGCACGGGCCTGCCGACTGCGGACAACACGCACGAGGTCGCGCAGGGCATCGCCCCCGACAGCCGGGTGGTCTATGTCGACAACGACCCGATGGTGATGGCCCACGCGCGGGCCCTGTTGAGTAGCACGCCGCAGGGCCGGACCACGTACATCGAGGCCGACCTGCGCTCGCCCGAAACGATCCTGACGGATCCCGACCTGCGCGCAACCCTCGACCTGGGCGAGCCGGTCGCGCTCATGCTGGTCGCGGTGCTGCACTTCATCGAGGGGTACGGCGCCGGCGGGCCCATCGTCCGCACCATGATGGACGCCCTGCCCAGCGGCAGCTACCTGGTCATCACCAACGCCACCAAGGACCCACTCCCACCGAAAATGGCGGCTGACTACGACGCGGCCCTGGCGGCGGGCATCACCAACATCTGGCCCCGCGACCGAGCGGAATTCACCGACCTCTTCGCCGGCCTGGACCTGATCGCCCCGGGCGTCCAACCGGTAAGCGAATGGCGCGCACAAGACGAACCAGAACCCCGCCCAAACCCAGCCCACATCGCGGTCTACGGCGCGGTAGCCCGCAAGCCTTAACCGCACCCGGTGGGACGCGTGCCCCGAATCAGATCTATCAACCGCCACACATTCGAGCTCGGATTCGCACCGTCAGGCGACCCATCGCCGCGATGCTTGGCGTCGAGTTTGATCGCCCGGCCGACCGCGTCATCGTGACGTACGGCCAACTCCTCAAGCGCGGCTTCGGTGAGCAGCTTTCCTGACCGCAGGTAGGCCTGAGCGCGTCGCTGTGCCTCCTTACGGTCGAGGAACGCGCTGCTCTCCTCGAAGTGCAGGAGAAACCACAATTCGAGGCACGGGTTGGAGACGGCTACCTCGATGCCGTTCCGACACGCCAGTTCAACGGCGGCGGCCAGGTTCGGATGCTCGTCCACGTCGAACACGCACCAGATTTCGTCCCGTGGCCGGCCTCTGCCTCGCCGCGCTTCCTTCGCTTCCCGGGCCTTTGCCTGGACCGCGTGCTGTACGAGTTGTAGCGGTCCGCCGCGGAAATCGTCGATCGTCACCAGGACCCGGTCCCGATGGCGTCGATGCCAGAAGGTCAGGTATCGCTCCTCGGTCTCCAGGCCTTCGACGAAAACGAGAATCTCCCGTCGTTGCGCCGCCGCGGTGGTGCGCCTCGTCGGAGGTCCCGACCTTTTCAACCGCGACCGCCCGCGAAGGCCGAACGGGCGGTCTCGGCGAACTGTTGCCGAGAGAGAATCGGCGTCGCGCCGTATCGGCCGGTGAGATATCGGCGGCCGATCGCCTCTTCCTTGCGCGGTGCGAGATCGGAGAGGGCGTAGAGACGCGAGCTTCCGTCGTTTCGCTTCTCGGTGAACCAGACCTGATCGCGGCCGATAATCTGGTCGGCGACCGTGTCGCCCAACAGCGCGGAGTCGTGAGAGTTGAAGATTAGCTGCGCCCGACGAGGATTTGTCTCCGGGCTCTGAAAGAGACCCACCAGTTGGGCCACCAGCGCGGGATGCAGGCTGGCATCCAGTTCGTCCGCGAGGAGCACGGCGCCGTCGGTGATGGCCCTAAGTACCGGTCCGACCAGACCGAACCATACCTGGGTACCGAAGGACTCGTCCTCGTGGCCCATCTCAATGTCGCCCTCGGCGCCCCGGTGTGTCAGCTTCACGCCAAAGGGCGCGACGTCCACGCTTTCCGCGCCGTCGTTGTCGTCATCCTGACCGGCAAGGATCCGAACGGCACGCTGCAACCGCTCCCGGACAGCGGGATCAGGCTTGATCATCGTGGCACCCGTGATGCCGAGGTCTGCCGCTCGGAGGAACGCCAGCACGCTCTCCCGCGTGCCGGGGTCGTCGAGTAATTGCGTGGTGAGGGCTTGCCGAAACGGACGGCTGTCGGCCTCGGCGAGAAGCAGATTGCGCTCGAACCAGGCGTACAGCGGGAGTAGGGTCGCGTGGTTGGCGGCTGCGGCGGTGGAGAGAAAAAGCGCGTTCGGCCGAAGCAACGTAGTGACAGCCCGCCCCTGGACGCGGTCGACAGAACCGAGCTCAACCTCGTTGCCACGGCGATGGAAGATCAGGGCAGCCCGCCCGTGCGGATAGCGGTACGCCCATTCCTCCAGCACCCGGGTGTCGTCGAGCGTAAAGCCGTACTCATGACGGATGCCTGCCAGGACGAGATCGATCTCATAGCGAGATGGCGCCGACCTCGACGACGCGTCAAGCAGGTACGGCCGCCGAGGGATTCCGCCGGTGGGGCTACCCGTACGGAACGATTGCAGGACGTGCGTCCTCATGTCGTCCATGGCTCGCAGGATGTTTGTCTTGCCCGACGCATTGGCACCGAAGACCCCCGCGACCGGCAACACCCCGATCGGCTGGCCACCCGTTCGCCAGCAAACGTGCCGTACGTCGTCGGCCTTCGCCATCGTGGTGGCAACCATGGTCAGCTCGGCCACATCACGGAACGACCGAACGTTCTCCGCACGAAAGGCCAGGAGGACGGACGCCCCCCGGGCCGGTTCTTCGACTACCACAGAGCTATTTTTGCAGAAAATCTGCAATCTTGCGACCGAGAAACGCCTCAGCCAGTTTCCAGCGGGCCAAGGACCTCGCGGAGCAGGCTTGCGAGTTGCCGCCGGTCGTCCGGGGGCATGTGGGCGAGCAGGCGTTGCTGTTGGGCCAGGCCGGCGCCGAGGGCATGGTCGACGGTTTCGCGACCCTTTGTCGTTAGCTCGACCACGATGCCTCGGCGGTCGGTGGGCGATGGGAAGCGCACCGCCAGGCCCGTTTTCTCCAGGCGGTCGAGCCGGGCCGTCGTGCCGCCCGTGCTGAGCATCATCGACGCGGCCAGCGCGCCCGGCGACAACCGGTACGGCGCTCCCGCGCGCCGCAGCGTCGCCAGCACGTCGAATTCCGGGCGGCCGATGCCGTACGCCGCGTATGCGCGTTCCATCTCCTCGCCCGCTATCCGGGCCAGTCGGAAGATCCGCCCGAAGACGGCCATTGCTGTGGTGTCCAGGTCCGGGCGCTCGCCGTGCCATTGCGCGGTGATGCGGTCGACGCCGTCGGGGTGTGCCATACCACTATTGTCTCGACGTCAAGCTTCTTGACAAGAAGATGGTCGCGCGAGATTCTCTTGACGTCGAGATACTTTGCGTCGAGGGAGTCGGCCCATGCGCGCACCGGTCCTGCTGGTCACCGCCCTGACCCCGATGGCCTGGGGCACCACCTATGCCGTCACCACCGAGTTCCTGCCCGCCGATCGGCCCCTGCTCGGCGGCGTCCTGCGGGCCTTACCGGCCGGGCTGCTGCTGGTGGCGCTGACCCGGCGGTTGCCGCGCGGCGACTGGTGGTGGCGCTCGGCCGTGCTCGGCGCGCTCAACATCGGCGTGTTCTTCGCGTTGCTCTTCGTCAGCGCTTACCGGCTGCCCGGCGGGATGGCCGCCGTGCTCGGCGCCGCTCAGCCGCTGGTGGTTGCCGGGCTTACCGTTCTGCTGCTGGCCGAGCGGGTCGCCCTGCGCACCGTGGTTGCGGCCGTCGTCGGCGCCGGCGGGGTGGCGCTGGCCGTGCTGACCGCCAGCGCCCGGCTCGATCCGGTCGGGCTGCTCGCCGGGCTCGGCGGCACGGCGTCGATGGCCGTCGGCCTGGTGCTGACCAAGCGTTGGGGGCGGCCGGACGCCGGCCTGGTGACCGCCACCGGCTGGCAGCTCAGCGCCGGCGGTCTGCTGCTGGCGCCGCTGGCGCTCGGCGTCGAGGGCCTGCCCGCCTCGCTGACCGCGGCGAACGTGGCCGGATACGCGTACCTGTCGCTGGTCGGCACCGCGGCCGCGTACACGATCTGGTTTTGGGGTCTGCGGCGCCTGCCCGCCGCCCAGGTCTCGCTGCTCGGCCTGCTCTCGCCGCTGGTCGCGACCGTCGTCGGGTGGGCGGCGCTGGGTCAGGGGCTCACTCCCGTGCAGCTGCTCGGGATGCTTGTCGCCTTCGGCGCGGTGCTGGTCGGAGCGTCATCGCAGGTCCGCGTTCTCCACGATGCGGGTCGCGAAGCCGGTGCGGGCGGCGCGCAGCATGGCTCGGCCGAGCCGGTCGGTGCTGGTGACGTACTTCGGCGCCAGGCGGTTCAGCAGCGGCATCAGGGGCGCGGTGATCGCATAGATCATCCGGTACCAACCCGTCCTCGACGTGGCGCCGTGCAGAGGCTGGATGAAGGCCGGGCGGAAGCCGTACCCGTTGGGGAAGGTCTTGATGACCTCAAGCTCGGTGCGGGCCTTGACCCGCGCCCACATGGCACGACTGTCGGGCTTTGTTCCTGCGCCTGACACGTAGACGAAGGTCAGCGCCGGGTTGAGCGCGGCGAGGGCGTGTGCCGCGGCGACCGGATAGTCGTACGAGATCCGGGTGTACGCCGCCTCGTCCAGCCCGACCGAGGAGGCGCCGAGGCAGTAGAAGCAGGCGTCGTAGCCGCGCAGCGCGTCCTCGATCGGCGTCAGGTCGGCGAAGTCCGCGAGGATGATCTCTCGCAGCTTCGGATGCCGCACGCCGGTGGGTTTGCGCACCACCGTGAGCACCTGCTCGACGTCCTCCGCGAGCAGGCTCTCGCGAAGCGCGCCCTGGCCAACCATGCCGGTCGCGCCGAAAATGATGATCTTCATTTGTCGTCCTCCGTGATCAGGATCCGGACGCTCTCCACGACCGTCCGGCGGCGCCGGGCGAGCCCCTGCGGGCCGCTGGCGTGCGTCATCGCCAGGTCCGGCGACCCCAGCATGGACAGGCCGGTGATCAGGATCAGCAGTTCGTCGGCCGAAAACCGGTCGCTGACCTTGCCCGCCCGCTGCGCGGCCGCGATGGCGGCGACCTTGCTCCGGTTTGCGGCCACGACCGCCGCCGGCATCGCCGCCGCGCCGCCGCGTTCGAGGGAGTGCCAGAGGGCCAGCCGCAGCGCCTGCGGCTGCTCCTGGTTGCGATCGAAGAGCCGGGCGGCATACCCCGGCAGGTCGCCCGCGTCGATCGGCACGTCCTGGACGGTGTCGACAACCAGGGCGTTGAACACCGCGTCGAACAGGTCCTCCTTGTTGCCGAAGTAGCTGTAGATCAACGCCTTGTTCGCCGCCGCGGCCGCCGCGATGCGGTCAACCCGCGCGCCGGCGATGCCGCGTTCGGCGAACTCGTTCGCCGCGGCCTCGAGCAGCCGCCTCTTGGTGTCCTCCGCGTCCCGCGCCATGCTGAACCACCCTACCCGATTTATAACCAACTAGTCAGTTAGCCTGGGGCCTGCGCACGGCGCGAATCATCGGACGCGCCGGTCCCTCACCGGGCGTGACCTGGGGCTTCACCCTGTCGACTGAAAACGTCGTACCCGGCTTCTACAGTGCTTCGGTGCCCGTTGAACGATGGTCCACCGCCCAGATCACCGCCCTCGCCCCCGACGCGAGTTCGCTGAAAGGCGCGCGCGCCGTCAGCAGCCCGACCAAGTGGCAGGCGACCGGCCTGCACGACGAGGTCCTGTGGGGGCTGTGCAAGGGCAGCGGAAAAAATCCGTACCAGGTCTGCGTCGACCTGTCGGAGCCGGCCTATCGATGCTCGTGCCCAAGCCGGAAGTTCCCCTGCAAGCACGCGCTCGGGCTGCTCCTGCTCTGGGCCGAGGGCGCGGCCGTCACCCCGGCGGCGGCCCCGCCCGAGTTCGTGACGGAATGGCAGGCCAGCCGCGCGGCCCGGGTCGCCAAGGCCGCGGCGCCCAGGGCGGCCGGGCCGGTCGATCCGGCGGCGGCACGCAAACGCGCCCAACAGCGCGAGGACCGCGTCGCGGCCGGCATGGCGGAGCTGCGCCGCTGGCTGGACGACCAGGTGCAGCAGGGCCTGGCGGGCACGGAGCAGGCGGGCCACCAGCCGTACGACACGATGGCCGCGCGCCTCGTGGATGCCCAGGCCCCGACGGCAGCCTCCGCGGTTCGCCGACTGGGCAGCGTCGCGGGCATCGGGCCACACTGGGCCGACCGACTGCTCGGCGACCTCGCGATGCTGCGGCTGCTGGTGGCGGGGCACGAACGGCTCGACACGCTGCCGCCGGCGCTGGCCGCGACGGTACGCAGCCGAATCGGCTTCCCGGTGGCGACGGAGGATGTGTTGGCGACCCCATCGATCCGCGACCGATGGCAGGTGCTGGGCCAGGTCGACAG
>Ga0307515_10021177_pt1 | contig 11544 bp, 2 predicted proteins | sample 17_EM_MG_FD_194513 | JGI IMG/M metagenome (GOLD analysis project Ga0307515, IMG submission 194513) | Populus trichocarpa ectomycorrhiza microbial communities from riparian zone in the Pacific Northwest, United States - 17_EM | ecosystem: Host-associated > Plants > Roots > Unclassified | place... | reverse complement strand
AGCTGACTGACTGTCACAACTCTATAAGCTCGCTGACTGCTTACGTTATTAGCCTCTTGGCAGCGAAGCTAACAGCGTAGCTGACTCTTGGACACACTGCTTCTACTACATATACAACTAAGGCTTTACATCTATAGACAATCGATCAAACTTCCGCGTAGACGTACAATTGGTCAAGGCTCCTCATCTACCGTTCGATTAAGGCTTCGCATATATAGGCGTCCAGTCAAGCTGCCGTACTGTTGTCTAATCAAGGCTCTGCACCTATATGCTCCATATCCATAGACTTTGTGTACAACTCTGTATAAGACTCCGTGTAAAGCTCCGTAACTATATCTATAGGGAAGATCATTTTAGTTAACTAGTCCGTGGGCGTTAAGATGGGCGGCAGTCAATCAATACAGAGATAGGCAGTCAAGGGGAGAGGCTCTCGCAGAGGCTCCAAAACGTTAATTGACCGTATTTCCGACGTTCTTCTGGCCGTATACTAGTTTCCTAATTAGGTCTAGTGCCTGCGTGCCTACGTGCCTGCGGTAATGCATCTTTAACTGCCGATCGAAGACGTCTAACAGCGACGGTAACTGATTCAATTTAACTGTAACAACGTATAATCAACTAACGTTTAGATAGGGTATTAGGTCAGCCCGACCGAAGGCTCTAATTTAACGACTTAACTGTAGAGGCAGCGTTCAACTAATCAGGATTTAATAGAGGCTCTGGCTTAACTTAGGGCGTCTTCTGCTATACGTATAACCTAGGCTCTATATCTATAGGCCCTATATCTACAGACAATCAATTAAGACTCTAGCTGCGCAGTCGTTCGGTTAAAGCTCTCTATATAATCAATTAAAGCTCCGCATTATATAATTAAGGCTCTCGGTATTCTCTAGACGTCTAGTTTAAAGACCTATCTTAGGACTTCCTCCTTTATAAGCGCTAACGGCAGCTTCCTCTAAACTACTACTATAGGCCTAGTGCTTTTCTAGGACATCCTTAATAGCTGCTTTCTTCTCTTTCTGGGCCGTCCTTACACTTGGCTTCTTTGGCGCATCTTAGACCTTTACGGCTGCTCCTTTACCCTCGCTGCTAGCAGTATACTCACGTGTCCTTAATCTTCTTTTAGCTTAAGAGCCTTCTAGGGACTGTCTTCTGCTTTTAGTCTCTTTATCGTTATCCTACTGGTCCTACGCTTCGCCTAAGTCGTCCTTAATATCTTCTAAAACCATCTAGTAGCAGCTTCTCGGCTATTATAACCACCTCCTTTGTATATCCCTTATCCTCGTGTCTATAATACAGCCCTTTTATTAAAACGATCTCTAAGAAGTGCTAGCTCCTATATATCCAATTCCTATTCCACTTATAATCCTTAATAAAGTCCTTTACTAGCTTAGCCAGATACGGCTTTATCCTGTCTTTAGTCGCATAAAGATAACTTAAGCACGCGGTGCTTTATCACTAATATCGTGCTGCTGCCTTTATATAAGTCCCTTCCTTACCGCGGTGTCCGTTCTCGTCGTGCAGCTAGCGCAGTACTAAATTCGGATAGCAGTGGCAGTCATACTGCGATCAGTCGTTGTTTAATTAAGGAATAAGGTCGGCCCGGTCAAAGGCTCTAATTTAACGACATTCAACTAATTCGTTTCAGTAACGGCGACGTGCTAATATTAAGGCTCTAGCTTAATTCGATCCTTTAACTAACCATAGCTTCCGTATAGTCATTTAATTAAGGCTCTACATATAGCTCTACATCTAGCTCTACATTGTACAATCGGCTCTATATCCGTACAATTAATTAAGGCTCCTAGTATCCGTTCTTATCGTGCAGCTAGCGCATCGTTAAATTCCAGGGGCGGTGTAGAGTTCTGCCGGCTTTACTGCTAAATAGACCAATTAGGATTTTCCATCCCCAGGATAGAAAATCGCTATTGGCTCGGTAACAGGCGGTAAGCTAAACTAACATTTCTGCAGTAGGTTATCTCGATTAACGCGTCAACGCGTCGCGATTAGGAAAGTAAACAAGAAAGGAGCTTTAGGAAATATAGTAAATAAACAGATAAATAGAAATCTTTTACACAGCCGTTACCTGCATCCCCTCCCCTACCTTAGAACTTGACTGTCCCCTAGTTAAACATCCTACACCTACTATAGAGCCTACTGCGGAGCCTGTAGCTTAACAGTTGTCCTAGTTATACAGCTATCTCCAAAGGTCTACGGACGTTGCTAGCTAAGCGTTACTACTAAATCCATAGGCCGTACTTAATAGTAGTCCTCCCAGTTCGTATACATTTTATTACTGTTCTTTAGTACTACTCCATTATAGAAAGCTGGTTGCTGTGTCTGTTCTTTCCTTAGTTTATCTAGGTCTACTCCTTAATATATACGGAGCCAGTCCTTAATATCCTTTAGCCGTCCTTTATTGCCGAGCCGCGGTAGTTTAGGTTCAGGTCGTTCGCGCGTCCCCACTACTAGCCTTCCTTAATTAGATAGATATATAAATCCTCGCTAAATAAGATCCTTTAGCCCTTAGCATTCGTACTTAGTAAAACGGTAACTTCCTCTATATCCAAAACAGGTCCGTAGGCCTTATCCTCGCGTACCTTACTAACCCCGTACGTCCCGCTGCGGCCATCCAAAGGCAGTAGAATCTTACGGATATTAAGAGTCTTACGGAGGTCAACAATCTTACGGATATTGAAAATTATACAAATATCGAAAGTCTTGCGGAGCAAAGGGAGCTTAGGTGCTATTCTACCAGTCTTTATATCCTAGTGCTAAGCTGTATCCTTATGCTAGGCTTTAAACTGCAACCTAATCTATAGCGGGTAACTGCTACTGCATTAGGGCTCCTCCGTGTACACCTAGTCTAGCTAGGTTAAGAAGTCTTCCTTCCCTTTACTGCCGTAGCTCCTATATAAGCTAAATATTCAGGGCGTCTTCTTCCGGAAGAATATCCATTCGCTTAGCACCCTCTATAGCCACTATCCTTAACTCTACGGCCTCCTTTAGTCTTTTAAACATAAGAGTACTAGGCTTATCTACTACGGCCCTTGTCTTTTCTATTACGTACTTACGGTAGTTAGTTAGGAGTCCTTATATAAACCATTACCCCTTTTTTTACTTAGTAAGGTTTCCTACGGCTACTACTTTAGCTAAAATACTGGTGAAATCTTATATATAGTAACGCAGATTTCCTAGCTACTCCGCTAACTTTCTAATAAATACCTTAACAAAGTCTCTTATCTCTATACATCGGTAGTAGTCCTTAGCTCAATATTCGGTCCTAAGCCTTCTTACAAGCTTTGTCCAGTTACCAATTATAAACTTAGGTAGGCTTCGGATCTATATCCCTATCTAGTAATTATAGTACTTTAGAAGGCCCTAGTGCTTCTCCTTACTTATAACATAATATTGGGCGCATAGCCGTTTGTACTGCTTAATAAACTATAATACATTCTATCCTGCAAAGTAAGGAGCTCTAGCAGTTCCTAGGGCTAGCATAGGCTAGACCATAACGTAGACCTTATCTTAAGCTATTAACCGCTAGTTACGTGCATCTAGCGCTTCCTTAGGAGCTTATAGGTGGTCCTTACGGCTCATATCCTTTATCTACTAAGGGTTATCGGTCCTAGGGGTCACGGGTAAGCGCTACAATAGGTCTGCTTGCATAGCCGCGGTCTTAACAAAGGGTGTCCCAGATGGCTGTCCTGGTGGTACTTTAGTACGTGCATACTACGGCTAGTCCACTTATATAGCCATATCCCTTACAAAGGGTACCTACTTCTTAACGCCTAAGGGGGGGTCTCCCTAAGAAAGCACAGAGTCTTCATCATCTACGGTCACTGGGTCTTAATACGTCCGTCTATTTTAGCCTGCTATCATTCCATACAGTAGGGTACTGCTACGCCTTACGCTTCTGCCTATATCTACTTCTTTACAAAACGCCTCTATAGCCGCCGCTAACACGGTCCGGATAACTCAAAAGAAAATAAAGCTAAGCCAGAATAGGAAGCTTTTAAGGGCAGATCTAATCTCATATACTTGCGACCTTAGCTGGTATTCTCTCTTCTGTTCCTAAAGGGCAGTGCTAACTTCCTCTACTGCCAGATGCCTTAGATCTCGTTTCCATCTAATTAACTAGCCCTTAGCTACCTGTCGTCTCTACATTCTCAACAAAGCTCTAGCCATGCTCATGCGCGCACAGGTGGTGAGATATTGGGTAACTCTAACTGCCAGTCAACGTCGTCTAATTGGCTTATTAGTTCGCTTAACGTCCTTATACGTAACTTTCCGAGACCGTTGCCACTCTTTAGCCTATACGTCAAGTCTAATATCCATCTTTTCCGCTGTCTTTCTATTCAGGGATTACCTAGTTCCTCTCGCTGTCCAATACTGCCTGGTTCTCTGCTTCTGCTATCTCGCTAATCTAGCTAGCGGTTCTTTTACAGCTGGTCGTTCTTCTACAGCTAGCGGTTCTTCTATAGCTGTAGTATATTCCTGCGTATCTCCTATATATATAGTTGTGTATAGAATGCCAGACTTCTAATCTAAAGAGCTTGCCGTCGTCCCCACGTAGAATGCCATATGTGGTGGTGGACGCGGTCCCTCTTAGATAGGAAGTCTCAATGCTATCTGTCTGTTTGTCAGTCGGTCAGTCAGTCGGTCGGTCGGTCGGTCGTCAGTCATAATCAATCAGTAGGAAAGCAGTCAGTAAGAAGAAAGGAAAGAATGTATTCCCGGTAGGTCGTGATAGAGAGAAGGAGAGAAGCCCAAGGCTCGATATATACAGGAAAATGCCAAGGCACTAAGTAGTGGCCCATTTTACCCCACCACAATAGTAACTCGTTTATCCTTTTAACCCATATACCTTAGTAATATAAGAGGGTTTGTAGGTTGTGAGTAGCTATTAGGTTATAAGCCTTAAAGATAGCTTTTATAAAGTCCGCAAAGTCTTTCTTATATTATTCCTATAGATCGTTATTTAAAAGCTTAAAGTATCCGTATTTAAGGATTTTAAAATTAATATAGTCGTTAACGCCGGTTATAGACGTAAGGTTAACTCCCTAACTCCACTTCTTTTAACCTTCGTCAATTTGCTTACTTATATCTGCTATATTATATAGCGTAGTATATCTATATAAGCTGTAACGGGTGGTAGTAGCTTATAGCGGGTGGAGGAGGTCTTATAACGGTCCGTAAAATCAATTAACGGGTCCGTAATAGTTTGAGAGGTCTTATAATAGTCTATAAAGGCGATTAATAGGTCCGTAATGGTTTATAGGAGGGTAAAAGGTTCTATAAAGGTCTGTATTCGCGTCTATAAACTTCTAGTAAACTATATTAAGACTTAAATAAGTATATAGAGATGGTGATATAGTCTATAATCCCCAACTTCTAACCTTCTAGTAGGTCGTACTAGGATTTAAACAGGTAGTTGCTGTTATATATCGCTCGGGGGAGGTATTAAGTGATTGCTAATCTATGCGCGCTCACTAATCAGTGGTTGTATCAACTTAATAATACAGGTAAGTCATATCCAGGGGCACGAAATACGTATAGTATCGTATACCCTTTTAGATAGTGGTGACTATCGATTCTATTAAGGTAGACTACGTAGTCTATATACTGACGCGTCCTCCCCCTAATTAATTAGTGCTTTATAAGTAAGTAGTTAGTGCACCAAACGCGTAAACACGCGTTTGGTATACTAGGTGCTGTAATTATATAGTTATATATATATAGGTATACCTTAAGCTCTTAGTTCTAACGCTCTATCTAACTATCTATTTATAGGTAAAATATAGTACTAAGTTTACGTTAAACGCGGAGATGGTAGTATATAGTACTTTAGTACTTGCTTATAAATATACTACCCCTATTAGAGATAATATTATTTAGAGGCCCTATTTACATAAAGACTCTAAATAAGAGTTCTGCAGGTTATATAGCATTAATTATCTTATATACTAGATAGTAACGTACTAGCTTTATAAAATAGTCTATAAAGATAAAGACGGAGTTATACCCTACGCTATTAGGAGTCTTAGACTTTAGGAGATCCGTAATAAAGTTAAGTAAATAATACTACTAGGCTTAGGTAGGGGCCTAGAGAGGCTATAGCTTACTATAGGGTTTATAGCGGCGCGATTTAAAACGTTAGTAAGTATTATAATTATCTAGGTATTTGTAGAGGTCCTTAGTAAGGCCGTTCTAAGCGTACTTCCGCGCGATTACCTTAAAGGTATAGTTAAAACTATAGTGGCTACCTATAGGATTGTTATAATTCCACTTAAAAATCTCCTATTATAGTAGTATATAATTTAGCACCTAGACCTTATTATTTTACCTTAGGAGTCCTTAATTATTAGGCGTGTAGTCCTTATTACTAGTAGGAACCTATTTTTAGGTTAACTAATTATATATAGAGCGTATAAAGGCGTCCCTTTTTATACTCTATAAATAAAATTAACTAGTAACTTAGGGAGGTGTTCCGTAAACGCCGTTTTAGCTAAGGTAGCTACTACTACCTCTTACTATAGCACGAGACTTTATATAAAGTTAGTACTAGCAAAGTAACGTATAATATATAGGTAACTCACTAGGTTATTATAGGGGACTATAGCCTAGGCTAAGGGGTTTTCCCTAAGGTTAAGCGCTATTAAGCCAATTAAAGTAGTCTTAAAGAGAATAGTAGGATACTCTAGTTTACCGGCGCTAAATTTATAAAGGTCGCTTATATACTATACGTATACTACTCGCTAGTATAGTATAATAGCACTAGGGCCGCCTATAAGGCCTATAACCTATAACTTTTACTATAATATAGGTAGCATAGCATTAAGGACTATTCTCTTACTACTATTTTTAAAGCCTTTAGTATAATCTAGGCGCTAAAATAGTATATTAGTGGGATTTATTTTACCTAGCTTATATTTAATCTTAAAATTAAACTTAGCTAGTTTTTTAGCGTATTAGGCCTAGTAAGTAAATAAGCTTTTAGTGGTTATAGAGTACCTAAGATTGTTATAATTATAGAGCACGCGCGTTATATGCGCGGTATATTTAAGGTAATAGCGCTACGTCTTAAAGCATTATACTATAGCGAGCAGTTCTTTGTTATATGTATTATACTATACTTTTAGGCTAGTAAGCTTTTAACTATAATAAGTAATTAAGTACTAGTAGAGTTAGTCTCCCTATTCTAAAGGCTGTAGAAGTATACTGCTATAGGCATAATTAAAAGCGTTAGTAATTACTATTAAGGGTAGATTTAGGTTAAAGTAACGAAGTAGCGGAGCCTATATAAATATAGCGCGTAGCTTATAGAACGCCTATTAAGCGTTATTAGGCTAGGACTAAGGTTAATACTATTTAGTAGGCCCTTTTAACTTGCGCTTTTACTTCTTCTCCATATCTAATATTGGGTTGCGATATGCCTATACAAGATATATATATAGGGGGTATATAGTATCTAAATAGTTCTAGATAAATCGCCTATAGAAGTTAGCGAAGCTAAGAAAGACCTAGATATCCCTATAGGACTTAGGCTTAGGCTATTCCTTAATAGCTTTTACGTGGTTAGGGTCTATTATAATACCCCTAGGGGTAATAATAAAGCCTAAAAACTTAACGTTCTTAGTATAAAAGATATATTTTAATAGTTTAGCGTATAGGCCCTAAGCGCGGAGCTATTGTAGTACTTACCTAACGTCCCTAACGTACTTATCCTTATTACTTAAGTAGATAAAAATATTATCTAGGTAAACTACGTAAATAGTATCTATTAGGGTTCCTAGAGCTTTATAAATATAGCTCTAAAACATTATAGGGGTATTAGGAAGACTAAAGGGTATTACTAGGTACTTAAAGTAACTATAGCGTGTCTTAAATACGGTCTTCTATTTATCTCCCTTTTTAATATAAATCCTATAATACGCATTATAAAGATTTAGCTTTATAAATATCTTTATATAGCTAAGCCTATTAAAGAGTTCGCTAACCGGCGGTAGGGGGTACTAACTCTTAATTATAATCTTGTTTAGGCGTCTATAGTTAACGTATAGCTATATTATACCGTTTGCTTTCGGCATAAAGAGGATAGGCACTCTAGTAGGCGACTTACTAGGCCTAATCCAGCCCTTTTTAAGAGCACTGTCTAGGTACTCTTATAAGATCTATAACTCTTTCTATAAGAGGTTATAGAGGGGTATTTACGGTAGCGTTTTGCCTTCTTCTAAGTCGATTATATAGTTATACTTAGAATTCTGCAGCAGTATACTTACTAGCTCGTTAGAGAAGATATTAATTTCCTCCTTATATATATTTAGTAGGCTAGGGGCTATAAAGGTTAAAGCAACTATTATATAGTAGTGTGCTTCTAAAATCTAGTAAAAAAAAGGGTGCGGCTAATATACGTTTTGTAGGTATGCTTACACTAAGAGTATATATAGCTCTACTGTAGTATACTTAATAGTTTTAGGGTTTTAATTACCTACCCCTTATATATAGGTAATCTACGCTAGTACTAGAGGGTCTTTATAAGTACTCGCTACTAGTAACGGTAGGTTCTCTACTATATTTATAACTAATATCTTTACGTCTAGAGGGTCTATATAGGTACTTACTACTAGTAATAATAAGTCCTCTATTATATTTATAACCGGCATAAAAAAGAAGTCTTCTGGCTATAGCAAATAAACTATTTTGCTAGCCTTAATGTCTATTAGGAGAGCATTAAGGGTAACTATTTAAAGGCGTCTAGGGTCTAAAGTACCTTAAACAAACTGTCTAGAATAGAAGCTAATTAATAGATCTGCTTCTGCGAGCTAATCCTATTTAAAAACTATATTATAACTATTAAATAAGCCACCCTAAAAGGTCTGTAGGCCAATAGTGCGAGGGGTACTCTAGAAGTCGCTAGTGGTAACTGTTAGATTATAGGCATCCTAGATTACTATCTGGTTACTATTAAAAAAACGTGTAATAGGTTTATATAAATATAGCGTATAGCGTATAGGTAGGTTAAACCTATAGACGACGTCTTAATTAATAAGGTTAATTTAGTACCTATTGTTATATAAAGTATATAGGCGAACTTTACCCTAGGGCGTATCCATCGCAATATATACTATAATGCGTTTCTTTTCTCCCTCTATATTAGGCCCTAGTTACAGTTAAGAGAGGTACTCTACTAGGGCTTTAGGTTTTCTAAAGGCTAAGCTAATTTCTCTTTATTAGCCTACTTCTAGTGTTCCTTATAGTGGCCGCCTACGGTCCTTTAACTTATATACGTAGCACTAGTGTCTAGGGTGTCCCTTAAGCCATCCGGCTTTCAGGTAATCTCCCTAGAAGTTTACCTAAAGCGTTACCCTTTTTAAGTTCTATTCCCTAAACCTAACTCTATAAAGCCTATACTGCGACTATACTTTATATGCAATAATTTACTACTACTACTTATGTAATCTTCCACAAGCTTTATAGTATTAAGCAATTGCTCTATATAGTAGATTTTATTAAAGAGGTCCTTAGCGGCTCTTACCTATTAGGCGAAGTTCTGGCAGAAGAGCTCTACTTATAAGTAGGCTAGAAAATATAAGAACTAAAAGTCTATTTATTGCTTAGGATTAATAAAAGGGGTATATAAGAAGAGGTTCTCTAAGCTATATATACGGGCTAGGAAGACGTTAAACCTCTAGTTCTCCTTTATAACGGCCGTATAGTATATTATAGCGTTATTAAAGCGTCTTACTATAGGGTTCCTAATCTAGTCCTAGACTATAGTCTTAAACTTATTCTATAGTAAAGAACTTTTATCCTTAGTACTTAACCGGCAATAAACTAGTTAGGCGATTGTCTTTTTTTATAAGACCTTTAATAGCCTAGCGGGTGCGTTACTTATAGTTATAGTTAGCGTTATTAACCTTAAATCGGTTTTTAACTACGGCAATCTACCGGTTAAAATGCTATTAAGTAGTACCGCTAATATTAGGTAATAACTTCTTAACTAGGGCGTTGAGATTTATTTAGTGTATGTGTTTGCTATATAACTTATACTCTTTACTAAAGAGGCAATAAGAGGGCTTTATTAAATTGATAATGCTCTATAAGTTAGTTATTTTCTTAGCTAGCCTATCTAGCTCCTTTATATTAGTGGTATTAGGTAGAACGCTAGTAACCTTACTAAGCTCCTGTTAAGCCTAGATATATAAGTTAAACTAGTTTCTAGCGTTTGTAGATATCTAATTATTTTAAGGTTTAGGAGGTAGCTTAAATGCTACTAGTATGCTTCTAGCGGTTTTATCTATACTAGATCCTAAGGCGTTCTGCGGTTATATCGCTAGCGTATTACTATTAGGTATAGGCGTCGGCTTTCTTTTTAGAGGTATTATAGAAAAATTAAACCGGCTATCCTCCTAAGGAGATTGGAAAGGATTTAAATATAAGGTAAGGATGTAGATAGAGAGTCCAATAATAGAATAATAGGGTATATTATATAAGTAGACAAATCCTTAAGGGAAAAGGAGGTATCCAAGATGCGAGGTAAGGAAGAGATTTCCCTAAGTATGTATAGCGCACGTACCTTATAGGCGAGTCGCATGCGAGTCGCCTATGCCTCGCAGCTATATAACTATATACTTAGGTTTTACCTAATATTAGATTAATAGAACTTTATCCATTTTTATATTTATTAGGCAGTCTTTTATAATATAGCCCTTTTAGCTATAAGAGAAATAGGCGCCTTAATCGCTAAGGGCCTATATATAGGGGCTACTATATATAGGCCGAGCATTCGCTAAACCTATAGTAGGACTAACTATATAGCTAGCTGCTAAATTAGCGGCGGGCTATATAGCTAGTACTATAGGAGTTACTAATTATACTAGGGCACTATAGGCCGTTTTTATATTACTTATAGTCTAATTTAGAGGGTTTCTAGCTTTATACTATTTAGCGCGTGCCTTAATTTAATAAAGGCCTTAGTTAATAGCCAAGTACTAATTTATAAGTTCCTTTAGCGTCTATATAGTAGTAAAAACTAGTAGTACGGCCCGCTATAGGTCTAGGGTAAGCTTATTAAATAGGTATAGTATTAAATCTTTCTAGGGAATTTAGGCCTAGCCTGCTAAGTATAAAAAGTACATCGGGAAAATATTCGCAGGATGAGATTCAAGTAGACTTTGTGTGGCGCGTTTCGCGTAATTGACATGTAATTTAACCAACTTGACACGCAATTGACCAACTTGACACGCAATTGACCAACTTGACACGCAATTGGACCAACTTGACACGCAATTGGACCAACTTAATATGCAATTGACCAACTTGACACGCAATTGGACCAACTTAATATGCAATTGACTAACTTGACACGCAATTCAACTAACTTAATACGCAATTGACATGCAATTAACTAACTTGACATATTTAAAAGTTAAATAATACGCAGTTGACCTACTTAACAACTTTAAAAGCTAACTGTATATTCCTTGACATGCAATTAAGGTAAAGTTATATGCCAATTACGCAATCTTATATAATCTTACATAG
>Ga0307515_10021176_pt1 | contig 11544 bp, 13 predicted proteins | sample 17_EM_MG_FD_194513 | JGI IMG/M metagenome (GOLD analysis project Ga0307515, IMG submission 194513) | Populus trichocarpa ectomycorrhiza microbial communities from riparian zone in the Pacific Northwest, United States - 17_EM | ecosystem: Host-associated > Plants > Roots > Unclassified | place... | reverse complement strand
CCTCCAGGATTCGATCCGGCAACTTATTAAGCCCTATTTGACCATGGTGAACTTGTTGCGATATCAGGCAGATCACCTAGACTTCTGCTGTGTATCCACCACTGTGTATCTGCCACTGTGTCTACTGTATTGTATATCCACTACTGTATCAGCTGTTGTTCATCTGCCACTGTATATCCACTGCTGTGTATCCGCCGCTGTGTATCCGCCACAGTGTATATCGTGCTGTGTATCTTGAACAACTTCTGTATATCCGCCGCTGTGAATATGTATCCTGACCTGGTACTGAATTCCTGGCTGTATATCTGCCACTGTATATATATCTGCCATGGTATATCCAAGTCTGCCACTGTGTCTGTTGTGTTATATATCTGCTACTGTATCTTCCGCTATGTATCTGCTGCTGTTTATCCCACGCTGGTATCCACTGCTGTGTATCCGCCGCTGTGTATCCGCTGCTGTGGATCTGCTGCTGTGGATCTGCCACTGTATCTGCTACTGTATATTAGTCACTGTGTCTGCTGTGTTGTATATCAACTGCTGTATCTGCTGCTGTATATCCGCCACTGTTTCTGCTGCTGTATATCCACCGCTGTATATCTACCGCTGTGTCTCTTCCCCTGTGTATCCACCCCTGTGAATGTGTATCTTGATCCGGTACTGTGTAGCTGGCATTGTATCCGCCCCTGTGTATCTGCCACTGTATATATATCTGCCACTGTATATATATCTGCCACTGTATATATATCTGCCACTGTATATCCGCCACTGTGTCTGCAGCATTGTTGAGAGCGATCGAGTACAATGAGAGAGATTGAATTATCTATCGTACAAAAGTGATTGTCTACCAAACTATCTAATGGTAGAATCCATGCCTTTATATACCTAAGAAATCTGAGATTTGCTGGAGATGGTAGAGTGGCGCTGGCAGTGGCGAATGGTGGGTGGCAAGTGAAAATTTGTGAATGAGTCTACACAAAAGACTCAGTGCATTAGCAAGCACTCTCCGATCCTTTCTAGCAGCTTCGATGGCCTTCTAACAACTTGTAGGTCTTCGGGCTAAATCCTGAGTCAACATGTGGATATGCACCACTGTATCCGCCACTGTATCTGCCACTGTGTATATGCCACACACGCCACACGGCAAGTTCACCCAACCAATGAGAATGCTTCGAGCGGACAAACCAAGTGTATAACTATTAGACAATTAACTATCTTTGTACAAAAGTAACACCCTCGCCACTCGATCTCCGCGGGACTTCCAGACTGTTTATGTATATAAATGCATAGGTTCTACCTTCAGATCCATCAAGACGTCGAATTGACTATAGAAAGTAGCAATGAAGGGGAAGCGCGACTCCCATTCTCTCGTGCGCATCGTTCTATCAACCACTAGCTGCAATTTTATACACAGTGGCAAGAGTGGCAAAGGAACCCAAAATCCTCTGCATATTTGTCGAGTTTTCGTTCTCTCTTTCTGTATCATAAGTCTACACACGCACACGGTTCTCCCTTCCATATTGTAATACTTTTTCTTGCATATTTTGGTGCACTTGCACTTATGACTACTTCCTACTCCCACATACACACACTTAGACAGTCTTGAGGCTTTTCACTCGTCTCTCTTTCATCATTAGAATATACACGCACAGCATTTTCCCTCAAAGTAAAAATTTGCGGCATCTAACAACCGAAAGAACTGTGCTCTCCCGATAAAGTAAAGAATTGCTATGCAGTATGGCAGTTTAATTTCCTCTTAAAGTACACTGATACTTATTATATACCGCTACCTACTGGTAACGTGTTAGAAACTACGGATATCAACCGCGACGCTCTCTGGGCTATCGATACTGATTCCACAATATCTTTCCTACAATCTCCTGTATTTGGCCGCTGGAGATTGGAATACAGCCAGTCGCCTCGCGGGGTCTAGGAAATACCATATTATAATGGTGGTCAGCCATTAAAGATGCCCGCTGAAGTACCGCCGCTCCCTGTGATGACGATTACCATATAGACAATAATGAATAGTAGCTATTCCGGTTCAACGTAATCAACCGCTTGAACCGGTGAATGAAGGTTTGAAGATGCTCGTCAGGGATACTGTTTATATACTTGTGCGGACTGTACACATTTCGCAACTTCTGACTATTCTCGTACTCTTGTAACTCACACCATCGATTAAAAGCTAGATGTGCTGAAGTACTGATAGGCAATAGCAGTAGCGGGGGGCGTAGACTATTACTCCAGAATCATGGAAAGACAATAGATAGCAACCCGCCCGACAAGGGCCATATTCGCTGCACAAGAATCCCCATGTAACTTACAATAGCTCAAAAGACAATGATACAGGAGTATTATCGTAGTGTGAGGAATTCACGAATTCCAAATCGAACTATGCGTTGGGTTTGGAAGCGAGTGAGCAATGATGACCCCCGTGTAGTAGACACCACAAAATCGTCAGCGGTATGTGATCCAGATGCGATTTCTTATATCTATCTTTGTAACACCCCAGTAGCAGCAACGGGGATCCATTAAAAACTCACAAAAAGCTGTAGATAGATTGGCATTATGAGATATTGATGCCGTTCGACTCTAGTGCCATCGTGCTGCGATGGAGTTTATGTGTGCGTTTGCCCAGGGAATAGTAGATGACCAAAACGGTGACCAAATTTAAGTATTTTGTAGTAGTCATGGAATCTATTCCGCGTGTCTCCGCCCTAGACAGCCTACTACAGGGATGTGGCTTTTCTCGATATCATACGCTATTCTCGGAGACGACCACTATCATGACAAACCATAATTTTGACACTGCGAAACTAGCTGCTTGCTTCATGTAAGGTTCGGCGATACGGCGAAGTCGGATATTTCCGGAGAAATAGGAGTCTCATAACCGACCACATCTACGTGGGAAGCTGATATCTAGCATCCAATGCTCCTTCTCCAGTACATTGGTAATGAGTCAACTGCCCAGCGCACAAACAAATCGAAGTCGAATTGATTTACATACTTTGCCCACATTCGCAAGTCCTTGGGAACATATACGGAAAAAAATATCGCCAATTATCCACCGGAGGACGGCCGTGCAGAAATTTTGGAAGATACGCGATCAATGAGTCGCGAGAATAGATTTTGCACTGGTAAATACGGGACCTGGTCAGAGGTGGTCTGTTCAGAGCACAGTACGTACCAGTACCAGAGCGGGTAATATTTACCCGGCTTTATTCATGGCGTACAAATTACAGATGCGCGGCTCTGCGTATACTCTACATCGCAACACGTCACACACACGACTTTCTCCGCCCCTTGCGCATCCGTCCCAGTCCAGCTACAGCTCCAGCCTCCAACCTCAACCACTCAGATGCAACCGTGACGCTCGCATCAACAACGCCGCGACTGCAACTACCTCCGACCTGGCCATGCCCCGAGCGCCCACTCCGCTTCCGCCGAAATCTCGAGCCTCCCGACTACCACCACCGCTGCCGGCCTTAGACCATGACATCGACGCAAACAGTGGGCCATTCTGCCACTACAACTACTACTGACGCTACCAGAAGTCGGTGAGACTTCCACCAGACTTTTGTTGGAGGTTAGAGCTGGAGGCTTCCATCCTCGTCGGCAAATATCGCCCTCCTCATTATCACCTTTACCTCCGACCTCAACCCCGACACAGCTGCAGCTGAAGACAACCCCTACACTGAAACGTTTCACCCTCGCTGCGCCTATACCTAACTGCGGCTTAGCAGCTAACTCTACTAGCTATCACTTTTGCTTTGAACTTTAAATCTGGACTCCACCAACTCTGCCGCTGCTGCTGCCGGTGCGGGCAGGGTGAAGTGGTTCGATGATGATTTCCTTGCGAGCAATATAATGGAGTGCGATCAATGTGGGGAGGGGTATGAGCCGCTCACTTGGCAAAATGAGTGAGTGATCGGCTATGAGCTTCTCTTCGGGCCCTCGGTGAAACATGAGGTATTTGCCGCAGGCGTTGGAGATGTAGCCCATGAGATAAAAGATTCAGATAAGATATGATAAAGATGATGCATTGCTTGGCAAGGCGGGGTTACAGCAGTTCTCTCTTTCTACTCGGGTACGGCGAATAAATCATCAGTCTTGCCTACAGTCGTAAAATACGGTTGAAAGTGACTCTTTCTTCTCCTGCTCGAGTACGGCGAATAAAAATCATCGTTGTCTTGCACGCAGTCGTAAAATACGGTCGAGAAGCGACCGCAACCCTCCTTCGCGCACATCCCACACGCGCCATCTCGTCCACGCCCAACCAATATATACTCCAGTTTCTTTTATTAACTCGGCTACTAATTTAGCTCCCAGGCTAAATCTTCACCATGACGGCGGCGGCGACGTCAACAACCTTCCAACTCTACATCTACGGCTACGACTCGGACACCGGCATTGACTGTGAAGTCCCGCACCTCACCTCCACCAACTATCTCACCTGGTCCTCGAAAGTCGAGATTGTTCTCCGCTGCGAAAACCTCTTGAACGTCGTAAACGGTTCCGAGTCACCTCCGCCTCTCACCGCTTCTCACGCTCAGCGTGGATCCTTCCGCGACCGACAGCACCGCGCGCTCAAAGTGATCCAGATGTGCGCGCCTAGTAACATTTTGTGTAACTATGGCGGTCCCTATTCGGCCGAAGATGCGGATCCGAAGGAGCTGTGGGACGCAATCCGGGAGGGATACCGGCGGACTCTTCACGTGTGGCGTATCCGGCGAGAACTCTACGGTGTGCGGTTGGAGGATTTCAGGGATGTTATGGATTACACGATGAAGATCGATGCGTTGGTGAGAAAGTACAATTTTGCTAAGGGTGATAGGGAGGATATGGCGGCGGATGAGCATACGTTTTTTTATCTCAATGGATTGTCGGAGAGTTGGAAGGAAGCAGAGATGGGGTTCTGGTTGAACGACGAGTTAGTTAGGAGCCCCGAAAAGCTGGAAAAGGCTATGCGTGCGTATGAGACGAATTTGAGATGGGCAAGAGAGGATAAGTGGAGCAATGTTACGTGCTATAGGTGTCAGCAGAAGGGCCATTATAGAAACCAGTGTCCGAATTAAAACCAATGGTATGTACGCTGCAGCAGCTCAATTTGAAGGCACTAATCACACTGTCGATCGGTTCCATGAGACAATGTGGACATACATATTATACGTCATCATCGCTTAAGTCCATGGTATCCATTGAGAGCCGAACACCCAACCATGGTAGTCGCCTACATAGTTTAACCGCTAGCACGCAGCTCCGCGTTTCCCATGCTTCGGCGTCGTTTGTAGCGTCGTTTGCACAACGAAACCCCAAGTCATGCTCCCATCAAAGTGGTAGATTTGTTATACAGGAAACGATCTCTGTCACTGTAGCCAGGTAAGGTCGAATAGGACCATAACAGTCAGCTGTCCCCGTAGGAAGGAGGAGTCGTCGTCGATATTTTTGCTTCCTATCGCTGAGTAGAAGTCTGACGAGGGAAAGTGATAGATTTATATATCTCGAGTGTCGGATATGGGGCGGAAGTAGTCGGAAGCTGCTGAACGGAAAGGCAGTGTGCGCGCACTTGCATCGGTATTAACGTGGCCGTATAACAGAGCCATACGCACGGATACCAGCTACAGCACTGCGCCAAGTGCGGTCTGTGGCACTACATACGGCTACTCGTCGTTCAGATGATATTCTGTATCAAGGGGTATATTTTTTGGATTCGCTTTGGGCGCTGTGTGAAGTGGAGTGTACCTCGCCTACTAGAAAAATTTGTAGGGCAGTGGCGGACTAGCAAAATCCATCACCTTCAGAAAACCATATGGGCATTGTGGTGAAGATCATTGCCGAGTGCTCTGGCATCGGGAACAAAGGTAAAGGTAGTTACTATGACGAAACTATTACAGTCAATCGCAGAAACACTTCTGCGATATCTGACCACCTCGGCGCGATAGTTGCCGGAAACCGGGCATCATTGCAGGTTCAGTTGTGGGGAGACTCTTTGTGACTGGGATCTGGAGAATATAACAGTATATGGTGTGTCCTGGCGTAAGTTACTGTCGGCATTCGTTGATCATACTGTGGATCTCGTCTTGACTCTCGTTTATCTGCGCTTAAGGAGGGGGATAATATAACGGCTGTAGTCATTTGTAGATCTACGCAGGCTGAGTGGACTTAGGCACGCGACCTGGAGGCTAGATAAGTACTGTTATATATAGACGCTGCTACGGCTCGTAGATCTTTACTGAAAATCTTACTCGCGCACCGTGTGCAACCGCATCCTCCTAATTGCCATCTGAAGCTGTACGCGGTGGTAAGCTCTGGTATCGGCCTATACATTAATTTCAATTTTCAGCTGGAGGAGTGAGTTTAGCCTGGGAGAAACATACCAAGACGCAACTTCCAAGCGGATTGGGGCTGGCCCCGTGGCGCAGTGGTATCGCTCCTGAAAGTATAGGCGGGGTATACGGTCACAATGCTATGAGTTCGAATCCCAGTGCCAGCCCCCCGGTGTGAAGGGGACAAAGGGTAGTGGGTGGGGAACTCCGCCATTTAACCGGCTTGCCCGGAGGCGGAGGGGATATGGGGCTCTGTCATACTCTAACTAGAGTGCATACAGTATGAATAAACAACAACTTCCAAGCGGAGGATTGCATATGCCTTGGGAGAAAACGACTAATTTAAGATTCCAATTACTGGGGAATAGCTCAAAATACCACAGTAATATAAGATACCAGTAAATATGACATTCATGACTTGTATGAGAACATGAAACGTGTATGATAATACGAGGATATGCAAAGGTGCATAATCATGAGGGTTCTAGACTGTATGGCAGGCTCTATATAGACCATAGACTTCGACATAGATTTAGACATTACAATCAAGCATCTATTCGTACATACAAAGTAACACCGCCACTGGAGACATTACCGAGTGACGTCGAATGATCCCGGGCTGAACTCCGAGTGACGTCAGTCAACTACGTCAACAAGGTGCGATACCACTGCGCCACGGGGCCAACCCTTGAGAGCTCTCGCACTCCAGTCTCCATTGTTTTAGATATTTCACGATGGCATCTAGCTCCCATCCAGTTTCGGCGAGAAGAAGGCCGCGTGCTGCAATGCTGACATAAAGACATGAAGAGGGCGGCTAAAGAGGTTACGGATCTTGATCCTGAAGGTCCGCTTATGGGCCTGCAGCCACAGTGGTTAGGAAAGGAGAATTTGCGGTTGTTTGATAAAGGATCCGCAGACTGGCAGAGGGGATGGGCTTTCTGTAGAGGAACTAGGAAGATCACTTTTGCGCTGAGAATACTGTCCAGCACTTCAGTGCACTTCGGCAAAGGGGACTCGACATCCGGTCAAGAGAAGGGAGGATGCTGGAGGGATACGTGTATCTTGAGCCCATACGAGAATTAATTTTGGTGATTTTGCTATTACTTCCGTTCTCGTGTTCCCAAGCTTGATCTAGCCAAGGTCAGGAATTCAACGCCAGCACATCTGTCAAAACGCTCATGCTCTTGGACACAAGGGTTAAGACTGCGAGTTGGCATCAAACGACCTCAAATGAATATTTCGCGTTAGGCAAAAACCATCAGTAAGAAAAAACTCCAAACAGCGTTTTCGTTTCCATTCGCATCACCAGGGTGAAGTAGAACACTGTTTAACATTCATCGACACCAGCTAATACTTAGACAATACCATCGCCGATAGCTTAAGGCACACTAAGATTAATTACCCCACCAGCCCCCGGAGTCCCACAGCGCTGCTTAGAGAAAGTCCACCTCCTCCATCAGATCAGTCCAATCCGAGGCATCCGACTGGTCAAAGAACGAGAGCTGCTCGGAAGGAGATTGTAATGTGCCTGGGGCAGAAAGAGAAGAATGAGGACCACTGTGTCGGAGGCAGACGGTTATGGTTCTTGGAGCTGACGATTGATCCCCCAAAGCGAGAAAGTCTACGGCTCGTCGAACGTGATTCTGACAGGAAGCCTTTCGCGGGAAGTTAGCCTATGGGTGAATCTACCACGAAGCAAGTGAAACTCCATGTTGCAGTTACATTAGGTATAAGTAAAAGAAAACACGCTTGGGCTAATAATGACATGACGCGAGACAAATCCGAGAAAAGAAAAGCAAAATAACAAACATCTGGGAAGCTCGACGGAAAGTCGAGGGCACTAGAAAAGCTTTATGCGCTGGGGTTTCTCGCCTTCTCTAGCTCCGCACTCAGATCCTCATTTACTAGATCAAAACCGATGTGGCGGCTGGTGTACCTCGTTCTCATGACTCGGTGTCCGGACCTCATTTCCATATCCCTGACTTCAACAGCCTTCCACTCGTCAGTTGTTCCTTTAGTGTCCGCCTCTATCCAGAGAAATCTGAATTCAACGTCGGAAAGCCCAACCGTAATTTTCCACTGCTCGTATTTCGTGTTGAAGTCCGCCTCTGTATTCTTGTGGCCGGCATCGATCGTAATCTGGACCCCTACTATCACTCCCTTGTTGGCCTTCTTTGCCACTAGCACAGCATCTACGGCAGGGTAGTTAAAGTCGTCCGGAATAAACACCCAGGCGCCATCGCCGGAGCCAACAGGCGGCGGGGTGGAACTGAATTTGACTGGTTTTAACCCTCCTTGAAACTCATCTCCTGCGTGTACAAGTCCCTTTGTAATTATGTGTCCGATCGTAATGCGTTCCACGATAAATCCAAGAACACATGGGTTGGAGCCGTGTACCTCCACCCGCCTCAGCCATTCAGGCGCTATGAAGGAGTCAAGCTGGGACAGCCTCCTCAGAAATTTGGCTCCGATTTTCCGAGCAAGATCAGATGTACAGCGCCCAATGCCGTTCGCGTCGCGGTAGTAAACCGGGAATCTAGCAATTCGGCGTCGCATCCTGTTATCTCTTCCTCCAGGATACATGCCTGCCAGGCCTTGGTATATCTGTGCTCTGAATTAGCGCTCCAGCGATCCGAGTAGAACATATTCACCCAACCTCTCCTTTGTTGATGGGTGGACTAAATAATCCTTCTCGCGGTCATTGGCGAACTTCTGGATTTGCCCAATGATCCTCTCTATATCAGGAGTTCGACGTATTTTTTCCATGAGTGATTCAAACGGAGGGTCTTCTGGGGCGGTCCTTTCAAACAAGGACAGAAGCAAAGGATTCCGACCAGTGAAATCTGCAACCTCCTTCTTCATGTTTTCGTTGAGGGGATTTTGTGGAAACTTTTTGTCAAACTCTAACCACCATGCCTTCATTTCTACCTTCAGAATTATCAACACATATTTTCTGTCAGCGCCGGTAGGGAGTGACAAACCGCATCCAAGCCGTCAAAGATGTCAATGCGTTCTTCTCCGGTTTGGCGGGGTTTGTCATGCTTTGCTGCCAAATAGTTGGCACTCGAAGAAGAGATCTTCATATGCTGGGAGGATATTCCGTCCAGAAAGCGACGCAACTGGCGCTTCTTGTCGTTTGAGATTCTGTCATCCACGGCGTCATCAAGGGCATTCGTTTGGTCGATAATGAATGTGATGCACATCCCAAGTTCGGAAACTTCCGCGCAAAACACAAGGACCTCCTTCTCCAACTCCTCATTGGACCTTTTTGCAGAAACCGATAGTGCCATAATTTCATTGCTCAGGTACGCGTCCTGGTGCGCAAAGGCTAGCTGTAGAGCTTGCACAACGTATATGCAAGCAGTGTTCCTAAGCGGCAAGGCCGGGCCTGGCGGCTTTCCGGCCGGCCTGGCGGCATTTCTTGGCGGATTAAGCCTAAACGGAATATTTTGTTCGAAAGATTCTCTGCTGCCTTTACTAAGAAAGTCTCCAAAGTACGAAACATAAACCATATCCAACTCAATCATCGTAGCCCTGGCATTGCCGTATTCCATCCATCAACCAGACCAAGGCTTATGCAGGCCGATGCAGGCTTTTTAAATCACGTGCAGGCCGGGCCGCCCTTAGCGCAGGCTTTCAGAATGGAGGCCGGGCCGCTTAGGAACACTGCATGCAAGGCGGCTCTCGGAGCAAGAGATGATAGGAATCTGGAAGATATACTACGGTCTTTCCGTTCTTCCAAAGCGCGCAGGCCAGCGCTGCTAATAGGTGGGACTTGCCAGCCCCCAATGCCCCATTGATATGCAAGCGGTTGTTGGTGACCGGATTCATCTTCATCGCGTAAGAAAAAAGTTGTTGCAACCTACTTCTCGCGAAGTACGAGAATTTATAATCCTCTCCTAAACAAAACCGGCTGGGACATTGTCCTGGATATATAAAAGGCAGCTTTAGAACAGTTGCTGGTGCCGTATATTCTGCAACATCTGACGGCAGATCATCCAAACGCAAGCGTAGCGCTATTCCAGGTTAGCGGCTGCTGCTTAGGTAGATGGAAAACATACTTGTCAGTTTTTCTTTCAAGATGTCGCATTTTCGTTGCTTTACTCGCGCGGTTTGGAGCTCTTCTTCGGAAATCGGAGGGTTCGCATCCCAGCGCACTTGTAACTCCTGATTGAGGTCTGCAATACTCATCGCCGCTGCTGGACTCAACCGCAGTGGAGCACCCTGAAGCCTTTCGGCAACAAGTCGAATAAAGCTGGGACCATGGACTCCAGCCTGCCGCCATTTAGTAAGGTCCTGTGCCCGGCCGTCAAAGGGTTCGCTTGGGTGTTTGAGCAACCATTCTGTTACAGTTGCTGCGTTCCAACTTGTGATTGTATCCCGCGATGGCCAGTGAATTCCATCCTGATCAGAAGGTCCGGCGCTCATATTGGCTTGCACGCGTGCGCGCTTCTTCTCGCGAGTGTCCATCGACATTCAGAAGTCTAACAAACAGCCTGCGGTGGGCCCAAGGCTAGTAGAGAATAGAGGATTCGGACTCGCGAATGTGGCGGAGGTGGAGGAAAGGTCTGCTCTCGACGCTTAGGGAGATGGAAACGAAGAGATGTGGAGCAACCGAGACATAGAATGGGGGAATGAATGTAATAGTCAAAACTGAGGGCCAAACTAAGTAACTCTTGGCAAAATCTTGTGGCAGAGCAACGTCATTTGTTTCCAGCCGAGTGAGACTTGGCGTTCTGTTGAGCCGCATGAGATACTCTAGCTGTGGTTTGGAGAGTCTAAAAACAGTAAAAAATTAAGTGTTCTAGTCCATTCACGAAGGCGGTTCCTCCGTGGAGTACCTCGTCTGTTCACGGAGGCCCACCTTCCGTGAACTGACGGTTCGCTCGCGGAGTCCATACCCCACCTCCGTGAACTTACTGACGTATTTTACCGGGTGACCGCCCATGACCGGGAAACCGACCACCCGCGGGTGGTATTTATTGACCCAAATGACCTGTCTTAACCACTCTCCCTGACCTAGTCACTACTGGGGGTTGACTACTAACCCCTTCTCTCCCTTTTCCATGCTCCATAGCATCCTCTAGGTCCAGCATATCACCACTCAGTTGTTGTTGTTGTTTAATCATACTGTATTGACTCTAATTAGAGTATGACAGGACCCTGATATCCCCTCCGCCTCCGGGCGAGCCGGCTAGATGGCGGAGCTCCCCCC
>Ga0307515_10021175_pt1 | contig 11544 bp, 15 predicted proteins | sample 17_EM_MG_FD_194513 | JGI IMG/M metagenome (GOLD analysis project Ga0307515, IMG submission 194513) | Populus trichocarpa ectomycorrhiza microbial communities from riparian zone in the Pacific Northwest, United States - 17_EM | ecosystem: Host-associated > Plants > Roots > Unclassified | place... | reverse complement strand
GCAAACCCAGTGTTGCGCTGTATCGTAGCGGCAGACTATTAGTATCATCATCACGTTCGGTAAGCTCTTGAGGCTGGTGCTCGGGGGTGAAGAGGCGGGAACGTACCTTTTTTTTTTTTTTTTTTTGCTTCAGCATTTATACCCCGCAAGCGGGAACGTACCGTGAACATTCCTTCCTCTTCCTCTTCCGCAGATTCTTACGCTGGCGTGGCGGGTTTTTCCGATGCTTTCTTTCGCGATCACCGTCTCTTATATTTCTGCGTACACTGACACCCAGCACGTCGAGGGCCCGATAGCAACGCTCGGTTCTTACGGTTTTGCAATCACACCAAGCTGTACTTTCGTCTGACGTTGAGCTTTTCAACATTTTGAAGATCAAAATTTCACAACCCTCCTGTCTCATTCGGCATCCAGTACCTCAACGCACGCGTTTCCTTTCTCGAGGCTGTTATTTGTTGTACCTGGTGAGCGGGTACAACACGGTCACGTTTAGCTCTTGTTAAATCTCCACGCTCCACACAGTTGCAAGGCCACAGGACTATGCGCGGTCATGCGTGGTCAAATGACATCCGCGACGTGGTAATCCGCGCATCCCAGCTTGGAGTGCCTCATACAATGACGAAGGCTATCACCGGCGTAAGTAAGCGGACCATTCAACGCATCGTCTCGGAACCCAAACGTGGTGATGACCGCAATCGAAGACGTCGGGGTGACAAGGTTTTGGATGCAAAATATTACCCTGTCAGTTGAGTTCATCAAAGACCGTCTCTACGATGTGCTTGCTTACCTTCGAAAAAATACTTCCTGTAGTTTTTGAGGGGTTGTATCGAACGGAACCACCGTCTATCCCCGAATGAGTTACGACTTGAAGTGAATCAACGATTCGGTCTGAACGTCTCTACCGCAGCTGTCCGGCGTGCACTGGTTGAAATGGGTTACTCACCGGAGAAGGTAAGGTTTATCAAGCGACCCCCACACTATGCCTGATGTTCAGACAGGCTGATCGTAGGGCAATTGAGCAGGATGAAGGTGCCCCCGCTGCGGATCTGTCCCATACGGGTTTCGAACATTGCCCTGAACAGCTCGTATCCGTTGACGAAAGTTCTTGTGATCACCGGGCCGCTTCGAACCCTACCCCACCTCCTACGGCTGGAACTACAACCCCACTCCAACCTACTCAGTTTGCTCCCGGCGCCGCTTCGTTCTATCAATATGGGGGGCCAGCAATAGTACAAGCTCCACCGACGACAATCAATCCATTTTATGGACCCAGTCCGCTTGAGTTTCAGATCGGCTACGGTATCCGACCGTCGGTACTCCTCCCTCAAGTTGTCAACCATTGCCACCCCTTGCCATCGATTACACAGATTCCATATATGTTCATTCCCGGGCCGGGCTACCAGCACCTACGGCCATACGAGAACATTCAGCCGCCGGTTCTCTATCCTCCCGGTAACTGGCAATCAACTACATTCCCACACCCTACCCCGCCACCTGCATTCGGCGCCAACAGTGGTCTTTCAGGTTCCTCGTGGCGTCACCGAAGCCCCAGCCCGGTGGCTGAAATTGAAGATCCCTCAGATTACCCCGAGTTAAGAGACTGGCTTGAAGATGTGGATCGGGACCACCTCCGTGGTCTGTGGGGACATCAATTTTTCCGATTTTCGGCTGGACTTGAACTTGCGGGGCTCACGTCCTTACTTCACCTTGAACGGATGACTTGTGAGACCCTCATTGACATGACTGGTATGGAGGGAATCGCGGCAGAAAGACTCCTGCGGTTTGTGCGCGAGGATATCGGTGAAATCCGGGCTGACAGACCCCTGGACCCAAAGCGAACTAGATATTCTTACTAATAGATGCACAGGAGGCCTATCGTCCCACTCTACATGATATTTTTTACTCGAATCCGTAATACATATGTGAATCCCCCTCACTCGCGCGCGCGGCTGCTCCTTCGATCACGCCCGAATCACACATCCGAGTCCCGCAGTAATACGCAATGAGAATTCCATAAGAAATCAAAGTTTCCACGTAGTATGCATTCGCCAGAAAACATTGAAAGAAACCCCAAATGAAAAAACACGAGTGTTGAGGAGATGAAGACCGTGCGTATTCGGAAGTCGCGAGAATCCGAAATCCAAATTTCGGGAAAACTCAACGTCAGCCAAAAGCACCCGACGAGGCGTTGCAAATCGAGCTGACGTCCGTTGAGTCGTTGAGGTGGTGGACATCGAGAAAGGCGAGCGCAAGAATATGTCGAGCTAGATTGATCGAGAAAAAAAAACAGCGGAAAAACCCGCCGTGTCAATTTATCTGAAAACCGCAACGATATCCGGCAGCTCGTCTTGACGGACCTTCAATTGCGCGAGACACTGGGGAGTGCGGGGACCACGCGTCTGAGTCGGTTCAGATCCTCCTCGGGCCCTTAGAAACGCGCAACACCAGTCCATATTCACGGCCCTCTACTGCAGTCGTTGTGTTGAAATCCTGTTGGGGAAACTTAGCTGGGGGTTCGTCGACAACCACGGGCGAGCGGGACACCCACCCTCGGGCGTCTGACCGTCCTCGTCACTGTGTGGCGTCCGCGGTAAGACGCTGTGAGTCATGGCCCACGGCGGCCAGCCTTCCTAGGTTTCCTCTGAAGATATAGAACCCTACCCAACATCATAACAATCTTTGCAGAAACCTTAGTTAGTAAGTTGAACCCACTGCCAAGTCAAGGTGTACCACACCGTACTTACCCAGGACGGAACAGGGACCGAAGCCAGTTCAAAAACAAAAGCTCGTCAAGTCGGCCCAGATATTTAACAGTACCCTCCCCGCCTCTGAATCGAGACTGGATTCCAGCCTAGCCCAGATCACCTCTCCGTCAGACCTTGTTGTGGTGGGATCGCTCGGTACGACCGCAGTCCCACACATCGCGTGCGACCCCAGGGGATCTCCAAACCCCGCGATCTTTGGCGGCGTTCATTTGCGTTTACTTCCGGCGTTGTAAAGGAACCTCTAGAACCCATCCATGCTAGTCACAAAAAAACCGGGGAGGTGGCCATCACCACACTCGATTTCCTAAGCAATGAAACGACGACTCTTCTGGTCGGCACGGGAGAAGGCAACGTTCACCCTGCGGGTGCAGCGGAATCATACGCTTCTGCCATTACGCCGATTTACTCGTTCGAAGAGGCGGACGATTACGTGTATCATGTCAAGTGACACCCCCTCCATCCTGCGATGCTCGGTACCACTGACGGGTCTGGTAAATTTGACTTGTGGAATTTGAACACGGACACGGAGGTACGCTGCTGTTTGATACGGTTCATTTTTCAGCATCGATAAGACGTTTAGGTTCTCGTGGTGTCTACTACTGAATTAGCTCCGGCCGAGCCATCAACAAGACGTAATGGGACAAGACGGACGGTCGTCGTGTCGCTTGCAGGTGCCACTACGATGAATCCATGGCACCGAAGGAGATCACCCCAAAAGTCAGTCAAACCACCCGAGACAGCCGGGACCGCAGATGAGACCTCGATCCACGAAATCGGCAACGTCCACGTCCACGTTCATGACCACGACCAGGTCGATCACAGTCCCCCCAACATCAGGAGCCACGCCACGCGCGAGGGCCGAGAGCGCGGACACCATGACCAACCTACAAGAACTGAGATACAACGCCGAGGAAGGGGAGATCACCCCTGGCTTGTCGGACGCTGGAGACGCGCCAGCCGCGGGGTCAGGTGAGCAGGTATCAATCGAGGTATCACCAGGAAGAGGTGGAGGAAGACGACGGGGACGGCGGGTTTGTTGGTCCGAAGCTCTTCCCTGCTACTCTCGTCATGCGGTACACTTTCACTATTCATATTTGCGCTTGCTTCTGTATTTTTTCCCGCTCGAATTCACCTGTTATGAAACATTTGGACGATAAGTGAGGAAGGAAGACCGCTATAACCATGCTAGTGGGTATCTAACCGCGGCTATAAACATCCTAGGCATCAGCTAACCGCGGCTATTGGAGTGCTATACACTCGCTATTCAATAGTGATCGTATGAAAGGATTGCTAGACCATAGATATGGATAGTTGAGTCGGCTAGTGCTCTCATAGCCTCCCATAGCCTCACTTAGTCGGAGAGACTTTTCCTGATGCGGGGGAGGCGATGGGAAACTGTATGTTTACGATATCGGAGACATGGGCGTCCCGCGGGAGTCGGAGTGGGCGGATATGCAGAGGACCGTCGCTGGATTCGCTGGGGCTGGCCAAGGAGGACACGATGATGGAGACAGTCACAGCTAGGGTTATGGCTGGTCGGTGGATCGGCGTATGGATTGTTGTTTTCGTGATTCATGCATCGATGACTGGGGAAAGGGACCGCTTCGTACAGGAATACAATTCGCCTCGCAAAAGGATCGGTTAGACCTGTTTCGCCGGGGCGTTCCATGGAAAAATCGCCGCTCATACAGCCTAGGTTCGAACTCCTCCTCACAACCCTTACGCAGTACCACTATGTCGCAGCTACCTCAAGTCCTGACCATGGAAGAAAAGTCCCAACGACCGAAGGATCGTGAAGGTGTTATCTCGCTGTTGAATGCGACCATCGAAGCCTTGAATCTCGCCAAGGAGATCTCGAACATCACACCGGCAAAGGCCGCCTTTGCTTCCGTCAGCGTTCTCCTCACAATGACAAGGGTACGTTTCTTCCTCTTCCGCGACGGCCCGCTCCAAATTCACATATACCCAGGATTCAATGACTAACGAACAAGATATCCTCGACCTTGGGCTCTTCTGTGCTGATATCTGCAGAGCGCTCGACCGGGGGATCAATGGAAAGAAACTGGCCGATCTCAGTCAGTCCGTGTGTGATGCGATAAATCAGTTGACTGTGTGAGTTAAGCCAAACAACATGCATTTCGAAATTGCCCACTGAAACTCCCTCGGCGATCACAGAGCTGTGGCGGAGATCCGGAACAGGGCCATCAAACGGAGCAAGCGGAATGCATTCTCTCGGTTTCTCCATGCGAAGAGTGACAAGGACGCGATCGCCGCTTGGAAGTTGATCCTCAACGGAACCCTTCATATCTTCAATGTGCGTTCCGTTGTTTCCGTACAGTTATCATTTCTGATCGTCTAGCTGCAGACCGAGCTCGCGATAAACACCCACGTAATCGTTTCCGACGTCCATCACGGCGTCGTTGACACCTGCACCATAGTTTCCGAGATGTACCGTAACATGCTGGGATGCCAGGAAGGGTCCAATAACCCACTTCTTTCGGTAAGTAAGACTCGTACTTTATCCCACCAACCAAATGAATGAGCGGTCGCTGTTTTCTAGACTCAAGCCAGGTCAGCAATGTTGGTTACCTATGGGTTCGGCGACTTACTTTCGTCTATGTATAGCACACCTGGGGAATTACCACCGCCACCACCGAGGGCCCTCTTCGGACGCGACGAGCTGATCGAGAAGATCATCGATCTCGCAGAAAACCTCATACCATTCGCTCTGATTGGTGCCGGCGGAATTGGCAAGACCTCCATCGCTTTGACCATCCTCCACAATGATCGCGTAAAGCAACGATTTGGCGACAACCGTCGGTTCATGCGCTGTGATCAATTCACTGTCTCGCGCACTCATTTTCTCAGTCGCCTCTCCAATGTCATCGGGGCAGGCATCAAGAACCTTGAGGAATTGACTCCCCTGCGACCATTCCTCTCTTCAAAGGAGACACTCATAGTCCTCGATAATGCAGAATCTGTTCTTGACCCCCAGGGAACTGATGCTCAAGAGATCTATGCCCTTGTGGAGGAAATGTGTCAGATCAGCAACCTTTGTCTTTGCATTACATCTCGTATCTCCACTATCCCCTCAGATTGCAGATGTCTGGATATCCCCACACTCTCTGTGGATGCTGCCCAAAACACCTTCCATCAAATCTATCACAGTGACAACCTGCCCAACCTAGTCAACAAAATCCTGGAACACCTTGATTTCCATCCACTCTCAATCACCTTGCTAGCAACTGTTGCCCAGCAAAACAAGTGGGATACTGGTAGGCTGATCAGAGAATGGGAGAAACAGCAGGTGGGGATGCTTCATATGCAGCATAATAGGAGTTTAGCTGCCACCATTGAACTCTCACTTGTCTCCCCAATGTTTCAGGGACTTGGACCTGATGCCAGAGATCTCCTTGGAGTTGTTGCTTTCTTCCCCCAGGGAATTGATGAGAACAACCTTGACTGGTTGTTTTCTACCATTCCTAACATAACAACCATCTTTGACCACTTCTGCATTCTTTCCCTGATATACCGGAGGGATGGATTTGTCCTGATGCTGGCACCACTCAGGGACTACCTTTGCCCCAAAGACCCAAAATCATCTCATTTCCTCTGCATAGTAAGGGATTGCTACCTTAGCAGATTATCAGTCAACATCAGCATAATCAATCCAGGCCCTAAGGAAGCACACTGGATCCTGTCAGAGGACATGAATGTTGAGCACCTGCTTGATGTCTTTACAACCATTGATCCAGCCTCAGATAATGTCTGGAAAGCCTGTGTAGATTTCATGATACACCTCTATTGGTATAAACCAAGGCTAGTTGTACTGGGACAGAAATGCAGAGAGCTTCCAGATGATCATCCCTCCAAAACAGAATGTTTGCTTGGGCTCTCATGGTTGTTTCTCTCGGTTGGAAATCATGTTGAGGCTAAACAAATCCTTGCTTGCATGTTGAGGATTAGGAGAGAATATGGAAATGACCTTGAGGTTGCTCAAACTTTGAGGTACCTAGCATATGCAAATCAAATAATGGAATACCATGAAGAAGGGATACTACAGGTGAAGGAATCATTGGAAATCTGTGAACAACTTGGTGATACAGTGGGAAAAGCACACACTCTTACAATATTCAGTATACTGTGGTTTTCTGTGAAGCAGCTCACAGCTGCAGAAGAAGCTGCATTCCAAGCAATCAATTTCCTTCAAGGCAAAGGTGAAGAATTTATGATTGGTTTCTGTCACCATGTCCTTAGTATGGTATATGATTCCAAGGGTGAGAGGGAGAAAGCCATCAATCATATTGAAGCAGCCCTCAAGCTTGCATCCTCCTTCAACTCACCCAATCTCCTGTTTTGGAACTATTTCATCCTGGCAAATTCAGCTTATCAGGAAGGCAGGTTCAATGATGTAAATGTTCACATTGAATGTGCCAAGTCATATACAGTAGGTACCTTATATAATCAGGGTCATGCAATGGAGATGCAGGCCAAGACCTGGTATCAACAAGATAGGCTTGAGGAGGCAAAGTCTGAGGCCTTAAGTGCTGTTGATGCTTTTGAGAAAATTGGGGCCACCAAGAAAGAACAGCAGTGTAGAGAGATCCTCAGAATGATCAAAACAAAAATAGACAGCCTAATTGACACTTAGGGCCATGCTGCTTCATATCATGTTATTTCTCAGTCTTATCACTTTATTCAGACCTTTTTTTTTTCTGTTGTACAATGTAGGTTGAAAGTTTATGGTTTTGAGTGGCCTGAATAGTAGGGAACTGTTATAGATAAGATTAAATAGGAAAATAAGAAAATAATACAATGCATTTTTTTCTAATGATAGTTAACCTTGTCCATCTTGCTATGGGCCAGAAATACCTTTCCCCCCATCCAAGCTCCCATGTTCCTCAACATTGTTGAGAATGAGCATTTTTGCTCAATTTTACATCCTTTCTCAGGATTTCATCTAAGAGGAGTCTGCTGGGTATCTAGTCCCTGCTCACAACCTGCTGCTGATCTTTTTCTCAGCCCTTGGCCGTCCCAAGTAGCTGTCAGCCTTGTCCAACATCCAGATCATGAGCAAGAACTCGAAGTTTGGATATGAGATCAGAACCATCCGATTGAACATCCCCTCGATAGCTTCTTGCGCCCACGAACCGTCCTGTAACAAGAACGAAAATGTGAGCGTGAGCCCCGGAACGAGATCAAGGGTTGCGGTGAACTTACAGGTAGCTATTTCGACATGACGAACTTTATGGCCCGCTCGATTGGCTCAGGGTGAGGATACTTGGCGTACATGAGACCCATGACCGCCCAGGCAGTTTGGACGACTTGGGCTTCCCCCTTCTCGACCCACTCAAGGTTAGCGCAAGACTAGAACCAGAAAATCAACAACATATTGCACGCTCCAACCGCCGTCTTCCCGTGGTGTTGAGTAAGAGCTCACATCCCTTCCTGGAATATTCGCTCGTATCGTATGTCTCTCCAACAAGAGACACTCTCGAGCGCGGGCTGTGTGGCGTAAGTGAAACAGATACCCCAGCTGCTCACCCATCCATTCGGCTGTTGTGCTCGATGGAGTTATTCAATTGCTCCCCGGAGGCTGGAAGCGGGTGTCAGATGGCCTGAAGGTGCGGGTACCGCCGTGGGACTCACTCAGTATTAGCGGCTCGATGCTCGGGGTGGTGCTTCCTAGAGGTCGCGGGTGCTGCAAGGACTGAAGTCGTGCATTCTGGATAGTTGTGCTCGATCACAATTCGACCTACAACATCTTTAGGCACGTTCGAAGCGAGACTCCACCGGATTCACATACCGAAAACTTCTGCAGGATTAAACAACTCAAGCCACTGTGGCCCACAGATCGGTTCGCAACTCGTGAATCCTCCATTGGAATTCTGTAGACTCGGCATGGGGTCCACGGCGTCATGCATGCATTGTTTCGAGATCAGCTTCGGGGTGAAGCTGGGAAGTTCGTCAGAATTTCGTGCCGGGTAAGTGTAGAGAGTTTGCAACACGCACTCGAGGTATTCCTGAAGGTACAATACGGCCTTCAGACCCTCAGCAACACAATCACTCACGGTGTGATTCTGCGATGGGGTTCTGAAAGGCCAGGCACCCTTGCTCTGACGTCGGTAATCCTTCCCGAAGTGCGTAGTGTTGCCCTTGATTTGCGCTTGGTCTAACCACTCAGGGGCTTTCACGCAGCTTGCGCGATTCGACTCCTCGACAGCAACTCCGGACTTGACGATGGCTTGGGAAACGGAAGCGATATCCCACAACTGGCTCCCGTTTGTCCCAGTCATCATCATCCCTTCCCTCCCAGGCCACATGAAATTGGCCCGCAGTCGTCGATGCTTCTTGAAAGGATCACTCTCAGGACCATCGGCCCACCACCGGACCACGAGGCTCATCATCTTGTTGACAGGTTCCAGGTCTTGGAAATCGGGGTTATCGTCTTCGGTAAGTATGAGGTCGGAGACCCTCTTGAGGGTAGCGCGACGAAGAGGGGGAAGGGACCATTTCTCATACTGGGCGAGGATGACGTTGAGGCCATCAAAAAGAACAGAATGCGGCGCGTACAAGTTGACTTTGCAAACATTATTGCTCTGCCCGGCCCACCCGATAGAATTGTAATCCTGGGTATACAATTCCTAACAAGAGAAGTTTAGTGCTAAGCAGGGAGATCGCCGTATATGATCGCACCTCTCGCAAGGAGAGAATCAGGTCTGTTTCCTTGGCTTTGGACCGAGACCCGTGTAGCCCATCGGGAGGTAGACCATTCGACAATGAATCTACCACCTATGTGGGTGAAACGGGAGCCATTCATGCAAAACCCTGAGCAGACAAAAGGTGAGCAACAACAATGAGTGGGAGAACTAGAGAGAGCCGTACCAGAGTTCCGGGGGAATAGGATTTTTCCCCTCCCATTCGTCAGGACAGACAACCAGAATTTACCCCAAGCGAGCGCAACCAGAGCGAAAACTTGTTTGAGAGAGAAACTAGGAATAAGCCAGAGTGCAAGACGAACGCATTGGTCGCGAACTGACCCAGTTTATGTAGACACCCGCGAGCCTCGACCGCGACCGGATGATCAGCGCCTATACCAAGGATACGGATGACGCAGTAGTTCAACGACGTTCCAAACGCGGTGGAAGGCCCTTCGATGTGACTAGAGCCGTATTTTGAGAGATTGGACGCGTCGAGAGATGAAACGACACGTACATCCCCCACCCACCGTTCTCATTTGCGTGGTTCATCAGGTAACGGATCATCTCGCGACGTTCCTCGTTGGTAAATGGTATTCCAGTAGTATAAGATCCGATGGCGAGCCCTGGAATGAGGGACATGGGTCCGCCGTATTCTCCGGGCCAATGACCATCGCGTGCTTGAAAAATCCTTCGCAAGGTCAGTGGAATATAAAAATCAGTGGCCTGACCACGTACTGTAGACAAACCCATCCTAGGATACGTCGATTTGAACAACAATTAACCCCGTTCTTGATTTTTGCAACGATACTGAAAGAGGTGACCACCCCATGTTCTTGTTGCTCCGTATGGCCCCGTACCCATCCCAGGGAAGTGGAAATCAATGCGTACTGCAGGAGGCGGCGTCGAATTAACAGAAATGGATTTTCCCACGATGGAGGCGGCGACCCCCCTTGTATTCTGCCTCAACGACAATTATATTTCACGCCAGACGCGACATCTGGATGACGAAGTGATACTAGTGACCGGTCTATGTGTCACCACAGGTGCTGTGGAAGACGCAGACGTCAAATATGAGCTCATCGTTCTTCACCTGAGGATAGGTTCTTGCACGGGGGGTCTGGACCTCGCCTGCCCCCACCCGGTTCCAGAGGTAAATCTCGATATAAGTTCCCCTCCAAACCCATCCTCGTCGGCTCTACTGTGGTGACCCGGTTGTGACGTCTCGACCTAGTTCAGAGATTTGAATGGAGGACGATCACACCTAGAAGCAAATCATATTCTCCAGAACCCCGTGATGCTGTTTGTTGGATGCCCCGACGCACTATAAGACCTGTTATGTGAAGCCCTTGTCGAAGTCCCCCCCTCCCGAGACCCGGGCACTCCGATCACCGAGATGTATTGCCAGTCCGGGTTCCTCTTCTCTCAACGCGCTGCCAACCACAAGAGCGGATTATTAGAACTTCGGAGAACTCCTTGGTTTGGGTTATGAGCGAGGCTCTCGCTATCATCCCAACCTACATAATCGTTTCTGAGTGTCGAAACCCCCTGGATGAGATGGAAGGAAACGCATACATCGCGTTGGGTGCTGTTAATTTTCCTTAGTATCTCAAACTCATGTATTTGTATCACAATCCAGAAAACTGGGAGTAACTACTCGCCAATGTGAATTTCTTAAGACGTGGGTAATTGTCCGAGCCAGCACTCCAAGGAATCGGTCTCCCATATGACCAGTATCGTACAACCGCGGGTACGAGAAATTACAGTGGGTGTGTGGAGATACGCATACAATTGCTTTCGAAGCGACAACTCGTTTGACGTGATATTTCACGAAATAAACATTTGTGGACAAAAAAAGCACGGGTGGAAGTGCCGGTCTCGAAACCTTCTAGACTCCCAAAGCCGTTTGGACTTGGTTAATCGCGTCGATGCCATCGGCGCGGTAAGTGTCGTGGATGGTGGTGTACTCCTCACCAGCATTGTCGCTGAACAATAACATCTCCTTGCTTTCGAGGGTGTACCTCGGCCAAGTGATATTTGACAACGGGCTGGTGGCGTTGGAACCCTTCGGATGGTTGGGG
>Ga0307515_10021174_pt1 | contig 11544 bp, 7 predicted proteins | sample 17_EM_MG_FD_194513 | JGI IMG/M metagenome (GOLD analysis project Ga0307515, IMG submission 194513) | Populus trichocarpa ectomycorrhiza microbial communities from riparian zone in the Pacific Northwest, United States - 17_EM | ecosystem: Host-associated > Plants > Roots > Unclassified | place... | reverse complement strand
GGTCAGGAAAGGGCTGTAACAGCGAATAATAGCCTCCTGTTTGGCTACCAATCTAAATATTTCTTTTTTTCCAGCTTGCGGTCCACCATCATGCCATGTCCCGGTGAGTGAACAAGGCCTTAAACTCCGGGGCCATTTTTGAAGGGTGTATTGCTCGCGGCCACAGAAGTACGGTGCCTCATGAAATTTCTATCAATTCTTCTCTACTATGAACACAAACTTACAGACTTTTGACCAGTTCTGGCACCGCAAACGTTAAGTGTCCCGGTGGCCGTGTATCGACAGTAGCCTCGGTTTTTGAGCAAGCCACTAAATGACGGGTTGATACGAAGGGGAGTAAGAGGGTACAACCAAAGCAATACCTACCTAGCAATCTTGAAGAGAAATAGAAATGAGATGGAACGCCGCGTCTCAAACGTTTGTCTGCAAGAATCAAGAGCGACGTGTCAGTTTCGAATATCCAACTATCTAGATTCAGTGACGCAGGGGACAGGTGTATGCGAGTTCCAGACTCGGACGACTGGATCCGACGTACTTGCAAGTAGCCAGTGCGTCCGCGAAGGCGCGGGAACGCGAGAAGTCGCGCATCCGAGGTGGAAAGTGCCACAAAGCGTGATATTTGTTGTGTTGGTGCCAGCGGCTTTCTGTTGCCCGGGAACAGCAGCCCAGGCTCGATGCGGCCAATGACAGCGCGGTCGATGAACAGTGTGGTTGAGATGTAGAGCGTTGTAGCCTCAGAGACTGTCCTGTAAATTGCAGAGTATTGGTCTAAGCACCGGTTGATCGTCCCTCCGCGGAATGTATCCCTTACTACATTATATTTATATTAAATATTAAAGGGCGTACCAAGGATAACCAATTTATGCTCACTAGTCAACCCCAACTATTCCGTCCCCCATATCCTCCACGTCCCCTAACCTCGTGAGTTCCTGGTCATATTTTGTCGCGTATCGCACCAGTTCAGTAAGGGAAATTGGCACAGATGTAAGATGCTGAACAATCAAGTCGCAGCAGGTGAAGTGAAACGCCACCTGGACGCTGAAATCCAGGTCGATGAAATTCAGGTTCGGGTGTGCATTGGCGGAGCAGCTTTGGAGCACGAATGGGAGCCCAACCGTCTACCAAGTCGCAGCACACTAGAATCTCGTCGTACTCGGGTTTGGTTAGAAGCTAAGAGGGACCGTGGCACTTGGACCCTGCACCAACAACACTACGATTTTTTTTTTTCGCTTTCGATCACCATGGCTTGCACCACCTCGTCCTCACTAAATCACCAGAGCATATTTCCTTCTTGGTGATCTGCTCCATGTTGGCCTGTCCCTTCCCCGTCCCTAGGTTCCTCGCGCGAGTTAAATCTCGTGCTCACTGTCCTTTGCTTCATTTACAGCTCAAGTGAACCTGTATCCTCTTATTCCGCACCCCATGCAGCTCCTAGGTGCTCACCGACGACCGCACTCTCCGCTCCGAATAAATACGGTCCTCTCTTCTTGCACTGCGCCACGAATATTTCATTCTTATCGGATGACTTTTGCCACAACACCGTCGATCAACGCTTCCGGGGGTGTCATTCATTTCGCATAGCCGCTCGCGCATTGATCTTGCACCGAATCTCGTGCTATGTTCGTAGGTGAATTCCCCGCAGTCCTCATCGTCCATCATCGCTCCGCAGCCCGCTGATACCTGTCTTCACTCTAACAAGTGCGCACCAAGGGCTCTTGACACCAATCACGGGAATCGACTCGCACATCGGCAATGAACCCAAGCTTTCGTCGCTGTGCTTCTGGATGTGCGATCGTCATTCCGGTGAAGAGGTCGTGGATCGCGATACACCGGTAACAGCCGACGTTGGTCAGGACCTCATCGGTGTTATCGATGGGGCGGACCCATGCAGCCAAACTTCATTCCACACTGTGGAGACGGCGGTGTACCAGCAGGATGAACGAGGGGCGGTAGGTCACCACAGCAGTGTCAATTTCCTCTGAGAGGACCACGGTGCTCTGTCACCTCCAATGGAGAGTAGCACTCACGTCCACGGACTAATCGCCCCAGCACCCATTTCGCACCCATTCTTCGAATCTTTTACTCTTCTGAATCCCGATCCTTGGTCACCGCTGACTCGCCACATCAATGCCACTCCAGATGCGTCCCTCGCTTTTCGGGTAGCCATCACCACCGTGGGTCATACACCAAGCGCATACTCTTCGAAATGACACAAATTTTGGAGGGTGAAGCAGACCAACAAATATCTCCAGGTTCACATTCGTCCCCAGTCTGTCATGCTCATCGACTGCGCTGCTCGTGCTCACTGCTCGTTTCCTCACTTACAGCTCAACTCGGTCTCTATGTTCCATTCTGTATTCCATGTCGCTCCTGCTTGTCCCATACCGGCCTCCCTACGACCGTACACATCCGCGAGTTACCGAGGATTCCTCCGCTTCCTGCCTCGCAGTGCGCCGTGAATACTGTATCCTTTATAAACGACATTGGCTACGGTGCTGTCGATCGGCCGTCTGGGGCCGTCGCCCCTCGCACCTGAACCTCATCGTCGGTTGCGGTTGCGGTTCGGTCGTTCACCGCCTTGCTCATTCATGTCTACCTTTGCGTCGAGGCGAGCCTAGTTTCTCGGACTCCTCCCATGACCGTCCCCGTCTCCAGCCCCAGCTTATGTTCGCTATACACTAGCACTCGCAGACGAAGGCTCATGAACACTCGTTGCAGGAATCGGTTTGCCAGGCCGCAGTGAAATCAAATGTTTCTCTTACTCCACTTCTGAACGTGCCGACTTCACTCCGATCAAGAGATCATCATACACCCCCCGCCCCTCCTTCTCGTTAATGCCGTTGACAATCAGTGTCTCATTACTATCATCGACGTGGTATTCATTGATTGAGCGCTCTACATGAGCAAGACGTCTCTCGCTGTTGGAAACGCAGAATAGACGTGTGTACAAGCAAGCCGAAGGAGGCGCGTGGTACATCTCGGACGTGGCTCATGGAGTCACACCAGCGAATCCGTATGTGGGGACTACCAAGCCGACTACAGGTAGACTCGCGTCCTGCCAGTTATCCAAGCGTTCACCATGCCCCCTCTCCTTCTCTGCCCACCTCTGGATACTTGGCCTTAGACTGGCCGCACCTCGACACGCGTAAGTGGCGCGTCTCGTTGCAGAAATCACGGCCTCGACTGGAACCGCACCTGTTCACCTTGTGCTTGTTGCGAAGAATGCGGAGAGCAAGGAGAAATCGGGTCGTAGCGTTTTGCACTGTAATGTACCGTAGTGAAATCGAGACTGGTCTATCACTGAACGAGCTTGTCTTCGGTCGATGAATCCCTTAAAATGTGAGGTCTAAGATAACGCTAGGCAGCGGCTTGGAGTACCCGAAAGCACGGCGTATTGAGGTATGTTGACCACTCTTGGGTAGAATCTGCGAGGTGTACCTTCGGGACTCGTCTCATGGGTTTCGCTGGAACTCTGCACCAGCTTATTTTACACCGCATACGCGCAAAAGAACAGTTCATCATACCAGCGAACTTCCATTGCGATCACTCCACTCCGAGAAATCCTAATCCCGACTCCGACCGTAACCGTGCTCGTTGCGAAGAATACAGAGAATGGGGGGAATTTGATTCGAGACGGTTCTGGAGACTTGGAAAGAGGTTTTTGACCAAGCATCCGCCGCCGGGAGTGAAATTGTCAGGAGTCTGGAGATGAGATCGAAGGTATTAGTCGGAAGCGCTGGTTGAGGTCACGGCTCTGCTGTGACTCTCATGAAAGCGCCGATCGACCCGTAAGCCGCCCAATCACAAATTGCCATCAACTAGCCGAAACATGCCAGACTCACAGACCCTGCCAGACTCACAGACCCACGAGTCGGGCACATGAATATCCAATTCACTCTGTAAAGGGACATTCGTCTGACAAGCCTTGAGCCTTTGGCAGTGCTGTTGAACGTTCTTTGACTCTCGCCATCTCTCCAGTCCTCGCGAAGTAGCCTTTGTCAAATCATGGGCAGGTACTCAGACTCAGACTCGGACTCGTACTCGTACTCGTACTCGGACTCGGACTCGGACTCGGACTCGGACTCGATCCGTCCGTTGCTGCCACCCGGCAAAGCCGACCTCATTCCAGTGGAAATACTCTCTGAAATCTTCCTCGTCGTAGTGCAACGCGCGTCAGAGTATGCCTCAGGGTATATAAAGGTCTTGATGCTTGTGTGCCGACGCTGGCATGCCATTATACTTTCAACTCCAGGCATCCATTCTCAATTGACGATCAGAAGGGCGACCCAGAAGGAAGTCGTCCAGGCATTTATGCTAGGCAGGAAGTCGCGCTTGCGTGTGGTGGTTGATATGAACGATGAAAAAGATGGCAGCGATTTCAATCCTGAGACTTTTTACGCATGCTTCATGGCCGCAGCCCAGGCAGCATCTAGGTGGTCCTCTTTCAACATCATTTCACCTCCACCTTATGGAGAGTACACTGGCCTCCAGATCTCGCAGCCTTTGGTGCACCTTGAATCCTTCAAAGCCGCCTGTGGTTTTGATGGGTTCCTAGACCCACTGATGACTGCACTCGGCAGATGCGGCTCTCCCAGTCTCACTACAATTTACCTTGAAGACCCTACTGCTGTACTCTACCTTGTGCAACCTGCATGTTTGCATATCACCCAGTCCCTCACGACCCTTAAGGTCATGCTGTCCAGGAAGATGGATAACCCTGTGGATATACTTCCACACCTTCACAGATTGCAACACTTTGAGGCCCGCAACCTTTACCTCCGATTCTATCCAGCAGATGCCTCCCTTCCTCTTACCGATACCCTAAGTCACTTATCTCTGAAGTCTGTTTCTGTCCAGTGGATGGCTGGCCATGTTTTTCCTGCCCTTAAAGAGTGCGAAGTCAAATCTCCACGCCATGCTGACATCATTCAGGGCCTCCAGCCTGTTACTATGCCGTCTTGCTCCCACTTTCTATATCACTCCAATAATCTTCACCCCCTTGCGCAATTTCATCTCCCTTCACTCGAAAAATTGGATGTGAAAAGTGGGCAGTGGAATGTCTGGCGAGGGAATCCTCACCTTGTAGCTCTATGCCCTGTAGTTGCAGCTGGAGCAAAGAGCCTGACCGAGCTGTGCCTGGATATCGAATGCAGTGAACAGTTGTTGCTCTATATGTTGAGCCTTATACCAGCCGTGACAGTGCTGCGGCTGGGACTTGCCCGCCCCAATACTTTGAGCACGACTTTCTTCCAGGCATTTATCCTCAGAGAACCTAATGCTGATGGTGCCTCTGACATGGTTGGGCCACCAGGCCAGGCCACTACTCCACTCTGTCCATCATTGACGGCACTTTATCTCGATTACAGGAGATGGCTGAGGGGCCCAGACCAAAAGGCACTCATCGAAACCTTCGGTCACATTGTGGCTTCACGGGATCTGAAGATCTCACAACGCATATTCACACTCTGGCTGGGCGTTGAGCAAGCGAGGTACTGGACAATTGAGGAGCCAGGGGACCCACAGAGTTCCGGACTTGGGGACCTCATACTGGGTATTTCGGCTCCATGTGGCATAATTCCCATATGTTGGTTATGGCTACAGGGTGGCATTGTTGCATTACCTTTAAAGGGGGCGGATTATCTTCACTTGCGGGGTGATGATTCTTTCACTTCCGTGGAATTTCTCTTTACTAATGATCACATGGAGCTGGTGGTATATGAATATCTCCAACCACCACCGCCAAAATCATTGCGTCGTGTTTTGCCCCTGTTTTATGCCCTCAGGGTCCTGGTGGTAGAGGACGCTAATCCTTCATTCTTGACTGGCTACACCTTCCACAATCTCGAGAGGTGCAGGGTGGTGGGTTCACGTAAACGCTTTCGTCCCCCTCCAACTCCAAGTCTGTTCACAATGACAGAAATGCCTCTCTGCACTAGGGTAGATATAGACGATCCCCGCTTGCTTGCCACCTTCAAACTTCCACAGACCCATGAGCTGGCCTTAGATTTTTCAGTTCGTGACTGCAGCACAATTTGGCAGAAACATATTGCAGTGAATACCAATCTGTCAGGATTGACTCTTCTGCATATGAAGAAATGGCCGTTTGATGGAGAGCTGATCCCAATGCTTAGATCGTTGTCATTGCTTGAAGACCTGATTATCGGCTCTCGGCTTGGTCGCATCTCATTCAGGGCCTTTCTTCCAATGGACCCAAATGGGACCTCTGGACTGAAAGGAACGAGTGGTGAAGGGCAGACGTTGGCCCTTCTCTGTCCTAGGTTGAAGTATTTATGGATTGCGGATCAAGATCCCTCAGTGGAGCCAGAGCTGATACCTATTCTCAAAGACATTGTCACTCTTCGTGCAATGTGTGGGTCTCCCTTGAAGGAGTTTACTTTTTTCGATTTCCAGTCTGGGAGCAAGACTGAGCTGATTGGGAGAGATCAAAGCTTTACAATGGGAGCATGTGTTTTGGATGAGGACGATTATAAATTTGAATTAGACATCTAGGTTGCGCAGCACTGGTCTTATCACAAAAATTGCTTTGGTAATTAATGCATTTAGATACTGCTCCCTGAAGCTGATGGTGTTGACAGCGATCCCGGAGGAAGAAGTACGGGCTAAGGCTGAGGCGAATTAGTTCTCAACGATATGGACGAAATGCATTACATGTAATGAATCAATCGAAATATTCCACGGTGTTGTTATTTTATTGAGTGCTATTGTTTACATGTCCTCTCGACCATTCCTCAAATCCTCTCTTGATGACACATCTGGTCCTTGTCACGGATGAGGCTCCGTGGCAGCTGACAGGTGGCAGTTGGCAACAACTGTGGGGCCATGCGCAATCGGCGTGGACTGCGCAAAGGCGTACCGGTTTGACTCACTGCATCACCAGTGTGCCCCAATTGCTGATGAACATTCTTTGGCTCTTACCATCTCCCCAGTGCTCGCGAACTAGCTTTGTCAAATCATGTCCCTGGCCCGTCCGTTGCTCGCCCCCGGCAAAGCCGACTTCATTCCAGTGGAAATACTCTCTGAAATCTTTCTGCTCATACTGCAACAATGGCCATGGTGCCGAGAGAAGTTGATGCTTGTGTGCCGGCGCTGGCATGCAATTATGCTTTCAACTCCTGGTGTCCATTCTCAACTGACAATCAGAAGGGCAACTCAGAGAGAAGTGGTCAAGGCATTTATACATGGCAGAAAGTCACGCTTGAGTGTGAGGGTTGATATGAATGATGAAAAAGATGGCAACGACTTCAATGCCGAGAACTTTCATGCTTGCTTCATGGCCGCAGCCCAGGCAGCATCCAGATGGACCTCTCTTAACCTCATTTCGCCTCCACCTCATGGAGAATGCAACGCACTGCAGGTCCTACAGCCTTTGGTGCACCTCAAATCCTTCAAAATAGCCTGCGGTTTTAGCAAGTTCGTTGAGCCATTGATGACTTCAATCAGCAGAAGTGCCTCTCCCAATCTCACTACGATGCACCTTGCAGATTCTGTTGCTGTACTCTACCTTGTGCAACCTACGTGTTTGCATATCACCCACTCCCTCAGAACTCTTAAAATCCAGCTGTCCAAGAGGACAGGCAGCCCTGTAGATATCCTTCCACATCTTCAGAGGCTGCAGATTTTTGAGGTTCGCTGCCTTTGCCTCCCAACCTATCCACCAGATACCTCCCTTCCTCTTATCCATTCCCTCCGTTCCTTGTATTTGAAATCTGTTTCTGTCCAGTGGATGGCCGGCCATGTCTTCTCTGCCCTCAAGGAGTGTAGTATCATATTTCCACAACATGCCGACACTATCCAGGCTCTCCAGCCTGTTACTATGCCGTCTTGCTCCCTTCTTCTTTACAACTCCAATGATCTTCACCCCCTTATGCATTTTAATCTCCCTTCACTACATAGATTGGATGCAAAAAATGGACAGTGGAACGTTTGGAGAGGAAACCCTCATCTTGCAGCGCTCTACCCTATATTTTCTGCTGGAGCACAGCTCCTTACCGAGCTGCACCTGGATGTTGAATGCAGTGAGCAGTTGCTGCTCTTCATGTTGAGGTCTGTACCAACCTTGAAAGAGTTGTGGCTGGGGCTTGCCCGCCCCACCGCTTTGAGCACAAATTTCTTCCGGGCCTTCATTCTCAGAACCTCTCACGCCAATGGTTCATCTCAAATGGTTGCGCCGCCAAGCCAGACCATTCCTCCATTCTGTCCATCACTGAAGTCACTTTGTCTCCAATACAGGAGATGGCTGAGAGGCCCAGACAAAAAGGACCTCATCTCAGTCCTGGGTGACATTGTGGCATCACGGCAGCTGGAGACGGAAACCCCATTCTCACTCAACTTCAGCTTTGACGAAGCACTTGAGCCGCGAATCTGGAGAATTGGAAATCCAGTAAAGAAATTACCAGATTCAGTGCCCGGCGGTCTTCAAGTTAGTATTTCAACTCCACACGCCGTAATCCCAATGTCAGCGTTGTGGTATTCGAATGGTTGCGTCCCATTACCTTTCAAGGAGATAGAATATTTTCAGTTCCATGGCGCTGGTCCCCACAATTTCATTGAATTTCTCTTCATTCGTAGTCACATGGAACTGGGGATACGTACCTATGACATGCCATCACCGCCAACATCACTACCTTGTCCTGAGCCCCTTTTCAACACACTCAGGGTGTTAGTCGTGGTTGGGGCTAACCCTTCATTTTTGGCTGGTCACACTTTCCACAAGCTCGAGAGGTGCAGGTTGGTGAAACGCGTTGGGCTAGGTCATAATCCAAGCCAGTACGCGTTAACAGAGACAGCGATGCCTGTCTGCACCAGAGTAGACATAGACGACCCCTACTTGCTTGCTACGTTCAAACTCCCACAGATGCACCAGCTGGCCTTGGATTTTTCACATTCGAACTTCAGCACAATTTGGGAGAAAGCTATTGCAGTGAATGCAAATCTGTCAGGGTTGAATCTCCTGCACATGAGGAATTGGCCGGTTGGTGGAGACCTAATCCCAACCCTTATATCATTACCATTGCTTGAAACTTTGATTATCAGCTCTTGGGGAGGTGTGGTCTCATTCAGAGCCTTTCTTCCAAGGGATGCGGATGGAACCTCAGGGCTGAAACTGACAAGCCGGGAGGGAAAGACGTTGGAATTCCTCTGTCCTAGGTTGCAGACTTTACAGGTTGAGGGTCGCGGTAATTTCGTGCACCCAGAGCTGGTCCCCATCCTCAAAGACATTGTCACTTTTCGTGCAGTGTATGGGTCTCCCTTGAAGGTCTTCACAATTTCTGAAATCATTGCCTGGGCTGGAAATATGTTTGAACTGATTGGGAAAGACGGAAGCTTTTCGATGGAAAAATTTGTTCTGACTGAGGGGTTTGAGGGATTTAAATTGGACATTTAGCTTGTATGGTACTGGTTTTATTACGAAAGTAGCTGTTGGAATATATGCGTTGTGCACCCCTATACTTATGTAAGTTTCCATTGTCTGAACTACCCGTGGAAGATGTAGTAAAAGAAGGTAAATACACCTATGACAATTATCTCATTATTCCAGCATTTCTGAATGTAATTCGACGGGCTGTTGAGTATCGTTGTGTTGAGTAGATTAGAATTTTGAAGAGGCAAAATTAAATAAGGTGAGTATTTACATGCCCCAATACACCTGTGGATATAATTTACTTTGTTCTTATAATGCAGATTCGTATCTTTATCCACGTCTTCACTATTCACTACTTAGTAGAGTCCTTGTAAGGGCGGAATGACAACAAAAGGGTCGCCTGGAGCTTGTCAAGTCTGCAGCATATAAGCGTGCTCAAGGGTGATCTTGTGATTGAACCAAATTAGGGGCCAACAAGGTCCCAGACACAAATGATATCTAAATTGGCTCCAGTGCGGATGGAGTTAGTGATCCGTTCAGACCGTGTGCGAGGTCGCTCTTCGAATATGTAGGGAAAAGAGAGGCTTCCCATGCTGGAAAGTCCTGAGAGTTATCATTGACTAATCGCTTCGTCTGTCAAGCATGTCCACGAAGAAATCGTATGAACCTAGTATCATATTCGCCAATCATGTCTCTCAAGGAAGAGCGTCAGTTCCGGATGAATTGTCAAAATCCTTGCCAAATTGCAAAGATCAGCATTTGTTCATTCATTCAATAGGTATTAATGAGGGACTAGGTAGAGTATATTGCCGTTGCTCGTGTACCTGCTCAGTTTCCGGTGTGTGGCGTCTTCATGGGGCCAAGAGCTTCTTGCGAGGATCTTCGATGTGTTCCTTAACACGAACTATACACATAATAGAGAGTTAATCACATGATGGCTACGTAAGCAGGTTTACTAACCAAGGGAAGTGACTGCATCCTGATCATGAGACGTTTTATTTGGCGACACCAGGTGCTCTATTAATAGCGGCGTCAAGATGAGTCGGAAGAGGTTCAATCTGGTTGGGAGTGGATGTGCTGTACTTAGTAGAGTCCATTGATAACGAGTGGGTCATCTGGAAGCTTATCGAAATCAGCATGCTCCACACTGACCATTGATAAGACGGATCCCCGAGCCAACAAGGGTCAGCATTGGACGATGACTAATTCGAGCACGGTGCGGATGGCGTTCCAGGTCCATTCCGAGCGTGTACGAGGTCGCCCTTGGAAAGAAACAGGGAATAGTCCTGAGCTTGGGATTGTCATAGTCTAATTCCCTGCGCCCTGCCAATCATGCCTACCAAGGATATCGTGCGGAATTAGTCTCATATTCGCCGATCATGTCTCTCAAGGAAAGATCCTCAGTTCCAAATGACAAATACTAGTTCTTGCCAAATCGCAAGCATCATCGCTTGTCCACGTATATATATTGATTAAGGACTCATTCGAACACATTGCCATCGCTAATGTTCCTGCTCAGGCTCCAACGAGTAGCATTTCATGGGGCCAAGAGCATCTTGCGAGGATCCTCAATGTATTCCTTGATGCGAACTGTTCACACACAGGCAGTTAACATCACATGTCATGGCTACGCATGGGTTTACTAACCAAGGAACGTGACGGCCTCCCGACCATCCATCAACCGATGGTCGTATGTCAGCGCGACGATCATCATCGGACGAATGACAATCTGTCCGTTGACAACGACGGGCTTGTCCTTGATAGCATGCATACCGAGTACGGCAGCCTGCGGCCAGTTGAGAATTGGCGTGCCGAACAAGCTACCGAAAACGCCACCGTTCGAGCTGTCATGAACCGCGTCAATCCCACACGCATATATCCACGAGGAAAAATCAAATAAAGACGAACATGGTGAAAGTGCCGCCCGCCATTTCTTCAATTGTCAATTTACCATCGCGAGCCTTCCTGCCGAGGTCCGCGATTCCCTTCTCGATATCCAGGAACCCCATCGTCTCCGCATTCCTCAGCACAGGCGTGACAAGGCCCTTTGGTGTAGCAACCGCGACGCTCAAATCGATATAATCGTGATAGACGATCTGGTCGCCCTCGATGCTCGCGTTCGCCACGGGGACCTCTTTGAGCGCGAGGGTGGCCGCGCGGGC
>Ga0307515_10021173_pt1 | contig 11545 bp, 4 predicted proteins | sample 17_EM_MG_FD_194513 | JGI IMG/M metagenome (GOLD analysis project Ga0307515, IMG submission 194513) | Populus trichocarpa ectomycorrhiza microbial communities from riparian zone in the Pacific Northwest, United States - 17_EM | ecosystem: Host-associated > Plants > Roots > Unclassified | place... | reverse complement strand
AATATATATATATATATATATATATATATATATATATATAATCAATTGATTTGCAAGGGGAAATTACTAAGGACTCTACTTCTTGTATAATTAAACACTTAGACCAAACAATACAATATTAATAAAAAAAAAAATTGATTTGAGATTAATTAGGAAATTCAGGATTTCTTAAATCATCTTTTTCTTACAACTTAAAAGGAGACCTGGAGCATGGAGGAATGCTTCTCTCAAGGGGGGGCCAAATGTCCATGGACTTGACAAAAAATAGACCATTTGTACCATCCAAACGGTTGATGTATACTGATAGATGTGGAGTTTATCCCTATCATGAGTGGTAGTCACTTTTTATGCCAACACCATTATTCGCAGTTAGTGTTTACCATCGTGAATTATTTTTTTTAAATGTTTTTATTTAAAAATATATTAAAATAATATTTTTATATCTTTAAAAAGCATGTTAAAATAATAATAAAAACATTTAAAAATTTAACTTGAATATAAAAAAAACACCACGTGAAGCTTTACACCAAACCCTGTCATATGCCACGGCACTGTTACTGTGGCTGCTCGAGGCTGTAGCCTGGACCATGTTAGTTTTTGTGTTTAAAAAGTATTTTTGAAAAAATTTAATTTTTTTTATTTTTTTGCTTTAAATTAATATATTTTTGGTGTTTTTAGATCATTTTGATGCGTTGATGTTAAAATTAATTTTTAAAAAATAAAAAAATATATTATTTTAATATATTTTCGATTGAAAAATACTTTAAAAAGTAACTACAATTATCCTCCTCCGAAACATACTCTTGGTGCCTGTTTAGAGTGGAAAAAAGCTCTAGCAATAGAAAATATCGATCATCTGAAAGCTAAGTGGACCGCACTACATAGCTATTGAAATCCCAATCAGAACTTTGTCTATTCCATCATTAATTGGCCTCATTAGTTGGATTTTTTAAAGCATGGTGAATGCACAGACGCAACAACAACTTTAATTTCTCCTACTATGAATTCTAATCTCGGCACATAATGTTTGAAAACCAGACTCTGGTGCATATTCTAAGCATGCCCAGGGCAAAAAAATGCCTTGGCCAAAAAGAATTGCGCATGAGAATGAGAAGAACAGGTAAAGCGGATGCAATCAAGATGACATCGATAATCCAGAAAGTAATGCATGAGCATAGAAATTTGGATTCTAATAAATATGCTGTTTGTAATAGCATGTTAACAGAAAATAATACCATATTAATCTGTTCTGGGAGCGTTTACCTTCTACATTGGCATGCTGATGCAGAGGAAAAAACTTTTTCGGTCCTGAGAAGCGACAGCAGAAATATCTCTAAATCAATATATCTATGGCTTGATAGATCGAAGAATTATCCTTCCCCGTCGCTCGTTTGAAATTGAAGTACTCGAAAAACAACCATAAAACATAAAACATGTGACTATTACGTGTTTGAAAGTGGGATTGTGGTTATTTTTTAAAATGTTTTTTATTCGGAAATATATTAAAATAATATTTTTTTATTTTTTAAAAATTATTTTTTATATTACCGCATCAAAATAATTTGAAAATATTAATTTAAAACAAATAAAAAAAATTTAAATTTTTTTAGAAGTATTTTTAAAATACAAAAATATATAATAAATGAATAGAAGAAGGTAAATGCAAGCTAAAACAGGTGATGACAGAAAAATACTCGCATGCAACTTGGTGTTTTCTCTGCCAAACAAAGGCAAGTGGACGTTAGTATCATTGCTGCTGTCAGATACCTACTTGGGATTCTCGAGTAGAAGAGCCCGTGAAGACCATCAAACACCTAGACAGGAATTCGCAGCAAAGCCATGAATTTCTCACACACGCAAGAGGTTTGGTACTCAAGATTTTTATGGGTCCCGCTAGAAAAGATACCCTAACCCAAAGGCCTCATGATCAACTGATGAGATGATCTAAGCCATTCATTTGTAACTTCCTCTTTTCAATAGTCAATTTTTGAAATTTCACCGTAAAATCCCAGTTCTCAACCAGCCGGTAAAAAACACAAAAAGATCTCAAGGTCAGAAAAGGCTTGCTGAACAATAAATTGGGGACGTGAGTATTTGCCAAAACTTCTTTAAAGAATTGTCACTTGTGATATGAGCTAATGATCAGGTGGGATATAAATTGAGTTTTTTTGGTTTTTAGCACTTAAAAAAAAAAAGATAAAATAACACACTATAAATATTTAAAAAAATTACACAATTTAAAAAACTATAAATAATATCTGCGACTCTTGAGTCGCGAGTCACAAATGTCATACGAGACTCATTTAAATTCTAAAAATAAATTAATATAATTTACAATAAAAAGAGAAGAGAAAAAAAAACAAGAAAAAAAAGAAAATGACATTACAGACACACTAAAACTCTGATGATAACATCACTAATATCGTTGGAAAAATATCGAGTCATTCAAATGTGCTGAGACTTATTTGCCTAGAACGACTCTTATAGCACACTACGATTATCGTTAATGACGTTTCTTGATGTCGTTTGATTTGTCTTGTTGAGATTTTACTAATAGTACCAGTAATATCATTATCAAAGAAAAAGGCCTAACGTTTGATTTCTTAATAGCATGTTTGTAAATCTATGAATTGAATTTAATTCAGGGGTTTTAATGAAATCTCATATTTGTAATCTTAAATGTTGAGAATTGAATTTCAAATGAAATTTAATCTCTAAAAATACTATAAAAATAAATTAGAGGTGAACCACTCTGATTTACCATTTCAAAAAGAAAAAAAATATAATATTAAAATTAATTACTTCAAAATACATATTTAACCCTTTTTAAAAGATTTTTAAAGAAATAAAATGAAGGTAATGAGGGTTATATAGAAAATAAAATAAAATAAAATATATATTTTCTAAACATACAAATTCAATTTATTTATTAATTAAATTAAAATTAAATACTATAATTAAATTTTATTGTTGAGAATTGATTTCAAATACCTTCTAAATTATCGGTTAGACTATCAATTTAAGAACTCTATTATCTTATCAATCGAGATAGAACAACCATATACCAGCATGATTGTCAAGTTGACAAACGTAGGTAAATTTTTCTAACTATTTTCACCAATACCTATTGGCTTTATTCGCTTTGCACAGTCCCTTTAGGCAGACTTTCATGTATCATGAACATTTGTATCATATTTTTTTAGTACTTTTGGTTTCTAGCATAGGAAAAAAATATATATCCTGGTGCAAAAAATATTTTAAAAAATAATATAATTTAGAGATTACAAATGATATATGTGATTCATGAGTCGTAATTATCTTATACGACTCCATCAAAATATAAAATTGTTGGATGCTTGATTCAATAAAGAGAAAGGAGAGAGAGAGAAAAGAAAGAAAAAAGACTATTAAGGCATATCAAAACTATGATAATGACACTATCAGTACCATTGGAAAGTCACCAACGATGACTAAAGTGGGTCACATGAGCAGTCCAAAAACAAGTGAGTTTCGGCACCTTTGAACAGCTCGTGTGGTCCATTTTGTTTATCGCTTGTGACTTGTTTTGGTGTCATTAGATTCGCCTTGTCGAAATCTTTCTAACGATACTAGTGGTGTCATTATTGAAGTTTTGGTGTGTCTTTGATATATATTTTTTTCTTTGTTTTATTTCTCTCCTCCTTGTAATATGTAAAAAGAGAAAAGAGAGGGAAAAAAAAAGACTTCAGAGGTACACCAAAACTTCAATGATGATATCACTAATACTGTTGAAAAGATCTTGACGAAATAAATCCAACGACATCAAATAAGGTTACAAACAATAAACGAAGTAGGCTACACGAATAGTTAAAAGGTGTCGGGGCTCACTTACCTTTGAACCGCTCGTGTATCCCACTCTGGTCACTGTTAGTGACCTTCTTTAGTATCGTTGGATTTGTCTTGTCGGGATCTTTTCAACGATAATGGTGATGTCATTATCATAATTTTGATATGACTTTTTTTTTCTCTCTATTAAATCATGTATCCAGTAATTTTATAATTTAAAAAAGTTATAGATAATACTTATAACTCAAGAATCACAAATATAATTCATGACTCTTTAATCCGTTCTATTTTTATAGATATTTTTTGCAACGTTTTATTTTATCATATATTTTCTTAATGTGCTAGAAACCAAAAAGACTCACGTTTTTTCGAAGAAATTCTGATTTCTTCCGTTTCATGCATTTATTGAGCACTACCTAATGCCAATTAATTATCTGGAAAGCTGCAGCAGAGCACTCTAACAGTCAAGTCTGGAAACATAAAAGCCAGAGCATCCACCGAGCAACTTTTAAGAAATTTAGAGATTTGTTTTAGTAGCACAGTATAAATAAAATATTGAAAAACAGTAAAGTTGAAAAGGTAATTGAAAAAAATAATACAGTTTATAAAATCATACATAATATATTAAAAAAACTATTTTAATTTTTAAATTTAAAAAATATTATCTATTATCTTTATCCCAACTGTGATAAAGATATTATTAATTTATTTTTAAAAGATAATATTTTAAAATATAAATTTCTAATTATCTTATATAATATATAATATTTACAATTTTTAAATTCATAGGTTTTAACATTAATTATAAAAATAATTTATTATTAATAAATATTTTTTTCATTTAAAAGATAAATGCATGTAATTTTTTGAAAGGAAAAAAATCACAGCAATTTAGTTAATCAAATCACGTGTGTCTATTTTTTTATGAAAAAATATTTATTAATAATAAACATTTTTTTCATAATTAACAAATAAAATCTTAAAACCTGTAAATATTATGTATTATCTTTATAATTGAGAATTTATATTTTAAAATATTAACTTTATTGATAATGATAATAAATAATATTTATTTATTTTTTATATTTAAAATAGCTTTAAAAAAATTCAATATTTTTAAAGGAGTCACGGATATCATTTACAATTAATTATACACTTTTTAAACTATATTATTTCTATTATTCTATTTTTTTTTAAAAAAAAACCCCTCATAAACTTCTTAATCAATGGATCAATATTGGACTTGGATGGATCGCAGGGAAATCTTTGGTGTAATCTGAATGACTAGCAACTACAAGCAGAAATGGACTCCTGGTTGACCTGATACTACTCACTTTCTTTCTTCTATTTTTGATATTTGCAAGCACGCCAAGCAACGCCAAATCTCTGCCAAGTAACGCCAACTCTCTACCTAACATACGGAATCGTGACTAGTCATTTTGTCTTTCCAATCCTAATTTTTTTTACATTTTTTTTAATTTTTTTAATATATTAATATTAAAAAAATTATTTTAAAATATTTTAAAAAATAATAACTAACACGAAAAAGCTTGTTACCTAACAAGCATGCTTCAAAAGATAGTAATGTGTACGTGACACTGACGGGAATAGGAGGAATAATGAGACACGGGATTCAAGCATTAGACAATAGACATAATGCGATATGGTACAATTAATATTGTTTCAAGTGTCTACAGAATAGATGAACGTCCAGAATTCCATCTACAAGATATTTTTGTTATTTTAATTATTTTTGGATTATAATATCTTTTTCTACTTGTATTTAGATTTTTTTTGGTTAGGTGGATTTTAATACTTACTTTTGGATTCTTTTAATAAAACCGGCTTTAATTTCTATATAAATACTTGAAGCAACCTTAAAATTTAATAACATTAATTTCATTATCGTTAAATGTTGGATAAATTTTCAATTGTGGACCTCTCTTACTATACTACGAGGAAACTATGAAACCAAGTTTTTATTTGACATTGCAGTTCAATTGAGTTTACCAGACTTTTAAACAGGTTAAGATATATCTGTAAAAAAAGAGAAGAAGAAGAAGAAGAAGAAGAAGGAAGATTGTTGTTGGATCACAAAACCATCAACGATAAGGCTTACTTGGAAAATATTGTTTGTCAATTTTGGAGACTAGATCACAGGCATGTGATGTGTGTGCGGGCGCGCATAATAGAATAGAATAGCCAAACAAACGTGACTTTCAAACTTCACTTTCCGTTATTGGTGCTCAGTTTTCACAGCAACGAACATGGCATCATTTGGAAATTGAAAAAATCAACCAGGCAAATAATTAAGCCGTCAGTACTGATAGACTACGCCTAGAAGGACTCAACATGCGCAAAATATGTTTGTATTTATCGTGTTGTGCACATACGTAGACGACAAACTAAAAGGTATATGTAAGATTGGAATATATCATGCGTTTTTGATTGAATCTGTAGTCTGATTAACATTGAAGATTTTCGATCATGAAATTATTTAAAGCAGCCAAACACATAAGGAAAAAAATAAAGCTAAGTTTCCGAAATCCAAGAAGAAAGACAAATAATTAAATATTTAAATTGAAGATTGAGAGGAAGCCGAACCAGGATATGCGTACATGAACGACGATGATCAGCTGCTTCGATGGAGCTCTGAGTTCATCGAAGATTCCTTCGATATATAATGGCTGCTTGCAAATTGAGAGTGAGAGATTTTGTTGGAGAAAGAGATTGATAGGAATTAAGTGGTAAAAGAAAGATTTATATACGAGGAGACATGATTCCGTCAGGGTGGGATTTTTTTCTTCTTTTTTTCTTTGGCGGGCAAGAGAGAGAGAGAGAGAGAGAGAGAGAGAGAGAGGCTTTTGTCCACTGGTTTGGAGGGAATCTATTCTCATTTTTTTTTTATCTGTTTTGAATTTACTTTACCGCTAATTTTTTTTTAATTTTGTTTTCTTGAAAGTACTTTAAGGATTCCTGCCTTTTCATTCCTTCTCTGCATGTTTGTTTTAAAAAAAAAATGAAATTTTTTTTTATTTTAAATTGATTTTTTATAATTTTTCATTTTTTGATAATGTCAAAAGTAATATTTTTTAAAAAAATATATATTATTTTGATATATTTTCAAATAAAAAATATTATAAAAAATAATTATTACTATAATATCAAACACAACTAAAAGCAATTCTTGGCCCCTCACGTTACTTTCATATCATTTCTTCATGAATTTGTGCCTTTCTTGTTGGGCCAAGATACCTCGCAGGCTAGCCCAAATATTTTTTAATATAAAAGAAAAATGTTAAGAGTTAAGTTTTTCTAGAAATGTAAAAAATTAATAATATGAGATTTATGTTATTAATTTAATTCAGTTTAATAAAAATTTTAAATTTAAATAATATTAATAAAAAAATACAACAACAATAAATAAGCAACAAAACAAAATTGACAACGTAAAAAAAATACATTGCTTATCGAAAGCAAAATGAATAAAATTATAAAGTTTAATTTTCAAATAAGGGAGAAATTGAAAAAAAAAACTAAAAAAAAAAGCAACAAAAAAATGATCTAAATTAACTCAGGTTAACTCACTAATTAGCAATTTTAGGTACAAGATTGGGATAAACCTATAGAAAAAAAATAAAAAACAAATATAAAAACCAATTCCTAGTAGATCAAATGTTGAAAGAAAAAATTAAAAAATAAAATTAAAAAGATTTAAAAATACCAAAGTCAACATGTATTAACTATCGCAACTCGTAACCCTAGTCATGAGCCTGAGACCAACCCTATATAGAAAACAAACCCTAAAATATAATGCAAAAAAATTCTAAATCAATAAAATGATAAGGGATGAGATTGAAAAAAAATACAAAAAAAATAGAATAAGAAAAATAAGAACTAAATTTGATATAAAAATAATTTGAAATTAAGTATTGATGGATGAAATTGAAAATAAAATTCAATCAGAAAAAGAAAAAACAACAATCAAAATAATAATGACCATATTTAATATAAAAATTAAATAAAACAAAATAACGAGAGATGAAATCGAAGAAAAAAATCAATCAAAAAAAGATTAAAAAAAACCAATAGCAATACAAAAAATAAGGATCAAATTGGATCTAAAAGGCAAATAAAATGATATCTTTATATTTTGATAAGGAAAATAGAAACAAAATAGGGAGAGAAAAAAGTTCACTAGAGCCCAACTATTTCTTCTATGTGTACACAATTTGCATCAACATAAAGATCACAACGAGATACTTCCAACACTATCTTAAAAGGCGGCATTTGAACATTGAATTATGCCACAAGCATCGCTCAAATAGTGTAGGCGTTTTCACACACCGACAATGTTTTGTTTTTTTTGAAATAATAATTATGTATGTCAAAAGACAATATCACACCATTCAACTTGTTAATAACTAGAAACCAGTTTAAAAATATAAAAATATTTCATGGATGCAAGCTTGAAAAAATTTGTTTTGAAGGGTAATATAATTTTTATACTATGCTTTTATAAAAGTAAAAAAACCAAATAGTCCTAATTAGCCTTTTAGCAAATTTTACTTGTAAGGGTAATATAATTTTTACACTGTGCATATAAAATATAAAAATACCAAATTATTCTTGATCAACCTTCTAAAATATTTTCTTAAGAGTAATATAGCCTTTACATTGTTTATTTAAAATATAAAAAGATTGAATTGTTCCTCATTAATCTCATAATGACTATGGCTATGTGAAAAAAACTATACTCCACCCAATAGTAAATTCATTGATTTTTTATTGGAAGAGAAAAATTATAATTATACTATTGTGGTGAATAATGATATGTGTTTAGGGACACAATGAAATTTTGCATGATTTAAATAAATAATTTAAAATTGAATTATAATTTAAGAGTTTGTTTGATATAATTTTTGAATTATAATTTTTTTATTCTAATTTATAATTCAAAAGTTGTTTTTCATAAATAATCTATGAGAAAAGTAAAAATAATTTTATATTAAAAATACATTTAATAAAAATTACTCAAATGAACTTATATATATATATATAATAATAATAATAATAATAATAATAATAATAATAATAATAAAAGTTTTAACGTTTGATTAAAACAAGATTTTGACTTAGATTTTGTTTTACATGACATTTGCAAATCGAATTATATTTTTTTTATTTTAAGTTTTGACTTATAAAAAAATCATAAACATGTTTAGTTAAAAATAAATTTTGACTTGTATAAAAAACATGTTACAAAATTAAGTCAAAAATTTAAATTAATCAAAAGTTAAAATTTACAACTTTAATATATAGATTCTGTTATACTAGATCTCTTATTAAAAAAGTCATTTTAAATCATTTTTACCAAATATAATTATAATTTAAAGTCATTTTAACTTATTTTTTTACTTGAAAAACAACTTCTGAATTATAACTTAAAGTTAAAAATCATTTCTCATAAATCATGCGAACCAGCTCTCAATTTTGTAATCAAATTTGATTTAAATTACAAGTTATCTCCACCAATAATATCTATGCCTTTTTAATGAGTTAAAATTAAAAAAAAATCAATTTACAAAATTTATACCAAACAGAACCTAAAAATTATTTTTAAATAAGATATGCAGTGTTAGTTAGAATTCATAATTCATGTTAAAAACTATAACTTTTATTAAATCAAAATTTTAACTCAATTTTACAGCAATATCTTAATTTAAAGAAAAAAAAGTTGTTTCTAACAAATCATACTCACGTCTTCTCTGTAAATCAAAATAAACAAGACTTAAATAATCTTTGCCCTTTCGGTCAACAGACTTTGCCAATCCATGAGTACACCTCAGAAGCCATCAGGGGAGAACACAGATATGTCAAACACATTACATCATGGTCTCCTGCTTATCAAGATTCCTAAGACGCACTTAAAAGCATTGTGTGATGCTGACAGGGTCGGCTGTTTTAATGACTGCAAATTTACCAATGATATGCTTTTTTCCCAAGTAAAAAATGTTTAAATATTTTTAAGGTATTGTATTTGCTTGAAAGTAAATATTATAATAATATCATATCTAATCATCGAATAAAATAATAAAATATTTTTTACAATCTTTAGCTTGCACAAACTTTTAGCTATAAATATCACGGTGAATTAAATCTAGATATTTATAACTTTTATCTATGAAATAAATTAGAAGACTCAACCATATAAACAAAAAAAGAATCTTTATTAATCTTCTCGCTCTTTGTTTTTCCTGGTACAAGAATTATCACATTAAATTTAAATAGTTCATCACATAGATATCACTTGTTCACAAATATCTCACTATTTGTAACAACAAACTTGTAGGACACAAAACCAACCTAAACCCATTCTTGTTCTATAGCAAGCAAAAACCCAAATTCTTTTAAATATCAAAAGCATAAATCACGTTGTTGAAAAGTCATCTCTTTTCTTAGATGTCATCCTTAGCACCATCTTTCCATGACTTAGGGTTTTACTCATAAAAGAGTTTTTCATGAACAACTATTATTTATTTGTAGTTGGTGCATACTTAAAAAAACTATTCATGTCAGAATATATATGATGGTGAATCCAATATCAACCCACCATTTTTTAGGGTTATCCACCAATTTTACTTACTCAAAGGCAATAGCTTTATAGCTTTTTCATTAACATTCTCAATCACGTTGACTTGAACATTCTTTCTTTTTATGACGATGACAATCTTTAGTGTGGTGTCTTTTGTTGCAAATAAATCAAGTTCATTTGGACTTCTTTTTATTACCGCCACCAGCATCAGGATCTATGAAAGAACTCACTCTTTCATGCTTCCTATTTATGTTCACACCACTTAAGTTCTTAGTTTTTCTCCATTTGGAGCACATGTAGGAATATGGTTAGCCAACAAGGTAACTAGGACCATAAGGACTACCGGGTTAACCAATTTATTATGCTATCAACACTCATTTCAACCATATATTATCTCAATAATAGTATTAACTTCATAATTATATATCACACTTATATAATCTCAAATAATATTAATTAAATTGAATCACAAGAATATAACACATTAATTCAAAATATAGGAGCAAATCAAAATGTGACGACGAGTGGGCATTTTTACCTTAGGTTCAATATCAAGCCAACAACTTGGAATTAGGATGAGGGTCAAGATTGGGATTATAAGCTAAGTTGAACGAACTATGATAAAGTCTAAGCAGTTAATTGAGGATATGTCTAAGTACTCAATGATGGTTGGGTCTAGGTATAAATTCTTAGAATTTAACCATGTAATTGGGTTTAGATTCTTTGAATCTAGTCATAACTTGATGAATATATCTATTCCATCACATTAATTTAGTTAATTCTGAATAATAAAATAACAAGGATGTAATGACTATTAAAAGGATGTCAATTTTTTATTGATATGAAAAGAAGAGTCCTCATACATCATGATCATGATCAATTGAAATTAATCTAAAATTGTACCTTTTTTTGAATAGAGAATAATTAGATAGGTGGCCAGTGCTTTGTCGTGGGTTGAGTTGAATTTTTTTTTTTAACTTAAAAAAACAATGTTAAGCACTACTAGCATGTTTTAAAACATAAATTTTTTTTCACAACTTGAGTCATAAATCCTATTGGGTCCAACAATGTGGTTTAATTTAATTATATGATAAGAAAAAAAATAATGACAATAAATGTACTGAT
>Ga0307515_10021172_pt1 | contig 11546 bp, 6 predicted proteins | sample 17_EM_MG_FD_194513 | JGI IMG/M metagenome (GOLD analysis project Ga0307515, IMG submission 194513) | Populus trichocarpa ectomycorrhiza microbial communities from riparian zone in the Pacific Northwest, United States - 17_EM | ecosystem: Host-associated > Plants > Roots > Unclassified | place... | reverse complement strand
TATTTTCATAGAACTTAATTGTAAATATATATATATATATATACACACCACAGAGTTATATGTGATTAATTATATTTTACCACTATCTATGATCACCATGCATGAACGGCACCATGAGTTCAATGCTATCTTTTCTACGTGTAAAGGTTTTAGATCAGTCTCCTTTGTTCATTTTCTTAGAGAAGGAAATGGCATTGATGACAATTATCTAGCTAATATTAGCAGGCTCTGGACAGGAATGCAGAATTTCTGGTTTGGTTGTGATATCTCTGTTGACCTTTTCTTATATATGATATGTTGTATAAATAATAAATATTTTAATAAAAAATTGCCAAAAAAAATAAAGCCCGTTAGTAAGATAGATGTGTTTTCATTTAGGGGTGAACAAAAAAACCGAAAAACCGAGAAAACTGGAAAAAAAAATAACCGAAAAAACCGAACCGTGAAAAAAAACTGATTAAAATTTTAAAAAAACCAACCGGTTTGGTTTTATAAGCCTAAAACTGAAAAAACCAAACCGAAAAAACCGAGCCAAAACCGAACCAAACCGGAAAAACCGGTTTTTGTCCTAAAAACTGAACCGAACTGAAACCGGTCGGTTTGAACTGGTTTCGGTTTTTTTTTAAAAAAAATTTCGGTTTGGTTATTTTTTTTTGATAAAAACCGAACCGAACCGAAAAAAATTACTCTTATTCACCATAAAGATACTTTTTTTATTATTATTTCAAATCATTCAGTTTTATTTTTTATATTTGTTTTGATTGCTTATGAATTTTATTAAATAAAAAACATAAAATAAAAAAAGATTAATAAGAAAATGAGGAATTTACTAGCAAGTTATTTTGTTTCAGTTAAATTTAAATTATTACTATTCATATAATATTTTTATTGTTATATAATTAAATAAAAAAAATTAAAACTCTTAGTCATACCATATGGTATATTTTAACTTGCATCTATCTTTTAGTTTTCAAATTTATCTTTAATAATTTTTTTTAATATTATTATCATGTATATATTTTTAAAAAATTTTAGGAATTAATAGAAAAAAAATAGAAATTGTTTTAAAAAAACACCTAGAGAAGTAAGATTCAAATTTTTAGGTGAGGCAAACAAAATTCCATAGAAGATGCTAAAGAGAATCCCACAGCAGCAAAAAGGTTATAAAAATGGCGTCGCCCGGACTCGAACCGGAGACCTTCAGTGTGTTAGACTGACGTGATAACCAACTACACCACGACACCTTTATGCTAAGGCTTTTTCAGAATACATAATTATCTAATGTTTTAAAAAATAACAGCCAGGATAGAGATATGAAAAGAGAGCGTGGAAGTACGCGCCAATTTCCTCCAACACTTCAAACATTTTGGGCATTCTCTGAAGCACACTCTCTTACTTCGAGGGAACACTCCTCCTCCTCCTCGTAAATCAATTTCTTCCTCTCTTGCTTTCTCCATCTTATTTTTCTGATTTTAAGTTAAAAGAAAAATAAAATGTCAAGCACTTTGGACATGTCCCTTGATGACATCATAAAAAATAGCAAAAAAATCCGGATTCTGTATTTCCCGGGGCCGTGGACGAGACCGCCCTTCCGGAACCGGTCCTGCTCGCCGCTTCCCCATCCATTGATAGATGAATAAACTATGTGCAGGGATTTTATTCCGAAGTGGGTGAACTGAAAAGGTATTCAATCCATTACGACCGGAGCGGCAGATCGAAGGTATCTAACTCATGCTTGGCATACCCTACGTACTTCTGATGGATTCTTTGTGTCCTGCTGTAGTTCAGAATGGCTTTTTTTTTCTTAGGGAACGGCAGAAGTTGTCTTTATACGACCAGCTGAAGCTGTGGTTGCTGTTAAGAGGTACAACAAGGTTCAGCTTGATGAGAAACCTATGAAGATAGAGATCGCGGGAACAAATTTTGCACCCCATCATGCTAATGCCGCTTTTGGAAATTCTAATGGACTTTCTGGACGGTAAGCCTCCCCTCCTATTCTTCTCTGTGTTACTTGGCTACTGTAACATTTCTCTTTATTGTTTGCCTGTTGTCAGTTGTGTTGTTCATTATTCCTATGATCTTGGTTGTCGTCTTCTGGCAAAATATGTTGAGAACTTGTGTTTTGATACTGTCATTGGTTGCTAATTTTGTGCCATTGTGTCTCGTTGCTGCCAAATTGTTTTCAGAATTTTTGTTCCATCATTTATTTCTCTTGTTATAGGAAAGTCTTGAACTTTGTTGGCCAATCACAGTACATTATATGCAGAATTTCATAAGGATGATTATCTGCTGCTCAATTAAGTTTTAGCATCTAAGGGCCTTTTCATTTTTGCTTATGCATGTGATCTTGAAATCTTCTGTTGTTGTGCATGATTTTGGTAGTAGTGGGCTTCGCTGTACATCGGTTGGTTAGAACTTAAAAGTTAGTCTGACTGACATTCGTGTATGGTAGATGCTTTTTCTGCCTTTGAGGTCTTGGATTTGGTGGTGCCTGCTGTACTATGTCAAAATATCAGAATGACCTCAATTTGTTACAAGTAAGGATGTATCTTCCCCAGCAAATAATTAACTTTGTATTTGATTTGGTGAGATAATAAAAAATAACTGTGTGAAGAAGGTTGAAAGAGAGTTGAGTAACTAGAGAGAGAAAGAAGGAAAAAAAGAAGATAACTGAGCATGAGTCTCAGTGTACTACTACTACATTACTAGAAGTTGGAATTGCTTCTTTTGTGTGGAATCTTGGAAATAAGAACAAAAGGAAGTCAACCAAAACTATCAAGAACCTTTTTTTTTAAAAAAAAAATAATGGGTTGAATCTTCAAAATAACAGCCATAACAGCTGTTACTGTTATATAATGATGTTAGGGCTGATTTTTATATGAATCGTTGTTGCATCCTCTGTAGTGGCTGAAAATTGAAAGGAGGTTGTCCAAATTCATCAAATAGCAGACAGTTACATTATATAACTGCCTGTTTTTAAAACTTCTAGCAGCCTTGCACATTCATCCATATTTCAATTTACAAACCTCAAATCCTTTGCTTTGATCGAAACCCTAAAATCTCCAATTTTCCACACTCATAACCACCTTATACACTTGTAGGACAGCCAAATATGTCCTGCATCATGCAGATCCTCTTTTAATCATCTCTTTGTGAGTATTTGTTTTTCAATTTGGTTGAGTCATGTAATTCAGAGTTTCAAAACAAATTGTGCCTGAATCACACAATTAATGTCCATATCCATATCCATATCCAGTTCACCCAGCAATTCATTCTGTTTTGTGTGTGATTGAGTTCATAGTTGATTTTTGAGATTCATATGATGAATTGTAAGATTCTTACATCTACATCTGTATGCGAGTGGAATGCAATTTCATTTATCATCCGAACATATTTTTCTTTTAAACAAAGGAAAAAAGACCTAAACATATTATAAATGCAACTATTATTGGGTACCAAGATATGCTGGTATATGTCCTCGCTCAGCGAACTGTACTAGAATTGTTATTGTTCTTGTGCATTCATGGGTTTCCATTTGATTATTCTGCAGTGTACGAAGTAGGGGTGGTGCATTGGTACAACTGCGTGGCGGCGGCAGCGGTGGCCGTGGACTTGGAAGGGGCCGTGGACGTGGAAGGGGGTGTGGTGAAAAGGTATCCGCTGAAGATCTTGATGCAGATTTAGAGAAGTATCATTCAGAATCAATGCAGATAAATTGAAGTCATTTCTGGTGTCTTGGTGGTAGGCCCTACATCTTTCATGCAGCAATGGAACTATTTTCCATGTCTCGGCCAAGTTGTATTAGTGATTTTGTAAATATTTGTTAGAGAAAACTATTAGAATCTTTATTGTGGAGGTTTGGGCTTTTATTGTGTATTGTTCTTTGATGTGGGTTGATGGGGAGCTATCTCTATGTAATGCACTCTTGCTTTTTGTTTGGTTAGCTTCGTGATTTTATAGGTTGGGGTGGGAAGAACTATTTTCTTTGACAGAAAACTGTCTACAAAGGGCAGAGAATCAAACTTTGTCATGAGCTGCGCCGTGCTGTGATGTCTGTTGGTTCCCTCTTCATCGTAAAATCAGGGAGATATGGAGGTAGATTTCTTCCTATTTCTTCCATCGCCATGGATTGTTTTTAACTGTTCGTGCTGTCCCCTTGTTAATGTTGGTTTTTTAATGGTTAGGTTCTCGAATAAGCTGCATCTATTCTGTCCGGTGAAATATCAGTTCCCTGATTGTTTCATGACTGCTGATGCAGCTCATAATAGTGACTGCAACTTGCATCTCTGCTTCATTCAACCCGATGATGTTGAAAACGCAGGTGGATATAGAGCTTGGAATATGGTTTGCAGCTGGAATGACTCTGGGTGCTGGTTAAACTACACTGACGAGTGAGAGCTTTGCACTGCCTTCTGCATTCTTCGAAGCTCCTGCTTTTGCGTCGGAATGCAGCTGGTTAACCCTTGATAGTCATTATGCTTGCGCAAATCGTCTTGGGCACGAGAGGGTAAATCTAACACCTCTTGAATTGCAATTTGAAAGCTGCAATTGCATCCAGACCACTGCTCTTGCTAAGTTCACTATATTCCTAACCAAAAATTGTATGTCATTTCGTGGAGTTAGTTTGGTGCTGTTGAGAATATAGCAGTATTCCAATTTTTTGGAAAGAAAAACAATTTTTTTTAAAAAAAACTTTATTTGAAGACAATATTTCTCATATTTTCTAAATTCATACTAAGTATGAAAACTATATTTTTGAAGTTCGATACGATTTTCTTTTAGATGCTTGTCATTGTTTCTCAAATTAAAAAAAAAAAATCAAAACAATGAATAATATGATATTCTTCTTTTATATGCAAGCATATTTAATTAGTGTTATAAATTTACTTTTTTTTTATTAGAAATATAATATAAAAATATTTATTTTCTTAAGTTAATAATTATAATTTCTTCACGATAATTTTTAATTTAAATAAAATAAAAACTTTATAATTAGATAATCATAAATATGAATATTAGGTGTTAATTTTTTTATATAAATAAAATAGTTATTATCTTGACTTATTTCTTTATTTTTCGATAGGATAGAAATTTTTTTCACTGTTCTTCCCATAACCCTCGCAAAGGTTTTTAACATTGCGTTTCGATGAAGATTTTTTTCACTGTTCTTTCCATAACCCTCGCAAAGGTTGTTTGATCACTTTTTTTATTTATTTATTTATCTTGACAATCCATTTCACATGAAAAAAATATTAAATTAATATATATAAAAAAAACATTTTGCACGTGTGCTTACCGCAGGTAAATGCGCTTTCAAAATAAATTTGGGTGTTCGAGGGAGAGATTTGACACGTGCACTTCAAATAAATATGACCAAAAAGAATAATGTCAAAGAATCCAATTTATTTATGCATCCAATTATAATATAAATGTTTTTTTTTCAAACGGGTAAGAAGATATGGACAATACCCTCATAGGCTACAATGAGAGGGTAGCTAAGGCAAAAGAATAGCACTTATACAACACAAAATAACATGGAATGTTATACATCTCAAGCTGAAATTGCAAGTTCAGGCTTCAGGGGAGCCAAGATACTGGATATTTTGTCATCACCGTTCAGTAGTTCTTTGGCTCTCTCAGCTTATCCCAGCTAGAAAACAACAGCCCCAACAGAGAATAGAATACCGCCTTAATGCAAGATATTATGAAACTCCAACATGAAGAGGGCCAGCACCATGGATACAGGAGTCGAAAAAAGAAGCTTATGAGATGTCGAGGATACTGCCCGACCTGTGGCAGGCAATTAATGTTATTGCCAACGACATGAAAGGCATGTCCTAGGAATGGGGAATCATGGATCAACTCAAGTTCCTTTTCTAAATCTAAATATTATCCAGGCATGATCGTTAAAGAATGCACCTAATCATCTTAAGCAGTGTATCATTTACTACAGCTCTAGCATTGCTTAAAGAGTATGGCTTATTGATCCTAAAGTTGATACCAAAATATGCACTTTCATGACATTTACTTGATGAAATTTGATTAGGAACCGTGTCGATGACACTAACAACCAGGGATAAAAGCACTCACAGGGAAAAGCAAATCCAAAGAATCCCAGGCGGCATGACGGACAGCTCTTGTGGGATACATTGGACCGCCAGGCGAAGTGAAGCTATACAAACATGCCTTCAATCTTGTACTTGTGGTCATTCTCAATTCCAAGCCTGCAGAAATTAATTACATTACCCTATTCAGAATAACCTGCAATTGTTTATATCAGGTCAATTCAATGTTAGACACTTTGATTTTGGAAAGTGACGGATAATATCACCTTGGAGAACTTTAATGTGTGAAAGGTAATGCAATAGAACTGGTTCCACCTTTAACTTTTGAAGCTGGCAGGCAAAAGAATTTGGAAACCGTATGAATACACAAATGAATTCTCTACAGGTAAAAAATAACCAACTCTTCAGAAAATAAATGCCCTAAGATTGAATACACAGAATATACCTGGTCTGCAACTTCAATAACAAAGAAGTCTGCTGGGCCACCAACCAAGAAAGCATTTAGAAAAACAGGAAACTGTTTTAAGAAGCTCTCGTGCTTGTCAACTGCATAGATCATATTATAAAATGATAACCCGTTTGTTGTTCAATATTGAATCTATACAAGTTAGAAAGCTTGCCTGAGTTGTAAAAGAGGGTGAACCTTGAGAGCAAAAGAAACAGTTCTCGCTGGGCCTGATTTAATGAAAGATGACATTATTTTCAAACGCAAATGCGTTCAAGGAAATTTTGAAGTCCACACCATATTTTTCTGGAAGTACAATTGAAGGCAAGCATACATAAAAACAATTGGCATGTAAGATCAAAAAGGGTGCATCAATGCCAGACCTGCACCGGAATTTTATTCAACTGCATAGGCGCCAAGGCAACTTCATCAAGGAGATACTGAAATCAACAAGTGAAAAAGTAAAGTAAGGAGGAAGAATAGAATAATTATACAGAGACCAAGATTTTACCCATGTATATCCAGTTGAAGGGGTTAAATTACATTGTTGGAAGGACACTTGCCTGAAATAGGGACTGGAAGCGCCTTGTGTTTGTTTGGATGTCAATCCTGCAAAGTTTTACCACAAAGGTTCAAGTCATTGTTGCATGGATGGAATGGTAGAATAGAGCAGTGATATATCTTCAAACCAAAAACATGGAAAGGGAAAATATAATGTTTGTTAAATCCTAGTTTATGATTCTACCGAATGGCATGTTTGTACAGTAATCAACTGGACGTGCAACTTTTATTGACAGCACTCAATAACATGTAAAAGTTCAATTGAAACTAATGATATTAAAGTACTTCCATACTTCGGTTTGCTATGACTCCCTTTGAAAAAATGGATTTTCAGTGGCAGCACCAAATTTCAGATGCAAGGGATCCAGAAATTTGGTTGGAGAGGTAAAAAAGGAAGAAGCAAGGATGCTCTCTGTTAATGCAGCAATAAGACACTTTGAAATTGATTAAACTCCCATGGAGCAAAGGTTATAATAACAGCAGGGTCTCAGGAATCAATCATAGCACAATGAAACAGCTACAGAGGTTGATAGAAACGCCAGAAGTTAAATGAATATCAAAGTTCCTTTTTTTTTCTTCATTTCTTTTTTCTTTAGCTTTTCCTCAATGAATAATGACAAACCTTATCCTCGTTTCTTTATTGAAAAAAAAATCCCCTTCACAGAATGGTACAAGCCACAGGCTCTAAGCACTTTGAATTTTAACTAGTTATGATCCACTAGTCAAAATACTGTTTCCCTGCATTGAATTGATTTCATAGATCAACCCAAATCCATCTGGAAAGAAAACAAAAAGGAAATAACATATGGAGCAAATAGAATTTTGAATCTTGAGAGTGTCCATCACAATTAACAATATTTCCCAGTCCATATTAAGAAAGAAAAAGCACAATGAAGAATGAAACTCATTTTCTTTAATAGTTTTGTGTATTGATCAGCATGATCCACAAACTTTCCAACACTCATTAGTATTTAGCAGCACTAAATGACTACCAATCTGAGCTCACTGATATTCATACCAGAAAACATTTGTAGCACCTTGAACAAGAGCAGATGAGAAACGTAGAAGTACTTCAGTATTATCCAGCTGGGCTTCAAAAAGCTGCAGAAAACATACAAGTGCAACACAGCATTATATGGCCACAACTGATGGAATATAGCATTATACTTTGCCAATAGATTTTAATGTTTCAAATAAATTTGGATGGTTAACATAAAAAACAAAAAAATAAACTTTCAAATTGTATTCATGCAAAGCAACCCATTTGATAACCTTTAACTACACCTGCATCTGAATCATATTGGCGCACATAAACCAGAACCAGTATTCACATAGATTCAGGAAACCGAATGCAACGAAAGTTGTGAATCAGGAAATAAACATAACTAAGTTATGACTCAAATTTAAAACCACTCATTTTTTTCTTAATAGCAACAGCTTCCCAAAACAAGTGAAAATAAAGTGGTATTTCATTTAAGCCCAAACTTGAATTTAATAACTTCTATTTTGAACTACAACACAAAAAGTGATGAAAACAAGGCCTAATATAACCTTAGAAGCCACAAAACCATAGTTTGCACATGTTAGGAATCGCTGCTGGAGATTTAAGACAGGTCAAATGTGAAAATAGGGTCTACTCTGGGATACAAGACTGTATTGGTATCTCTTAAATCCATAATTTATGTGAATTCTGGTTAATAATAGCAGTCATGCACCTTAAGAACAAAACTTTTGGAAATGTAAAGAAAACTAGCATAGATTGAGAAACTAGCATTTTCTTTTTCTTTTTCCTATAGAGCTAAAAAAACAAGTTCAACCATTTTCATTTCCACCCTTGCCAATGCAAACGATTCTATAATATATTTTTGACCAGTTTGGAACAGTCAATCTTACAACCCACCAGAACCTAAACTGTTTTTTCTTTTTGTTTTTTTTCGATATCATGGACGCGACCCATGGGTGGACAGCCACTCCCAAGAGCCAAATCACGGGAGAGAGCCTGCCAACTCGAGGTCTCCAATCAATTACACACTTACATGTGGGTTGAGAAATGCAAGTGGTAGAGTTCGAACTAGGAATGTCCTCTCCCTCTAGTTGACTCCTTACCACTTGACTATTGCCAGCTGAGCTACTAGCTCGCTTGCAGCCTATACTGTTTTATCAGTGGAGAGTTCAAATAAGTTGCATTACAAAAGGAATGGCAAACAGCAGGTCAATTCGACTTTCTAATTCTGAAACGAATACAGCAGCAAAGAAGCAATCTTGACAGGGCTCCCTTGCTGCCATTCAACATGCAATCAGGCAAGGAAAATACGGGTTTATATCGAGTTCTCAAAAGACCAATGCGAGAACTGTATTGCTATATTAAAGATCAGTAACATATGTGATTCTTCATGGATAGAAAAGAGAGAAAAAAATTACTGGAACAGAGCCAAGCTGCATACCCATTTATGGAACAAAAGAAAGAAAATATGTGATGCAAATGACTGGCTCCAGAGTTGGAGAATCAGATGAAGGATTTGTTTTCCACTCTCAGGTACCCTAACATAATAATCAGCGAGCAAGTTGAAAAAGCACAGTTGGCCATCAGCATCATCTTCCACAGGAGAAATTGCATCTTCTTCCCTGCTGAAAATTATACCTATGTTCAATGCAAGAAAAAATCAAGATGTGAACAGTATAAAAGCCAACAATGAGAAATAACAATAGACCATTAACACAGATTGATATCATCATGCAATTATAACAGACCTCGAGCGCGATCATCAACTTCCAAAGCATTGTCAGCAAACAACTCTTGTAACAAGTTACGTCTCTGAGTTGGAGAAGCTAGTGCCTGCCCTTGTCATTAAAAACATCACGTAATTTTTAGCAAAAAATATATATATATATATATATATATATATATCAATTCTTGATTTTGGAACACTTGAAAATCAGAATACATACAATTTCCTTAATCCTTTCAGTGAACAAAAGAATCCCAAGAAAAAGGAAAGGAAATTGAAAGGAAGAGAAAAGGAACGAACCCTTTGCAGCTTTTTCTCGATTTCAACAGTGAGAGCGTTCAGATAAGCTGAGCTACCAGTTCCGGGCGTGGGTGAACTTGTCTTTTCCATTTCTTTATATAATTACACTATTTTAACAATCTTCAGCCATTTCATTTGATTTGATCCAAAAATCGCCGACCGTCCCTCCCTCCCTCCCAAGCCTGATGAATAAATTCCGATCCAAGCAAACGACCAAACAAATTCTAATGGTTTAAAATTAAAGAAGAAGCTTCTTCCTCCTGTTGTCGAGAATCCAATTCAATAATGTACACCGGAGCAGTTTTTTCTTTTTGTTTGTGTTTTTTTAAAATAGAAATATAAATATTGGCTGTGTCATTGTTTCGGTCTTACCGAGACCGTCACTAAGTTACGATAATGATAATATTAGAAGGATAAAGAGAGTTACATATCAAAATTGGTCCTCTTAGTTTGTTAGCTAAGTCATTTAGATCCACAACTTTTTCTCCTCTTGCTATAGTTTACGAGAAGGCAATAATGTTACTGAATAAGCAAAATTTGGCACTAAAGTAGTAAGTTATGGACTGATTTAAGAATATAAGGGTTAACATATAATTTGTAAGAAGATAATGACTAGTTATTATTTAAGGACACAATTGTAATTAACGGTATATAGTGGGGCGAATGTGGATCAGAACTTTAGATTTATTTTATTTCTTAAAGGAAAAGGCATGTGCTGTAGTAGTGGCGTTGTTTGTGGTTGGTTGGAGAGGGCGGCGAAATCTTGCATTTCTTACACGTGTTTTACACCTGCCATTTTTGCATAAGCAAATCAAAACAAGACTTTACTCTGGGCGAAAATGGTCGGAGAAGGGCAGGAGGGAACACAATTATCTGTTTTTTTTTTTTTATAAATGAGCACAGTAAACTCAAAACTTTAACAATAATAATAATAATAATAATAATAAAAAGTTTTCATTTTGAACTTATCCCTTCTAATAATAATAATAAAAAAAAAACAAACTCTGAGGGGTGTATCTCAACTAGTCAGATCTTAAATTTGTTCTTCAAAAGTCACCGGTTCGAGTCCCACAAATCTTGAACCCACTAGAGATTTAAATGGTTGTTAATTTCAGGGCCCGTGAGATTAATTAAGGTGCGCATAAACTGGCCTGAATACCCACGTTAATAAAAAAAACATCTTACAGTTAATATGTATTCGAAGGTTTCGATTAGATAATTATAATTAATTATTTAATTTTATAAAATTAAAATGTTGGATAAAAATAAAATAGCTTTTGTTTGTTTATTAGCATGGATAAGATATATAAAAGCTAGTTTGAAAGAAAGTGTCGTCGATGATCAATGGAAATGACAGTTGTCAACTTTACTTGAATATCTCTTTATCATTAATTATTTAGATTTGGTGGTAGATTATGCAGTGATTTAATTTGATGGCGTTACCAT
>Ga0307515_10021171_pt1 | contig 11546 bp, 5 predicted proteins | sample 17_EM_MG_FD_194513 | JGI IMG/M metagenome (GOLD analysis project Ga0307515, IMG submission 194513) | Populus trichocarpa ectomycorrhiza microbial communities from riparian zone in the Pacific Northwest, United States - 17_EM | ecosystem: Host-associated > Plants > Roots > Unclassified | place... | reverse complement strand
TGTTGATTTGTTAGGTACCTATAAAAGTCTAAAGTTGTTTTTTTTAATTTTAAAGACATTATGCTTCTTAGTTTTAATGTTTTAATATTTTGTGATCTCTCTAATTTAATAATTTTTCTAATTTTCAAATTACTTTTATGTTTTTTTATTTGTTTTCAATGTAAACCATATTAAAAAAAATTATCTTATATTTTTAAATATAAATGATATACATGATATCATTTGAACCCTTTATTTAGAGTATAAGATTTGATCTCATTAAATTATTTTTTAAATATTTTATTTAATCAGATTTCAAAAGTTTGGGGACTGAAAAAAAGAATTTCTCTAATTTTGGGAAACCTGAAGAGGAAAACTGATACCTGATTGAGATTTCATGAGAGATATTGATACAATCGAAATCTCAAGAATAAAAAAATGGATTCACATCAAATCTGGAGTTAAATTGAAATTATCCTTTAACATAATTAATGAATTAACACCCGGCTAATTAACCCACAGTAGCCATGGCCATTTTATATTTGGCCTAAGAGCCAGATTTGCATCACACACTGCATCTTTTATAGAAACTGATATCTATTTCCCAGGAAACAATACATGTGCCACACATGTTCTCGTGACTATAAAGTTGTAGTTTGTGGCTTATAGGCAGATATTGAAATGAAAAGAAGCATACCAAGTGGAGTAGAGCGGAATTGAAATTTATTTTTTATTTTGTTGTCAGGAATAATTAATAGGTTGAAGGGTGTGGCGGTAATGCTCTCGCGGTACAGTAAAAAAGTATTATAAGAAATTATTGTGAAAGCATTCACAATCTATATAGTGATTCGAAACAATGCAATCCATAATGAAAACACTCATAATCCATAATAACTCACTCTACTATAAAACATTGATCTCTTTTTATAGTTAATAACATTATTGTATGATTACACATCATGTATTAATTATTTTCTAAATTGATGATCTAGCTGAAGAATCGGTTTGTGGCATCCTGATATTGTTTGATTCTGTTAATAAATCAAGTGAAGTCAAAGAATATGGAGCGATTATAATGTTCATGTCTTTGTCAGCATTCTCAAGCAGACTGAGGTCTGGCACCACCTGCATAACGTGAAGATGCCGGAACGGGTAAGCAGGATGGCATTCACCAAGGTGTAAAAACAAATGTAGAAGATTTGCTATATGAAGTTATGAACTGGCATTGAACGGTTCTTAGATGAATGAGAATTCGTGAGTTTACGATAAATATGTCAGATACCTTGTTTGGATCCGTAAAGGAATTCTCGTCCATTACATTCGAAGAAGTGAGCACAGTTTTTGTTGATCCAGACAATTGTGAGTTGAGCCCCAATCCATCAACTGAAACTTTGAGACTCACGTGCCTGTTCCCAAAATTCACAATCTGAAAATACATTTGCCTGGAAGTAAGAACTTGGCAAAATAATCAAACAGAAACTCTTAAAACTCAGAATTTACAGAGTGTTCATGTTTGTTGTCGACCAGTGGAATCAGTGGAATTAGTGGGTAGGACATGACAGCAAGCTATGCTGGTAATACAAGGCACTCAAGTTCAAGCAAGTAATTTCCAGACCTTTATTTTCAGGTAAGTTTCACCATCCACTGAGTTTGTCCAGGTAATTGCAGATGCAACAAGTGAAGAGGAATTTGTTTGTAGTTTAGCATCAAGCAGAGTTGCTCCACTCGACTCTCTGAAGAATTTCAGCACCCAGTAGCTTGGAGTTCCATAGTGCATTGAGGAGTTGAAGACAATTGCATCTGGATTCCACCTTCATGGAAAAGTTTCTTTCAGTGTCAGAGTACCCTCTGATGAAAAATGATATTCCTAGCCTGCATGCTTGAATTAATTTTAAGGAATAGCATGAGACTAGTACCTCCTGTCATTGTCATTCACGAAAAGTGGTGCGTAGCTTGCCATCTCCACAATATCACTGCAATGGAGAAATAAAGGCCTCAAGAATTGGAATTTTCATGATAAGTATATAAACACCACAAAAAAAAAAAAGGACTTCGTCCATGGCATCAAAATTTGAACCAGAACCATCATGAATGGTGATCTGAGAATCTTTTGAACTCGCTATTTAAAATATTTTCTTTCTAAATTCTCCATCACCCTCTCCAACAGGAACAGAAAGGGGGAAGGCATCAAAACTTTGCACCTCGAGCACTGACTTGCACATTGATAGCATCTTAAGAGTGCTGGAACAACTATTTCAGACCTGTTCTTTTCCAGCCCAATGAGGAATCCAGCTTCAGCAAGTGCTGCTAAAAGACTTCCTGTGCCAGCATCTTTTCCAGTCACAGCATACTCACTCACAAAAGCCTGAAATATAGCAAATTTCATAGCTACTAATCACATATTTTTGTCAGTAGGTTGTCAAAAAGCATATTACTCACCTTTGGACCAGAGCGGGATGTGTGATCAAATTGATGAGTCATAGAAAACAGGTGGCTGGCAGATGTATAAATCTAGTTCAAGGAATAAAAAGGGGTTAATATTGTGTTTCCTGACGAATAAAAATATGCACATATGCAATTCTGCAAAACAGAATGACAAACAAAACTGTGGTGACAGGATGTTTACATGAAAATCATAGTAATCAGCAGGATGATCCAAAGAATGAGAAGACCCATCACAGTTTGAGATTATTTTGATGTCGGGATAGGCACTTTTTATAGCATCGTAGAACTTGAGATAATTTCCTGGTAAAAAGAGCACATAAATTTGAGTTCTGAAACTGGTTTATCTTCCAGAATCTTGAGTTAAGAGTAACATTAGCAGAACTTAAAAGACACTTTTTGTGAAGAGAATCTTTCTCAACCATAACTTACTGCAGAATTGAGATCATGAGACTTTATCATAGAAACTCAACTGTGAAATCAAATAATAGATCATTCGATGCACAAGAACTCTTGAAAGATAAATGCAAAAGTGAGTAATACTGCATGAAAAAAATGTCGTATCACCTCAAGAACATATCATCTCCTCCTCGAGGGTGACTAGTTCAAATTAGAAGGGCGTGTTGCTTGTTATGGACTCAAACCTGATTCTTTCATCTAATGTAAAAAACAGATTCATATAGGCATATCGGAGTTTGTGATCCATGCATGTTCTTGTGTGCACAAACCTCGGTAATTCTTCTTCCAACAGTCCTCGTTCCCAACAGCAACATATTTCAAGTCAAACGGCTCTGGATGCCCCATTGCTGCTCTTACAGAACCCCATTTAGAATCAGAAGCGCCTCTAGCAAACTCAAGACCATCAAGGGCTTCCTGGAATAGATACAAACATTGTTATAACATGATATACATGTTAGTTTAATATGTGATGTAACTAATTAGTTGGTTATGGTATTATTATATTCATGTAAATACCTATTTATTATTAATAAAGCTTAATTTATCTTTATATTCATATAATATAAGATCAATGAATATAATATTTGATTTATGAATCTAGAATAAAGATAAAGTTCATGGGATAAAAATACTTTGCAAATAAAATTATAAAGTTGTTATAATTATGGGATTTTTATTGCATCAAAGCATTATTCATAAAATATTCATGGTCGATGCTCTCTTAAATATTAGACATTTATTAGAGCCGAAAAGACTGGTATATATTATATTCTTTCATTTATGAAAAAAAGCAATTGTTCTCATAAACTGAAGTATAAAGGATACTTAAAACTAATATGTAGGTGTTTGTCATAAGACATGTATAATGAACTAACCTGTATAAGAATTCAATATGGAGAGATCACCTATATCTATTGAAAAGCTCACGTGATGGTTGTGTAAGTGATCCTTAAACTTGAAATCGCTAGGTTATCTTATATAGAAAATGTTATGATTTGATTCTGTCGCATGTTAAATCAGAATATTATTGATGAAAAGATATTAATTTCACTGAAAAACCGGTCACTAAAAGGTTAAGTTAAACCACTAATGACTTTTCTAATATTTGAGAGATCATAACACGTTGCTAAAAGATGCACCTAAACTTCAAATATAAATTAATCAATTGTTAAATTGATAATAAATTAAGTTGTTTAATTTATTCAATTCTATTTAATTATAATTATAATTTATATTTGGATCAACACATTAGGAACCTAATGGGTCACATACATTAAGAACTATTAGTCAGAAATTAAACTGGGATGATTTAATTAAGTATGACTTGATTAAAATATATTTTAGAAATTAAATACTAGAATATAATTACTATAAGGATTATATTTCTAGACCTAGAAAAATCTAGGACTTGATTGAGTTAATTTCTAAAATTATCCTGAATTAATATATAGATATTATTCAGATGGCAAATTGATATTTTATCAATTTATAGGGTTTTTCAAATTTTTCTATAAATAGTAAGTCATGCCTTTTATTTGGGAGTGATTATTTGTTAAACAAAAAAACTACCTAAGTAATAGAATAGAGAGTTAACACTTTAGGCATAGCAATCCCTCTATTCTAAATGGAAATTTAAAAGATTTTTCACTGGTGGTTTGTGTGGATTACCGTTGACGACTGAACAATTGAACAACCTGTGGTTTGCGACAACTCAGCCTTTAAAAAATTATTCAAAGCCGAAGAAGATCAGATCTTCATGCAATAAATTCCTAAACAGCTCTAGATCTGTCTAACAGGATCCTAGAGACTCCCGAATAATTTTGTTTTATTATTTTCATTGCGTGTATGATATTCAAGAAACCAACAATACAACAAAAAAGCTCTCGTCTTTCACATCAATGTTAGTAAAATTGTAAGTAGTTTTGTCTGCCCTACTTTTCCCCCTTTGTACCTGCAAGCAGGTTGTGGCTTTCAAAACAAATGATATTAGAAACTGATAAAGCACCATTAGACGTGCGTGCGTGAGTCTGTAGCTTCAACACTGGTGAATCCTGAACCTTCTTCCATACTAGTCGAGACTCAAAATGAAAATTTGCTAGCTTATTTCTTTTTATAATCATGAAACTATCAGGTTTAATCTAAGCAGGACTGGGATTGTTTCAGTTGTTCTAATGGATAAGTCAGTTTATTTGTGCGTGGAGGGTTTTAGCAAAAAGGAAAGCAATGAATTTGCATACTTGTACGAAAGGTGAGACAGTGGTGGTATCAACTTCATCCCGATGGCTGATTCCTGCCATGTTAACGAAGCAAAATAGGAAAGGGTAAAAAACAAAAAAAAAAAAGATCAATCAGACAGGATGAACTGGGAAATGCCAGCACATGAAAGTACCATTGTTGAACACCCATATAGGCCGTGCACCAAGATCTTCAGATAGCTGCAGAAATGAGTGAACGTAAATTATATCTTCTTATGTAACAGGGTTAGCAAGTCCAGTTTCAAAGAACTGCACAGGCCACAGTTAACATAATCCTGCACCTGCATGACAAATCAAGATACCTACTTGAAGAAACTCAAAGTAACCAAGTCCATCATCAGTCCAATACATCCAAACATCACCAAAATGCCCAGGTCTCTCCTCCCAGGGTCCAATGCTTTCCTTCCAGCGAAATGCATTTCTCAACCATTCACCTTCAACGAAGCATCCACCTGGTGCAAAATGATCGGAAAATATACCCCATCAGTGAGATCTGAACTACAGAACAAACCGGCCCCAAAAGTAAGTTTAACATGAAGAGTGGAAAGATAAAGCTAGTCAAACAGATTAGGCATTGAGTTTGAGAGATTGTGGTGTTTGATCAAGCTAAACTTGCACCAGAAAGGGGCCCGCAGCTCCAGATTTGGAGTTTGAGATTGCAGTTTAGGGTTGAAATCCTTGGAAAGTGAAAGAAAAAGGAAGGCTCTCCAGGGGAAAAAAAAGAGAGGATTAGGCCATCAAATTTCCTGCTTGCTTTTCTCTTGAAGACTCAAAATCCATTTATCGAAAACAAAAAAGGATTAGACCATAAAAAATCCTGGTCCAACTCACAAAATCTCTAGTGAGCTGTGAAGACAAAGCCTTTAAGCAAAAGCCTCAATAAATGGAGCAAGAATTTGGAATTGTAAAACAATTGTAGCCAGGGATAAAGATGTGGAGCCATGGACTTCCCTGTGTAATATATGATAACCAGATTCCACTATATAAATTCCCATCTCCTCAGCAAGAAACTATTCAGGCATACAAATACTACATACATACCAGGAAATCTGATAAATTGGGGTTTTATATCTTCAAGCATTTCAATGAGCTCCTTTTGGAAACCATGCCCCTGTGGCAAAACAGAGGTGGTACCGATACTTTAGACACAAATGGAATCTATGTACCAGGCATAAAATCTCTGTAAGAAAATATTTCACACTCTAGCAAACCAAGAAATTCAGATTTTTATCTCCACAACCTCCATAAATAACCAAATCTTATATCCTGTCTACCTGTAACCTGAAATTATGATTTTCAACTTTCGCCCTCTTTAAATGTATTATCTTCTACATTGCTAAGTAGCTTGAACTTTCCCAAACCGCATGGAGAAAGATTTATTCTTTTCGGTGAGAAGTGCTGATGAATAAGAATACCTTGTATGTCTCCAAAGGCATAGCTGACACTTGATCAAACCATATTACACCTTTCCTGGATGTTGTCAACTGAAGCCTTGAATTAGGATTTGTTCCTTTGGCTTCCAATAGAACCTCGGTCTTTGTCCAGTTTGAAACATCAGAATCTCTGCAAAAAAGGAAAGCATGAAAAACACAAACTCCTGGTCAAAGAGAAACCATTCATTGCAAAATACATTCAAGTGGTGCTCACACAATGTTAGCAGTCGCCAATATCTGCAGCCCATCTGAGCTCGTCAATGATACAGATACATTGATTGATCCAAGAGAACGAACATAAAGAACTACTTTGTAGATCTTCCCTTGTTCAATATTCTGAAGGAAACAGAAGTCAAAGACAAAAGGGTCTGATTTCCAGCTTTTTTTTCTTCCATAAATGCATGCAAAATAAATTATCACATCTAGTGTCGACTAGTTCTCACCATGCCCCAAAACCCTGGATTATATATTCCAACTCCGCCAGCTGGGCAAATATTACTGCCCTCGCTGTCACAGAGCACATGCATTCGGAGTGCAACCTTATTGCGCTCAAAGCAAGAAGAACGATCAGTAGATACAGTTAAAGATGACTGATCACCAATTATAGACCAGGGAGCAATATTTGAGGGAGTATTTTGGCCCCCAGCTTCAAAACCTGGGAAACAAAGGAAACAAATCGAAGAGGTACATGTGAATCCCAAATCCAAAATACCCAGATAAATGTAGAAAGGCTTGAATGGTTTGATAATCAAAGTAGCGATTAACTCCAAAATCATAGCTCACACAAAAAAAGTTGAGATCTTTTTATCAAGGCACTGTTTGATAAAATTAAGAACTAAGCACTGAATAACTAGGAAAAAAAATTATAAATCCTGAAATCTTGGAACTGGAAGTTAGTTTTGACTGCAATCGGCCTATTGCACTATTTGAAACTTCCCTTACTTTCTTCATTCTTCTTTTCACTTGCAGAAATTAATATATTTGAAAATTACCCCGATTGCTTACAAGCTCTGCCCATATCCCACCAGCTCCGGCATGGTTTATCTCCTGCAGAAAAAACCATTTCAGATAATGCTCGCTATCCTTACTCAACATCCTTATTTATGCATTGTAGTTTAAACAGACCATAAACTAACTAGACACAAATCAAATCATAACTTGAAAGCGAATAAACTAACCTCGAAGAAAATTCCAAAGAGTGTTTCAGGAATAGGCCGACCACTGGAGGCATTAACGATCAATTTTGCTGTCTGATATGCATCAACTTCAGCAGCAGAGCATTGATACACGGAACAAAGACCAACAAAGAAGCAGACCAGAAGAACACTGCAGGAGGCCTTCCAATAACCCATCTTCTCACTCCTTCACTCACCACGGCCAATATTGCCACACCCTAATATAACAACAATATATAACAAATTCAATTACATTTTATGATCAATCATACCCCAAAAAGGAACAGCTCCATAATCTGTCACAATATCTAAGAGAAACTGATCCATTCTCATTCTCTTCTGTTAGCGCAAAAAACTATGGATAAGAATCAAATAAAGAAAGCAGCAAGGTCGACCTGTCAGATAATATGTCACCTGACACCATCTTCTACCTTAAGAAGGTAACCCCATCATGATTCACCACTGTCATCATAATTTGGACTGACTCGCAAAAAAAGATAACAGCAAAAACTAAGGTCAAGCTCTAAAAATTCAGACTCCTGCCATTATATTTCCAACTATCTTGAATTCCCATGATCAAAGTTTTGACCTTTACTCCAAAACATGATAAAAATTTTGAACTTTACAGCAAAACATGTTCAAAATTCAATACAAACATGTCATACACAAACATTAGAACCAACCCACCAAGTGAAAGTATTGAATTCTGAACAAATAAGGATCAAAGATGATCAAAGTTTTGACCTCTACTCCAAAACACGATGAATTTTGAACTTGACAGCAAAACATGATCAAGATTCAATACAAACATAACATTCACAAACATTAGAACCAACCCACCAAGTGAAAGCATTGAATTCTGAACAAATAAGGATTAAAGATGATAACTTTACCTGAAACAAAGGGTCAAAAAGACAAATTCTGCTTTGGGTTCTTTGAAGATACCTGCAAATGAGTGGAAGTGTTGACTGGTGATAATTTTTAAGATTAGCTAAGGAGTTGTTTGTTTGTGCTTATAAATAAGAGATGGGCACGCATATGACGCTTGTTCTGTTTGCCTTAGCGCCTTTCTTTCACGTCAGACATTTGGCAGTGGACTGCAAGGAACATAAAATTACTCACTTCTTGTCTTAACAGTGCGTGCAAGCTACAGATCACAGTTATCTCATCTGTTTTGAAGTAAAAATACTACATTTAGAATCACTTTATTAATGAAGGAAATTCCACTATTTATTTCCCCTTTAAATTTAGCCAAATTTACAATGCCTTATTACTTTTTTTATTCTTTTTTTTTAATACATGTGAATTCCTTTGAATCATCCTCTTAACCGATCCATGTGAATTTTGAACTCTACTCCATGAATGCTAATAGACAAGACCATGGGGCTGCTCTAATTCAACCCTTGTCCATACAGACATTGATTAAATTACAAATATCCATTCAAGGTGTGTCCAAAGCACAAATAAAAATTATAAAATAACGAAAAACTTGTGCTTGCTGAGTGTGTTTTTGGGTCATCGATGGGGACATTATCCCTTTCTTTCTTTAAAAAATTTGGACTTCTTAGGAACGACTATCAATGCTAGCGGTGTAAGCAATTCTTATCCTCATGAATGCTAAGAATTAATAGATTATCTATCCACTGTGCTTAGTTTAGTATATTCTTTTTGTCTCTACAGTAATTACGCCTATTTATATTTAAGCTAAAATATTTGGGAGTGGAGTTGTGGTTGTTTTTTATGCCAAAAATACATCAAATGATGTTTTTTATTTTTTAAAAAATTATTTTTAAGATTAGCATATCAAAACAATTTAAAATATATAAAAATAAATAAATTTTTATAAAACACGGTTTACACCGCGTTACAAAAACTTAAACACAGTTTCTTGAGTCTTGACAGTGAAGATACCTAGAAATGTTTTTCTTTACTGGCAGTGAATGAAAAGGCCAATTGTTGGGCTCTGAGTGCAACCATGAAATCATCCCTGCAAACCCTAAAATAATATTAACTGGGTGTTGTTATCCAGAGCTGATATTGATTCTTGTCAATCATGGAGTTAGATTTCCAGAAAGACAAAACTTGTAGCGTGTGCCTTTGAGGTGGCAACTGTTACTCCTACAGCATGGTTTTTTTATAAAAAAAAATTAAAAAATATTTTTTTTATTTTTATTGTTTTAAATATTTTAATAAAAATAAATTTTAAAAAATATTCCCGAGAAATAGACTTTGCCTGTCGTTTTCTTATCTACGAATGCTGGATAGAACTTATCCAAATGAGGTCATTTATTACATCCAATATGATCTTGATGATGCTGACCCTTTCTAGGTGTCTGCTATTAATACCATCATGAGAAGGAGATCCTGGCAGCTTAAGTTAAGAAAATTAAATAAAGTTAAAAATATTTTAATGTGCCTTTTTTTTTCATTTTTCCTCAATTTAATTCCTTGATATTTTAAAAAAATTATTCTTCATTATTTTTTTTTCTTTTTTATAAGCTAGTTTCAGTCTCATTATTAGAATTACAGATTTTAAAGATTAACAATGGTTGATTTTGGTTTTTTAAAGTCTATTTATAAAATTAATTTATTTTTAATTTTATTCTTTAATATTTTTTTTGAATTCATCATCACATTTATTTTCACTTTCCTTTGGGTGGGGTTATTTTGATTTTAGGTTGACTCATATTTTTTCATTGTTTTTTTTTAAATAATTTTATAGTTTCATCGCTAAGCATTTTATTATTGTGAGTTTTGCTCCATTGTTTTTTGGGTTTGTCTTCTATGTGATTGGTACCAACCTCATTACCACAATCATGAATTTTGAATATTAACACAAGTTGATTTTATTTTTATTTTAAGTTAATTTTTTTAATTTTATCATTCAACATATATTTTTTTAGGGATTGATCTCCGTGCATTTTGTTTTTCACTTTCCTTTGTAGGGGGTCTACCATAATTTTGTATCCATGATCACTGGGTTAATGAGTTAACCTAGGTTGAGCCATATTTTTTATTTTATTTTTTAAAATTATATATTTTTTTTAGTTTTACCGTTTAATATTTGGTTGTTTGATAGTTAATTTTTATAGCTTTATTCAATTTTCTTTCATCAACGACTTGTTTTTTATCTTTTATTGGCACGGATAATAGTTAGATTGAACAAAAAATTAATCTTAAAAAAGAAAAGTTATATTAGACACAACTGAGTACATGATTTGTATTGTGGTATCAAATATTTTAATTTTAATTTTAATTTTAATTTTAATTTTTTATTTATCAAATATTAATTTATTTAATTAGATAAGTGTATGAATATTTTGATTTATGATTTATAATTTTTATATAAAAAAAACATAAAAAAACTTATATATTTATTTATTTTATCAAAAAAAATTTATCAAACCAATGGTAAGCTTGAGTCATGCAACCAATACCCTTCTAAAAAATTAGCTGATTTTTCTTAAAAAAACAATAATTATTATCATTATTTCTTAAAACTGTTAAAAAGAATAAAACATTACAGAAACTTTTATTCATTACATTTTAGAAAGTGAACTTTAATCTTTTTCACTTTAACACAAAATGCCATTTTTTATACTGATAGAAGACATTTCTAAACACTTGAAAATTATATTTTTACCCCCAAATAAATAATCACAGGAAAAATTAACAAAAGTAATCAAAATCAATAGCAAACTGATTCATAAATGGAGTGTGTGGACTGCAGATTTTGCAGTCAGGCCCAGTACTGTAAGGCTAAAGACTAGACAGGGTTACAAGGTTTAGCGGTCGAAATGCCA
>Ga0307515_10021170_pt1 | contig 11546 bp, 15 predicted proteins | sample 17_EM_MG_FD_194513 | JGI IMG/M metagenome (GOLD analysis project Ga0307515, IMG submission 194513) | Populus trichocarpa ectomycorrhiza microbial communities from riparian zone in the Pacific Northwest, United States - 17_EM | ecosystem: Host-associated > Plants > Roots > Unclassified | place... | reverse complement strand
CCGTCTTTGCTGAAGGCAAGGGAGGTGCCAGTGCCAGTGAAGGTATAGCCAAGGGCAGTGAGGGTAAACAGGGACAGTAGATTGGAAGCCAGTTGTGGTACATAGAGGACATTGGAGAAGCGGACAAAGGGGTGCGGGACTCCCTTGCAGCATTGGCTCAAACCAGCAGACACCAACTCCTTCAGACCAGACAACACTGTTATCTCCTAGCCGCACAGGGACCCAATGGGCTCTGTAATGGGTGAGCCATTGCCTGTTTGGGGTCATATGGCACGTTGCCCCTGTGTCTGGGTTCCAGGAGTGATTAGTGATGAGGTCTGAGGGAGAATGGATGCGACTTGCTTCACCAGCAAACTCTGCAAGCGCAGCATCTGCAGCCTTGGCTTGCTGAGGTTTGCCTTTGCTGGCAGGGGTCTTGGGCTGTGAGCGATTAGCCTTGCGCTGCTCCTTCGAGCGCTGCATGTTGCGACACTCCTCAGTGAAGTGGTTACCATTGGTCTCACACCAGAGGCAGTCAAACGCAGAGGCAGGGCGAGGGCGAAGGAGGCGACCAGAGGGGTTGAGCGCACTGGCAGGAGGTGCATGGGCCGCAAAGGCAGTGTGCAGGTCTGTGGCAGAGTCCATGGCATCATTGGAGTCGAGTAGGCGTTCCAGGGTGGCCGCATCCTGCTTCTCTGCACCAGCATAACCATTCCTGATGTGCTGGAAGCTGGGGCCAAGACCACGCAGGACTACATGCATCCATAGCTCCTCCTTGAGTTTGAGGAGCGAGTAGGAGGCAGGCCAGAGCTCGCTCCACTCACGAAGCAGGCCACGCACACGTCCGCCATAGCGCACAGTGGACTCCTCATTGCTCTGCAGGGCATTGAGGAACTTGTTCAGCTTGTCCAGGCGATTTGCAGCAGTATCTGGCTCGAACTCATGCTTGAGGTCGTTGTATACACGCTTGGGGTCATTGTAGTCAATGTCCTTCACCTTGTCCTCAGCAAGGGGGCTCAGGCGCATGCGGAGGATGAAGCATGCGCGCTCAGCTAGGCGCAGATACTCATAATACTCTTTTCCCCGAGTTGTGGGCTCATCCCAGTCGCCTTTTACAAGGCCCAGCACACCCTCCTTTTGCAAGCGAAGCGTCGTATGGTACCACCACGCTGGCCAACTGCCCTTGGTAAGTTCAGGGCATTTGGCAGTGAACTCGGCGTCGTATGTGTCGGTGGTAGACATGAGCAGATAGACGGTGATGAACGAGGGATAATGGTGTTACAATTGGCCCAATCGGCGGCCAAATGGAGGAGATATGGGTGCACCGAAGTTGGATGAACTTGTGAGCACAGGGTTCGAACCGGTGAGTCGGAAAATGTAATATTTAATTCGTGGGCTTGTCACGGGATTACAAGGCAATTGGTTGACCGGTTGGTCCGAATAAAACGGTGTTGCCAAAGCTGAACGGCACGGGCGATCGTGCTGATATTTGGTGTGTTATATCGGTCGACCAGGTGCTACCCGCGTACGAATTTGCAGGCCGATCGGCGCGATTTTTGGTGTGGGGGAAGGGCCGCGTAAGCCGTACGCGCGTACAAATTTGCAAGGCGATCGGCGGTGCAGAGATGACTCTGATGTGCTGTTTTCAGTGCACCGAGTGTGTAGCTGGGGTTGCAGAGTAGCAGGCGCGATTGAGCGCTGGGGGGTGCAATAATCGCAGTTCTGAGTCGATAGAGACTCGTACAGATGGCGGAAGTCACTGGAAGTCACTGAAAGTAGTCTAGAGAGCTGGGGTGCAAGTGGGAAGTGGAATAGAGGCAAGAATAAGCAATTTCTGGCCCTCTAAAGCACAGGGCTCATAACCACTGCGAGTGATCAAGCTAACTAGACGCTAGGGAGCGATGGGAGTGAGCAGAACCCGCAGTATATTCATTATACAAGGTGAAACTAACCTAGGGAGCGATGGGAGTGAGCAGAACCTGCAAGAGGAGGCAGTGCCATCGTTCCCAAACGTACAGGAGTCGCAGGAATCACGGAATAATAGTCCAGAAGGGACATAGGAATGCCGAAATGAGAATGGAGGCATATACAACACAAGGAAACATGAAAAGAAGTGGGGAATGGCCGAAACATACAATAATACAGTCATGAAAGTCAATAGCAGTCACCATAACAGAATATACCTTCAAGTCACAACCAGTCAACCGATTGCCCTGTAATCCCATGACACACCCATGAATTAAATATTACATTTTCCGACTCGGCGGTTCAAACCCTGTGCTCACAAGTTCATTCAACTTTGGCACACCCATACTCCTCCATTTGGCCACCAATTGTGCCAATTGTAACACCATTATCCCTTGTTGATCACCGTCTATCCGCTCATGTCTACCACCAACACATACAACACCGAGTTCACTGCCAAATGCCCTGAACTCACCAAAGGCAGTTGGCCTGGGTGGTGGTATCACACGACACTTCGCTTGCAAAAGGAGGGTGTGCTGGGCCTTGTAAAAGGCAACTGGACTGAGCCCACAATCTGGGGAAAAGAGTATTATGAGTTTCCGCCTACTGCCTTTGCGGCCCATGCACCTCCTGCCAATGCGCTTAACCCTTCTGGTCACCTCCTTCGCCCTCGCCCTGCCTCTGCATTTGACTGCCTCTGGTGTGAGACCAATGGTAACCACTTCACTGAGGAGTGTCGCAACATGCAGCGCTCGAAGGAGCAGCGCAAGGCTAATCGCTCACAGCCCAAGACCCCTGCCAGCAAAGGCAAACCTCAGCAAGCCAAGGCTGCAGATGCTGCGCTTGCAGAGTTTGCTGGTGAAGCAAGTCGCATCCATTCTCCCTCAGACCTCATCACTAATCACTCCTGGAACCCAGACACAGGGGCAACGTGCCATATGACCCCAAACAGGCAATGGCTCACCCATTACAGAGCCCATTGGGTCCCTGTGCGGCTAGGAGATAACAGTGTTGTCTGGTCTGAAGGAGTTGGTGTCTGCTGGTTTGAGCCAATGCTGCAGGGGAGTCCCGCACCCCTTTATCCGCTTCTCCAATGTCCTCTAGGTACCCCAGCTTGCTTCCAATCTACTGTCTCTGTTTGCCCTCACTGCCCTCAGCCTATACCTTCACTGGCACTGGTCCACTCCCTTGCCTTCAGCAAAGATGGTCAAGTCCTCTTCCAGGCCACAGTGTCAGATGGCGCATTGGCCAGCTCCTAGGTCACACCCTACCTGCTCTGCATGCACCACAGACTGCCTATGCGGCTGCTGTTGCACCACTCACACTCCAGCTATGGCATGAGCATCTCAACCACAGGGCACTGGATGCAGTTGAGCGTGCTGTACAACATGTGGAGGGTTTGACCATTGAGTCGAAGGCTCGCCCTCAACACCACTGCCCTGCCTGTGCAGCAGCATCATGACCCATTCCCTGCCTCCTCTCATGCCTCACATCCTCTTGAACTGGTTCATACTTACTTGAGTGGCCCAGCCCATGTCCCTGGTCCTGGTGGGGTTGTCTATTGCCTCACTATCACAGATGACTTCACTCGCTGGCACTGGCTCAAGCTACTTACCAACAAGCACGAGGAGACAATCCTGGAGGCATTCAAGGAGTACAAGGCCATGGCTGAGGCCCAGCACCCAGCACCCAGCATGCAGACTGGTGACCATCCAGGATGACAAGGGAGCTGAGTTCATTGGGAATCGGATTGAAGCCTGGTGTAAGGAGCATCAAGCTTTGGTATGGCCACAAGCCCAATCTCGCCAATCTGCATGTCTGGGGATGCCTGGCTTATGTCCACTTGCAGAAGGACCAGAGGGAGGAGCCCAAGCATGGAGCACACACTAGGCTCTGCACATTCATTGCCTATCGTGATGACTACAAGGGCTGGGAGTTCTTGGACCATGAGACCGGCAGCAGGGTAGTCTCCAGGGATGTACTCTGGCAGGAGAATGCATTCAGACATAAGCCTTGGATTCCTTGGCCCAAGCAGCACACAATGCCCCAGCTGCACCATATCCACCTGCAGATCAACCTCTGCCACCCTTCCCAGACAAGGATGTCTTGGATTTGGGGGAGATGACCTCCCTGCACCTGCACCTGCACCCGCTGCAGTGATTGTTCCACTGCCTGCACCTCCAGCTGTTCATCCAGCACCTCCAGCACTCCACGACCACTCTCGGTCTCCTTCCCCACCTGCACCACATCACTCCACTCGCCAACACTTTGAACCTCGTCTGTTCTGGATCAGCAATGCACCACTTGTACCAATTCCCCAGGACCCACCTCCACAACCAGCATCATCTGCTTCACATCCTCTGACCAGGAGTCTTACCACCAGGACTCTGAGGATGAGCAGGGTGCTGAAATTGCGCACCAAGTCTGGGGCTCAGTCCTGGAGGCAGCTGGTATCTACCCTGAGTATGTGGAGATGGAGATTGATGATGCATGGGAGCTGGCCATTTCTGCTGCCCACCTAGCACATGCTGCATCTAGAGAGCTGCCAGTGCCAAAGACCTTCAAGCAGGCTATGGCTGGCACAGAGAAGGCGCAGTGGGAGGAGGCATGCCAGCAAGAGATCACTGCGCACATGGAGAATGGTACTTGGCAACTTGTTGAACTCCCTCATGGCCACACACCTGTCAGATCACGCTGGGTATTCCACATCAAGCACACTGCAGATGGGTCCATCGAGCGGTACAAAGCTCGTCTGGTTGTCCAGGGGTTCTCCCAATGACCTGGGTGGGACTATGTCAAGTCCTTTGCACCCACCATCTGGCTCTCTGTCGTGTGTGCTCTCTTCGCACTTGTTGCTGCAGATGATTTGAATGTGACTCAATCGACATTACCACTGCTTTTCTGAATGGTGACCTGGAGGAGATCTACATGAAACCACCTGAGGGCTATGAGCAGTACCCCAGAGATGGACGCTTGCTCTATTGCCTGCTCCTCAAGGCGCTTTATGGCCTCAAGCAAGGAGGCAGGCAGTGGTACCTCAAGCTCAGTGAGGTAATGAAGGAGATTGGCTTCAGGAAGGTGTGCAGTGAGCCATGTGTCTACCTATGGGAGGACAGCACTGGTGGGAAGGTGGTTGTGCCAACCTATGTGGATGACTGCCATATCATTGGCAAGACAAAGGAGGGCATCCAGCACATAAAGGCAGAGCTGCAGAGGCACTTCAAGCTGCGTGACCTTGGGCCAACCAGCTGGTTCCTCGGTGTCAATATCAAGCACAATCGCTCCACACGCACCATTACACTTCCCCAGTGCCAATACATCGTTAATATGCTCAGGGACTTTGGTATGGAGGACTGCACCCCTGTGAAGACACCCATGGTTCCTGGTCTGCGCCTGGAGAAACCTGGTAATCCACTCAGTGCTGAGGAGGTTGAGTTCATGAAGGATAAGCCGTACCTGCATGCCATTGGCAAACTCACTTGGTTAGCTAATGGCACAAGACCTGACATCACCTATGCAGCAGGTGTGCTTGCTCGCTTCAATAACTGTGCAGGGAAGGCACAGTGGACTGCAGTAAAACATCTTCTTTGTTATATCAAGGGCATGATGGACTACAAACTCCAATATGGTCCCCATCCTCATCCTACTGCCTTCGCCTCATTCTCAGATGCCGACTTCGCTGGAGATGCTGATTCCGCCAAGTCAACAACCGGTTTCATGCTCCTCATGGGTGGTGGTGCTGTTTCCTGGTCTTCGAAACTACAGTCCCATGTTGCTCGCTCCACCACCGAAGCTGAATTCATTGCTGGTGAGTCCTGCACCCGGGACATGGCCTTCTTCCGGTATATCTTCAAGGATTTGGGCTACAAAATTGCACTACCTCAAGCACGAGGTATGGATAATCAATCTGCTATTCGCGTCACAAAGAACCCAGAGCACCAGGGACGCATGAAACATCTTAACCCCATCTATGACGGCTTCAGAGAGCAGGTAGAGGCTGGGGAACTCTCTCCACACTTTGTTCCGACTATGGACATGCCTGCGGACATCCTGACCAAGGCCCTACCTCGAGAACAGGTCGAAAAGGCTGTGCGCATGCTTGGTCTGCAAGTGTGAGGATCGGCCTCATCAGGGGGGAGACTTGAAGGTGTATTCTCTTATGATGACTGCTATTGACTTTTCATGACTGTATTGTATGTTTCGGCCATTCCCCACTTCTTTTCATGTTTCCTTACATTGTACATGCCTCCATTCTCATTTCGGCACTCCAATATCCCTTCTGGACCATTATCCCATGACTCCTGCGACTCCTGTACGTTTGGGAACAATGGCACTGCCTCCCCTTGTGGGTTCTGCTCACTCCCATCGCTCCCTTGTGTCTAGTTAGCTTGATCACTCACAGTCCTTTGCCCTTGCCCTGCCTCTGCATTTGACTGCCTCTGGTGTGAGACCAATGGTAACCACTTCACTGAGGAGTGTCGCAACATGCAGCACTCGAAGGAGCAGCCCAAGGCTAATCGCTCACAGCCCAAGGCCCCTGCCAGCAAAGGCAAACCTCAGCAAGCCAAGGCTGCAGATGCTGCACTTGCAGAGTTTGCTGGTGAAGCAAGTCGCATCCATTCTCCCTCAGACCTCATCACTAATCACTCCTGGAACCCAGACACAGGGGCAACGTGCCATATGACCCCAAACAGGCAATGGCTCACCCATTACAGAGCCCATTGGGTCCCTGTGCGGCTAGGAGATAACAGTGTTGTCTGGTCTGAAGGAGTTGGTGTCTGCTGGTTTGAGCCAATGCTGCAAGGGAGTCCAGCACCCCTTGTCCGCTTCTCCAATGGCCTCTATGTACCCCAGCATGCTTCCAATCTACTGTCTCTGTTTACCCTCACTACCCTCGGCTATACCTTCACTGGCACTGGCATGAGCGTCTCAACCACAGAGCACTGGATGCAGTTGAGTGTGCTGTACAACATGTGGAGGGTTTGACTATCAAGTCTAAGGCTCGCCCTCAACACTACTGCCCTGCCTGTGCAGCTGGCAAGCAGCATCGCAACCCATTCCCTGCCTCCTCCTCTCATGCCTCACGTCCTCTTGAACTGGTTCACACTGACTTGAGTGGCCCAGCCCGCGTCCCTGGTCCTGGTGGGGTTGTCTATCGCCTCACCATTACAGATGACTTCACTCGCTGGCGCTGGCTCAAGTTACTCACCAACAAGTGTGAGGAGACCATACTCAAGGCATTCAAGGAGTATAAGGCCATGGCTGAGGCCCAGCATCCAGCATGCAGACTGGTGACCATCTGGGATGACAAGGGAGCTGAGTTCATTGGGAATCGGATTGCAGCCTGGTGCAAGGAGCATGGCATACAACCACAGCACACTGTGCGTGCAACCCCACAGCAGAACAGGAGAGCGGAGCGTGGCTTCAGGGACCTAGCAGAGAGTACTACGTGCATCCTAGCTAGAGCAGGGATGTCTATCTCATGGTGGGCAGAGGCTGCTCATGCCTCCAACTACATCTACAACTGCTTCCCTCACCGTGCACTTGGCTGCACCCCCTTTGAGCTCTGGTATGGCCACAAGCCCAATCTCACCAATCTGCGTGTCTGGGGATGCCTGGCTTATGTCCACAGAGCACACACACACTCCTACACAGTACCTTACAGGATTTAGCCCACTTCACTTGTACTTGTAGTTTCAACCAATGGGAGCGCACTATTCTAAGCAAGGGCAGCAGCCAATCAGAGTGGGGTCAGCTAAATTAAGGTTCAGTGGGCTTAAATCCTGTAAGGACACTGCCAACAAACATTTGCTTTGTTTTGATTGCTTTGTGAAAAAACACATTCGGAATGACTGCACACACCCTGAGTGTTGAAGAAATCAAAAGAAAACTTTATCCACACTGTGGATATCATCTTTGTGATTTTCAAGCTGAGTCGATCAAGGCACAACTTGAGGATTCTGATGTAGTAACCATCACTGCAACAGGAGCAGGCAAGACTGCTGCCTTCTATGGGCCATTGTCCTTTGATGAACAAAGTCTCACAGTAATCACCACACCACTCAACACACTTGGGAAGCAAATGAAGAAGCAGCTGGGCCACCATAAGCTTGAAACAATCCATTTTCATAAAGGACACCCATCCAATGTTGATATGGCAGTAATATACAAAAGTAACATACAGAAAAATGCTAACATGGCTCTCAGAGACTTTCAACAGACACTGTATGTGTTGTTATCATTTCCCCAGAGCTTTTCTTCAATGAACAATTTGTCAAGCTGTTTCAGAACAAGGGCATCAAAAAACAGCTTCAACAATTCATTTTTGATGAAGCTCACTGTGTACTGGCATAGAAAGAGTTCCACAAGGAATATGGGTGGACAGGACAAGTTCGCAACTACCACCCTGATGTCTCTATCTATGCTACATCAGCCACACTCCCACCACAAACTCTTCATGAAGTAAGAGATATCTTCTCCATCCATCCTCAGCACACCACCATTGTTCACTGCTCAAATGAGTGAAAGAACCTTCATCTAATTGTCAGATGGATGAAATTTGCACAAAGCTCTTACCAGGACATCCAATTCCTTGTACAGCAGTCACTTGACTTGAGCTGCAAGAAGTTCACACTGTTTTGTGACAAATGGACAACATGTGAGGAGAGTGTGGACTATCTTCGAGGACTTCTAGGGAAAGAATTTGAACACAAGATCTTGTGGTTCCATACTGGGTGCTCAGAAGAGCATTGAGTCCAGGTTATTGATGACCTGAAGGCAGGTTGTGTCTGGGGCATATGCTGCACAGATGCTGCAGGGATGGTGAGCCAACCAGTCAATCAGATATAATTCAACTCTCTCAATGGACATGATCTGATGCAAAAATGCAGGAAACCCATGAAGGAACTGGTGGCCAATTTTGGAGGGCATGGCTGGATGTAAAACTATGCCTATAAGGTTGAGTAACAAAACGGAATGGATTTCCATTGCATGTATGCATTTCTCCACTGCAGAGGGCTCAGGATGAAGGCTGGCCATGGAACAAAGCAATATGTTTGTTGCCAGTGCCCCCACAGGAATTACAACCTGCTGAACCTTAATTTAGCTGACTCACTCTGATTGGCCATGGTGGCTTTGCTTAGAACAGTCACTCCCATTGGTTGAACATAAGTACAAAGTGAAGTGGGTGTAATTCCTGTGAGGTACTGGGTAGGAGTGTGGAGCACACACTAGGCTCTGTACATTCATTGCCTATCATGATGACTACAAGGGCTGGGAGTTCTTGGACCATGAGACTGACAGCAGGGTAGTCTCCAGGGATGTACTCTGGCAGGAGAATGCATTCAGACATAAGCCTTGGATTCCTTGGCCCAAGCAGCACACAATGCCCCAGCTGCACCATATCCACCTGCAGATCAACCTCTGCCACCCTTCCCAGACAAGGATGTCTTGGATTTGGGGGAGATGACCTCCCTGCACCTGCACCTGCACCCGCTGCAGTGATTGTTCCACTGCCTGCACCTCCAGCTGTTCATCCAGCACCTCCAGCACTCCATGACCACTCTTGGTCTCCTTCCCCACCTGCACCACATCACTCCACTCACCAACACTTTGAACCTTGCCCTCTCTGGATCAGCAATGCACCACTAGTCCCAATTCACCATGACCCACCTCATCCTCCAGCATTGTCTGCTTCACCTGCACCAGCACCCTCTGACCAGGAGTCTTATCACCTGGACTCTGAGGATGAGCAGGGCACTGAGATTGTGCACCAGGTCTGGGGCTCAGTCCTGGAGGCAGCTGGTATCTACCCTGAGTATGTGGAGATGGAGATTGATGATGCATGGGAGCTGGCCTTTCTGCTGCCCACCAAGCATATGCTGCATCTAGAGAGCTGCCAGTGCCAAAGACCTTCAAGCAGGCTATGGCAGGCACAGAGAAGGCACAGTGGGAGGAGGCATGCCAGCAAGAGATAGCTGTGCATATGGAGAATGGTACTTGGCAACTTGTTGAGCTCCCTCATGGCCACACACCTGTTGGATTGCGCTGGGTATTTCACATCAAGCGCACTGCAGATGGGTCCATTGAACAGTACAAAGCTTGTCTAGTTGCCCAAGGGTTCTCCCAACAACCTGGGTGGGACTACTATGGAACGTTGCTCAGCAGGATGCTTCACTCAGCAGGACATGCACCTTCTGGTAAGAAAAGTGACATATAGCTAGCATCTATTGTATACTACATCTATTATAAACATATTATTTTGTCATTTGCACCCATCAGCCTCACACCTAGCATACCCCATGCCCTACAACACAGATAAGGACTGAATTTAAGGTCACTGCAGCAGAGGGGATGCCTATGGTGGCTTCAATTAATGTAATTACCTTATGAAAACCTCATGGGGGGTCCCTTAAGTGCCTCTATTGCCTCAGGGTCCCGTAATCAACCAAAATCATCCCACAATTGTTCCTCAATGGGAAGAACAAGATTGGCTGCCCAACAATGTTGAATCAAGAATGAAGACTATGAAGAACTTGTCAGCAAAGCCATGGAGGCATACCATCAGATGCCAAGCTCCCAGAGGGCCAGACTTTGGATATGTGCACACCAGTTTGGCATCCCCAAATCAACTCTCTCAGCCCGCTTAAATGGTCAATTATCAAAGTTAGAGTCCACTAAACTTTGTCAGAAGTTGTTTCCTGAGGAAGAGCAAGTTCTTCTTGAGTACCTGAAGGATGCTGCCCACAGGGGCTTCCCTGACACTCGAGAGCAGTGCAAAAGGAGAGTGAATGAGATACTAAAGACTCGGAGCATGGGACTGGAGTGCCCAGTCAGCCAATCGTGGCTCAATCACTTCCTTGATCATCATGGAAGCAGTATTCACATGTTTTGGAGCAAAACACAGAGCTCTGTATGAAGTGGGGCAGTAAATGAAAGAGTTGTCGATCACTGGTTCCAGCTTCTTGGGAAATCATGACAAATTTTTCCATTTCCCCTGATTGCATTTTCTCTATGGATAAAACATCAACATTTCTGGATAAACCAACATCCAAGACACTCTATATTGGGTCCACAGAATCTAGTCACCACCCCATTGCCATTCATGATGAGAATTGAGAAACCGCAACACTGATTCCAATCATATCAGTGGCTGGAAAGGTGTTTAGACCTACAGTTATCTTCAAAGGAGCACAATTCCAAGCTAGTGCAGATTGGAAGAACCCCTTGAATGCATTGTATGTTTCATTTCATGACATTACAGCAGCCAATTGGGACGCTGACATCAAAATCTTAGTATCCAAATGTCACAAAAGGGTTATATTACTGGTGAGATCAGCCAGGAATGGATCAACATCAATTTCGACAGCCAAACCTGTGAATTGGCAAATGGATGGACTTGCCTTTTGATTGTTGATGGGCACATTTCACATTTCACTCAAGACTTCCTTGAATATGCAAAAACCAACAACATTGGGGTGCTCTGTCTTCCCCCAAACACCACACATGCACTTCAAAGTGAGAATTCTCCATGAGACTGATGTCCTGCCACTGATACCCATCTGAAATAGCACTTGATGTTTGTGGGTTTGCTCAGTTCAAAA
>Ga0307515_10021169_pt1 | contig 11547 bp, 6 predicted proteins | sample 17_EM_MG_FD_194513 | JGI IMG/M metagenome (GOLD analysis project Ga0307515, IMG submission 194513) | Populus trichocarpa ectomycorrhiza microbial communities from riparian zone in the Pacific Northwest, United States - 17_EM | ecosystem: Host-associated > Plants > Roots > Unclassified | place... | reverse complement strand
GTGGCCGAGCGCACCGCCGAGGCACGCGCCGCACAGGCACAGGCCGAGCAGCGCGCGGCCGAGCTGGCCATCATCAACAGCATCCAGCAGGGCATTGCCGGCGAGCTCGGCTTTCAGGCCATCGTCGACCTGGTCGGCGACAAGCTGCGCGCCGTGCTGGAGACCGATGACATCACCATCAGCTGGCACGACCCGGCGTCCGGCACCAACGCCAACCTGTACGCGTTCGAACACGGCGTGCGCCTGTACTTGCCCCCCCGCAGACCCTCGTCCGGCGGCCCCTGGGAGACCGTGGCCCGGACGCGCCAGCCGCTGGTCTTCAACACCGTCGCCGAGGCGGGAGACCTCGGCGTGATACCGGGCACCGACGAACCGCTGTCTGTCGCCTACGTGCCCGTGATCGGCAGCGACCGCGTGCTCGGCCTGGTGCAGCTGGAGGACCACGCACGCGAGCACGCCTTCGGCGAGAGCGAACTGCGGCTGCTGACCACCGTGGCCGCCAGCATGGGCGTGGCGCTGGAGAACGCCCGGTTGTTCGACGAGACCCAGCGCCTGCTGAAGGAGACCGAGCAGCGCAACGCCGAGCTGGCGGTGATCAACAGCATCCAGCAGGGCGTCGGCGCGGAGCTGAACTTCCAGGCCATCGTCGACCTCGTCGGCGACAAGCTGCGCGAGGTGTTCGCCACCGGCGACATCATCATCACCTGGCGCGACGAGGCCGCGCAGCTGCGCCGGCTGCTGTACTCGTACGAGCATGGGGTGCGGCTGATCCACGATCCCGTGCCCGACCCGATGACGCGGCCGCTCGACAAGGCGCTGCTGCAGCGCCGCCCGGTCGTCGTGCGCAATCTGGCCGATGCGGCGGCGCTGCAGCTGCACCACTTCGAGGGCACCGACGTGAGCCTGTCGTCTGTGTTCGTACCGATGTTCGCCGGCGACCGCTTCCTCGGCACGATCATTCTCGAGAATTACGAGCGCGAAGACGCGTTCGGCGAGGCCGAGGTGCGACTGCTGTCGACGGTGGCCTCGAGCACCGGCGTGGCCCTCGAGAACGCGCGCCTGTTCGACGAAACCCAGCGCCGCGCGCGCGAGTCGGCGGCACTCAGCGACGTGGGTCGCGACCTGTCGTCGTCGCTCGACCTCGCGACCGTGATGGACCGCATCGCGAACCACGCGAAAGACCTGCTGCAGGCGAACAACAGCGCCATCTTCCTTCCCGACACGGGCGGGCACACGCACCGCGCGATCGTGGCCGTGGGCGAGATCGCGGACGGCATCAAGGCGGCGGTGATCGAGACCGGCATCGGCATCATCGGCAGCCTGCTGGAGAGCGGCCGGCCGGAGTTCATCAACGACACCGCAAACGACCCGCGTGCGGTCCAGATCCCCGACACGGCACGCCTGACCGACGAGCGGCTGATGGTCGTGCCGCTGCTCGCCGGCGATGCGGTGCTGGGCGCAATGGCGGTGTGGCGCAACGGCGGTGCGCCGTTCGAGGCCCACGAGTTGACCTTCCTGATCGGCCTCGCGCGCCAGGCCACGGTGGCGCTGCAGAACGCGCGCCTGTTCGACGAGACGCGCGCGGCGCTGGCGCGGCAGACCGCGACCTCCGAAGTGCTGAAGGTGATCAGCGGTTCGCCGACCGATGTGCTGCCGGTGCTGCGCACCGTGGCCGAGCGCGCCGGCGCGCTGTGCCATGCCGAAGGCGGCCGCGTGTGGCTCGCGGTCGGCAACACGCTGCGCGCGATGACCAGCTACGGCCCGGCCTATGGCCCCGACCGCTTCGTCGACGAGCTGCCGATCGGCCGCGGCTCCATCATCGGCCGGGCTTACCTCGAACGGCGCTGCGTGCATGTCGAAGATGTCGTGCCGCTGCTGCGCAGCGAGTACCCCGACGTGCTCGAACTCCAGGCGCGCAACGGCTTTCGCACCGTGCTGGCGGTGCCGATGGTGCGCGACGGCGAATCGATCGGCGTGATCGCGCTGCTGCGCAACCAGGTGCAGCCTTTCTCCGCGGCCGAGATCGAACTGGTCCAGACCTTCGCCGACCAGGCGTTGATCGCGATCGAGAACGTGCGCCTGTTCAACGAGACCCGCGAGGCGCTCGAGCAGCAGACCGCCACCGCCGAAGTGCTGCAGGTCATCAGCGGTTCGATGGAAAACGCGCAGCCGGTGTTCGACAAGATTCTGGAAAGCTGCCAGCGCCTGTTCGCCGGTGCCGAGATGGGCGTCTCGCTGAATGGAGACGACGGTCTGATCTACCTTGGAGCGCACCGCGGCTCGGCACGCGAGGAACTCGCGAAGCTCTACCCGCGGCCGATCGACACCTCGCCGCTCGGCCTGGCGATGGCGGGCACCGAGGTCGTCCACCTGCCCGATGCGCTCGCCACGCCCGAGCTGCCCGAGGCGATGCGCCAGGTCGGCGAGCGCCTGGGCAACTACGCGATCATCATCGCGCCGCTGCTCTGGGAAGGCCGCAACATCGGCTCGCTGCACGTCACGCGACAGCCGCCCGCGCCGTTCTCCGACAAGGAGATCGGGCTGCTCAAGACCTTCGCCGACCAGGCGGTGGTCGCGATCCAGAATGCGCGGCTGTTCAACGAGACGAAAGAGGCGCTGGAGCAGCAGACCGCAACCGCCGAGGTGCTGCGCGTGATGAGCGCGTCGCCGACCGACGTGCAGCCGGTGTTCGACAGGATCGCCTCCCTGGCCCGAGAGCTTGGAGGCGCCGGGATCGCTCTGCTGCTGCGGTACGAAGACGGCGCGCTGCGCGTGGCGGCGCATGCCGTTCAGGGCGGCGGCGATCTCTATCCATCCGACTACAACGAACCGACCTTCCCGGCCACGCGGGCCACGATCGGCGGGCGCGCGATCCTCGAGCGCCGCATGGTCCGGATCGAGGACCGACTTGCCGATGCGGAGTACGACAACGTCATGGCCTACGGCGCCTTCCGGCGGCTGCTGTCGGTCCCGCTGCTGCGCATGGGCGAACCGATCGGAACCATCAACCTCGCCTGGCACGAACCCGGTGCAATTCCCGACAACGTGCCCTCGCTGCTGCAGACCTTCGCCGACCAGGCCGTGATCGCGATCGAGAACGTGCGGCAGTTCAACGAGACCCGCGATGCGCTGGAGCGCCAGACCGCCACTGCCGAGGTGCTGCAGGTCATCGGCCGTTCGATGGCCGACCCGCAGCCGGTGTTCGAGAAGATCCTCGAAAGCAGCGAACGGCTCTACGGCGAATGCGACCTGCGGCTGTTCCTGGCGCACGAAGGGCAACTCGTACTGGCCGCTCACCGGGGCGAGTTGCCCGACGAGGTGCGTCGTTCCTACCCGCGCCCGCTCGCAGACACGCTCAGCGAGCGCGTGATGCGCGGCAGCACGGTGGTTCACCTGCCGAGCGCGCGCGGGCAGGCCGGCCTGCCGCCCTATATCGACCAGCAGATCAGGCAGATCGGAGACTTCTCGCTCGCGACCGCTCCGCTGCGCTGGGAGGGTCGCGGCATCGGCACGATCGACATCGCGCGCCGTCCGGCGCGGCCGTTCACTGCCGACGAATTGGCGCAATTGCAGACCTTCGCCGACCAGGCCGTGATCGCGATCCAGAACGCACGGCTGTTCAACGAGACCAAAGAAGCGCTGGAGCAGCAGAAGGCCTCGGCGGACATCCTGAGCGTGATCAGCAACTCGGTCTCGGACAGCCAGCCGGTGTTCGACAAGATATTGCACAGCATCGACCATCTGTTCGGTGGTGAAATGCGCGCGATCCTTCTGCTGGGTGAGGACGGGTTGTTGCACATCGGCGCCTTTCACGGCCCGGACGCCGAGAAGTCACATGACCTGTTCCCGATACCGTTGGCCGGGTCGGCCAGCGAAGTTGCATTCCGAGAACGCCGCCTGGTGAGCTACGCCGATGTCTTCAACGACCCCGACGTGCCACAAGCACTGCGCCGGTTTGCACACGATCGATTCGGCAAGAACTACGCGTTCGCGGTTGCGCCGATGCTGTGGGAGGACCGCGCCATCGGCTCGGTACTGGTCGGGCGCACCACCATGCAGGCCTTCAATGAAAAGGAGTGCGGCCTGCTGCGCAGCTTTGCCGACCAGGCCGTGATCGCGATCCAGAACGCGCGGCTTTTCAAGCTGGCGCAGGAGGCGCGCGCCCAAGCCGAGGGAGCCCGGGTTCAGGCCGAATCCGCCAACGACGCGAAGAGTTCGTTCCTCGCCACCATGAGCCACGAGATCCGCACGCCGATGAACGCGGTGATCGGCATGAGCGGCCTCCTGCTCGACACGACGCTCGACGCCGAGCAGCATGACTACGTCGCGACGATCCGCGACTCGGGCGACGCCCTGCTGACGATCATCAACGACATCCTCGACTTCTCGAAGATCGAGGCCGGGCGCATGGACATCGAGTCGCACCCGTTCGACCTGCGCGAGTGCGTCGAATCGGCGCTCGACCTGGTCAGCACGCGCGCGACCGAGAAGCACCTCGACACGGCGTATGTGTTCGAAGGCGAGGTGCCCGCGGCGCTCAGCGGCGACCTGACGCGGCTGCGCCAGATCATCCTGAACCTGCTCTCGAACGCCGTGAAGTTCACCGAGGCCGGCGAGGTGGTGCTGACGGTGAGTTCGGAGCCCACCGCCACAGATAAGGCACGGCTCACGTTCGCCGTGCGCGACACCGGCATCGGCCTGACCGAGCACGGCATGAGCCGGCTGTTCCAGTCGTTCTCGCAGGCCGATTCGAGCACGACGCGCAAGTACGGCGGCACCGGCCTGGGGCTGGCGATCAGCAAGCACCTGGCCGAGCTGATGGGCGGCACGATGTGGGTCGAGAGCGAAGGTGCGGGCAAGGGCTCGACCTTCTTCTTCACGATCGAAGTGCCTACCGCCGAGCTGCCCGCGAGCCGGCGCCGCGACTTCATCGGCGTGCAGCTCGAGCTGCAAGGCAAGCGCGTGCTGATCGTCGACGACAACGCGACGAACCGGCGCGTGCTCGCGTTGCAGACCGGCAAATGGGGCATGGCCTCGCGCGACACCGAGTCGCCGGCCGAAGCGCTTCAATGGCTCTCGGCAGGAGAAATCTTCGACCTCGCGATCCTCGACATGCACATGCCCGAGATGGACGGACTCGAACTCGCCCGCAGGATCCGCGCTGCGCACACGGCGCTGCCGCTGGTGCTGTTCAGCTCGCTCGGCCGGCGCGAGGTGGGCCAAGACGGTTCGCCCGACGAGACGCTGTTCGACGGCTACCTCGCGAAGCCGATCCGCCAGTCGCACCTGTTCGACACGCTGGTGAGCCTGCTCGCGCACACGCCTTCGGGCGCAAGGATCGCGGCACCCGCGTCCGCCAAGCCACAGATCGACCCGGGCATGGCCGCGCGCCACCCGCTGCGCATCCTGCTGGCCGAAGACAATGTGGTGAACCAGAAGCTCGCGCTGCGGTTGCTGCAGCAGATGGGTTACCGCGCCGACCTGGCCTCGAACGGCATCGAGGCGGTTGAGTCCGCGCAGCGTCAGCCCTACGATGTGGTGCTGATGGACGTGCAGATGCCCGAGCTGGATGGCCTTGATGCAACGCGCCGGATTTGCGCGCTGATACCGGCGAACGCGCGCCCGCGCATCGTCGCGATGACCGCGAACGCGATGCAGGGCGACCGCGAGATGTGCATTGCCGCGGGCATGGACGATTACCTGACCAAGCCGATCCGCGTCGAGCGGCTGGTCGAGGCCCTGAACAGCGTGCCCGCACGCGAGGCCCGATGAAGATGAAGGATCAGATGGACGAGAACGCGATCGATCACGCCACCTTCGCCGAGCTGCAGGCCAGCGCCGGCGAAGACTTCGTGAAGGAGCTGGTCGACACCTTCTTCGAGGAGGTACCGACCATGTTCGACGAGCTGCGCGCCGCGCTCGCGGCCGGCAACCCCGATGCGTTTCGCCGCGCCGCGCACTCGCTCAAGTCGAACAGCCAGACCTTCGGCGCGCTCAGGCTCGGCGCAATGGCACGCGAGCTCGAACTGCGCGGCCTGCCGGCCGACGGCGCGCCGCTCGACGCGCTGGCGCTCGAATACGCAAGCGCCAAGGCCGCACTGACGGTATTGCGCCATGGCTGAGTTGCGCACCGCCGCCGCCCGGCTGCTTGTCTGCGACGACAACAAGGTCAACCGCCTGCTGCTGACGCGCAGCCTCGAGCTGCAGGGCCACAGCGTCGCTTCGGCCGAGAACGGCCGGGTCGCGATCGAGATGCTGCGCGCGGCCTTGAACGCGCAGGCCTTCGACCTGCTGCTGCTCGACATGGAGATGCCCGAGATGAACGGCTTCGAGGTGCTGGAGCAGCTCATCGCCGACCGCGCGATGCGCGAGCTGCCGGTGATCGTGACCTCGTCGCTCGAAGGCATCGCCAACGTCGTGCGCTGCATCGAGCTGGGCGCGGAAGACTATCTGAGCAAGCCCGTCAACCCGGTGCTGCTCAAGGCCCGCATCGGCGCAAGCCTTGAGAAGAAGCGCCTGCGCGACCAGCAGGCGGCGCTGGTGCGGCGCTTCGCGACCTCCGAGGTTGCACAAGACATGCAGCAATCGGGCTTCGCGCTTGGCGGCCGGCGTGTGCAGGGCGCGGTGATGTTCTCCGACATCCGCGGCTTCACCGCACTGGTCGAGTCGCAGCCGCCCGAAGAGACGATCGAACTCCTGAACACCTACTACACGCTAATGTTCGAGGCGATCAGCGGCCACGGCGGTGTCGTCAACCAGATGATCGGCGACGGGCTGATGGCGATCTTCGGCGCGCCGCTGCCGCTGCCCGATCACAGCGCCGCCGCGGTGCGCGCCGCGCTCGACATGGTCGAGATGATCGAGCTGCTGAACGCCGACCGTGTGGCCGCGGGCAAGGCGGCGATCCGCATCGGCATCGGCATCGCCACCGGCGAGATGGTGGCCGGCTACACCGGCACGCAGCAGCGCGCCACTTACACCTGCATCGGCGACACCGTGAACCTCGCAGCGCGGCTGGAGGCGCACACCAAGATTGCGCAGCGCGCGATCCTGGTCGACGCGGCCACGTATGCCTGCCTGCCGCGGCCACTCACCGCCGAGTCGCTCGGTACGGTGCAGTTCCACGGCAAGGCGGCGCCGGTCGAGGTATTCGCCGTGAACCCGGGCTGAAGGCGCCGCACGACCTCAATCTGGGGATTGAATCGGCCGCTGTCCGTGCCTACTGTGGAGCGAGCCGCTCGTCGATCGGCGCAACCCCAGGAGCCCGCACATGAACACTTCGTTCCGTTCGTCCCCAGTCGCGGTCGCGATCGCGCTGGCCGCGGCGCTTGCCGTCGGCAATGCCGATGCGGCCACCACCGCATACAGCAACCAGGCTACTTTCGCCGCCGCGGCAGGCGGCGTCACGGTGGAAACCTTCGAGGGCTTCAGCCTGGGCGCTGCCACGACGATCGCGTCGCTCGGCGTGACCTCGATGTCGGGCAAGGACTTCGCCGGCACCTCGGTCGGCCAGTTCGTCTCGTCCTCCGCGGCCCTGCCGTTCCCGATGTTCACGCCGCCGCTGCCGTCGGGCACGAACTACCTGTCCAACCAGCTGAATGGGCCATCGTTCGCCACCGGCAGCATCGACTTCACATTCGGCTCGTCGATCACCGCCATCGGCGCGTTCATCGCCGACAGCTCGCCGCTCGGCGGATTCTCGATCGAAGTGTTTTCCGGGGCCACCTCGGTCGGTCTGATCACGGTCGGCTCGCGCACGCTGCCCGACTCGTTCGTCGGCATCACCAGCACGGTCGCCTTCGACCGTGCGCGCTTCTTCTCGGTCAGCACCGCCGACTCGTGGGGTTTGGACAACCTGCAGATCGGCGCCGCGGCCGCCGTCCCGGAGCCCGGCACCTATGCCCTGATGCTCGCCGGGCTCGGGGTCGGCGGTCTGCTGGCACGCCGCCGCAGGGTCTGAACACCCGTGCTGGCCACGCGTGCAGCGCGGCCAGCACGGCCAGCGCGGCCCGGGTCCGGCGTGTGATCCAATGCGACCGCTCCCGGCCGCGAACAGGATGACCCATGCTGCACCCCCAGACCCGCGCGTTGCTCGACCTGATCGAATCGCGCCAGATTCCGCCCACCCACACGCTGAGCGTCGCCGATGCCCGCGCCTACTACCGCGACCGGCGCAGCGTCACGCAGCCCGCACCAGCCGAGGTGGCCCAGGTGCACGAGCTGCAGGCGGGCGGCCCGCACGGGTCGATCCCGCTGCGGCTGTACCGACCGCTCGGCTCGGCCGAAACCGAGACGCTGCCGGCGCTCGTCTACTACCACGGCGGCGGCTGGACCATCGGTGATCTCGACACCCACGATTCGCTGTGCCGCGAGCTCGCCAACGGCGCCGGCTGCGCGGTCATCTCGATCGACTACCGCATGGGGCCGGAGCACCGCTTTCCCGCGGCCGTCGACGACTGCCTCGCCGCCACCCGCTGGGTCCACGCGAACGCCGAGGCCCTGCACCTCGATGCTGCGCGTCTCGCGGTCGGCGGCGACAGCGCCGGCGGCAACCTCGCCGCGGTGATCTCGATCGCCGCACGCGAGAGCGGTGATCTGCCGATCGCGTTCCAGCTGCTGATCTACCCGGCAACCGACCAGCACCGCACGGCAGCTTCGCATGCCGAGAACGCGCAGGGCTACCTGCTGACGACCGACACGATGGACTACTTCACCGGCCACTACATCGCCGATGCGGCGCAGTACGAGGACTGGCGCGCCTCGCCGCTGCTGCACGAGAACCTCGCGAACCTGCCACCGGCGCTGGTGCTGACAGCCGGCTTCGACCCGCTGCGCGACGAGGGCAAGGCCTACGCCGAGCGCCTCACCGCGGCCGGCAACCAAGCGAGCTACGTCTGCTTCGACCGGCAGATCCACGGCTTCATCACGATGGGCCGGCTGATCGATGAGGCCAACACCGCGGTCGGGCTGTGCGCGGCCGAACTGCGGCGCGCGCTGCGGCCCTGAGGCCGGTCGTTCAGGCCTGGCGCGCCTTGCGCCGCGCGCGCCAGGCGCCGACGAGCACGAGCAGCCCGGGCAGCAGGATCGCGCCCCAGATGATCTTGTCGAGATTGGCCTTGACCCACGGGATCTCGCCGAACAGGTAGCCCGCGGTCGTGACGCCGCCGACCCAGAGCACGCCACCGAGCACGTCGAAAAACGTGAACTTGCTGCGCGTCATCTCGGCCACGCCGGCGACGAAGGGTGCGAAGGTGCGCAAGAACGGCATGAAGCGCGCGACCACGATGGTTGTGCCGCCGTATTTCTCGTAGAACGCATGCGCCTGGTTGAACGCTTTCTTGTTGAAGAACTTCGAGTTCTCCCACTGGAACACGCGCGGGCCGAAGTGGCGGCCGATCATGTAGTTGCTCTGGTTGCCCAGAATCGCCGCGGCGGTCAGCAGCACCAGCACCAGCGGCAGGCTCATCAGCCCGGCGCCGCACAGCGCGCCGACGACGAACAGCAGCGAGTCGCCCGGCAGGAAGGGCATCACCACCACGCCGGTCTCGACGAAGATGATCACGAACAGCAACGCGTAGACCCAGTTGCCATAGGCCTGCACGAACTCGCGCAGATGCATGTCGACGTGCAGGATGAAGTCGAGAACGAAGTGAATGATTTCCATGCGGCGCGATTATCGGGCCGAGTTTCTACAATGCGACCGATGAACGCCGTGCTCCAATCCCCGCCCCGCCGCCCGATCCGCGAGCTGCCCGACGAGCTCGTCAGCCAGATCGCCGCCGGCGAGGTGGTCGAACGCCCCGCATCGGTGGTGCGCGAGCTGGTCGACAACGCGCTCGACGCCGGCGCGACCGAGATTGCCGTGAAGCTGGTCGCCGGCGGCATCCGCGCGATCGTGGTGGAAGACGACGGCGCCGGCATCCCTGCCGACGAATTGCCGCTCGCGCTGCGCCGCCACGCGACCAGCAAGATCGCGTCGCTGACCGAGCTCGAAGGTGTCGCGACGATGGGGTTTCGCGGCGAGGCCCTGGCCGCGATCGCGTCGATCGCCGAGGTGTCCATCGCGAGCCGCACGCCCGATGCGCCGCACGCGCAGCGACTCGATGCGCGCTCGGGCGAGCTGGTGCCCGCGGCGCGCGGCGTGGGCACGAGCGTGGAGGTGCGCGAGCTGTTCTTCGCGACGCCGGCGCGGCGCAAGTTTTTGAAGACCGAGGCGACCGAGTTCGCGCACTGCGTGGAGGCCGTGCGCCGGCATGCGCTGGCGCGGCCCGAGGTGAGCTTCACGGTCTGGCACGACGGCAAGCTCGCGCAACAGTGGCGACGTGCGAGCGCCGAGCAACGCGTGATCGATGTGCTCGGCCACGACTTCGTCGATCAGAGCCGCGCGCTCGCGATCGAGTCGGGCGTGCTGCGCATCAGTGGCCGCAGCGGCACGCCCGAAGCGGCGCGCGCGCGGGCCGATCAGCAATACGTGTACGTCAACGGCCGCTTCGTGCGCGACAAGCTGATCGCGCACGGCGTGCGTTCGGCGTACGAAGACGTGCTGCACGGCGGGCGCCAGCCGGCCTATGTGCTGTTCATCGAGATCGCGCCCGACCGGGTCGACGTGAACGTGCACCCGACCAAGGTCGAGGTGCGGTTTCGCGAATCGCGCGAGGTGCATCAGGCGGTGCGGCGCGCGGTGGAGACGGCGCTGGCGATCCCGCGGGCGGGGCTCGCGCCTGCGGAGTCGAACGCGACGCCGTTCGTTGCGCCCGGGTTCCGTCGCTACGACAGCGCCCAGCAAGCGTCACTTGGCCTGCAACAACTCTCGACGCTCTACGCGCAGGAACTGCCGGCGCGCTGGAACGGCGAGGCCGCGCCGGCACCGACCGTGCTGAGCACCGCCACCGCGCCCGTCTACGCGCTGCCCTCGGCCGCGCCCGACGCCTGGCCGCTCGGCCGCGCGATCGCGCAGATCGCCGGCATCTTCGTGCTCGCCGAGAACGCGCAGGGGCTGGTGATCGTCGACATGCACGCAGCGCACGAGCGCATCGTCTACGAGCGGCTGAAGGCGAGCCTGGGCAATCAACTGGGTCGAGCGATCGAGTCGCAACCGCTGCTGATCCCCGCGACCTTCGCAGCGACGCCGCAAGAAATCGCAACCGCCGAAGCGCAAGCCGACAACCTGCGCGCCCTCGGCCTCGACGTGAGCCCGCTCTCGGCCGCCGTGCTCGCAGTGCGCTCGCACCCGGCCGCGCTCGCCGGCGGCGATGTGGTCGAACTCGCGCGCAGCGTGCTCGCCGAGCTCGCGCAGTTCGACGCGAGCAGCGTGATCCAGCGCGCGCAGCACGAGATCCTGTCGACGATGGCCTGCCACGGCGCGGTCCGCGCGAACCGCCAGCTCACGCTCGACGAGATGAACGCGCTGCTGCGCGACATGGAGCGCACCGACCGCGCCGACCAGTGCAACCACGGCCGGCCGACCTGGCGCCAGATCACGCTGAAGGAACTCGACGGGTTGTTCTGGCGCGGGCGTTGAAACTTCGCGTTGAACTTTCGAGAACC
>Ga0307515_10021168_pt1 | contig 11547 bp, 10 predicted proteins | sample 17_EM_MG_FD_194513 | JGI IMG/M metagenome (GOLD analysis project Ga0307515, IMG submission 194513) | Populus trichocarpa ectomycorrhiza microbial communities from riparian zone in the Pacific Northwest, United States - 17_EM | ecosystem: Host-associated > Plants > Roots > Unclassified | place... | reverse complement strand
GGGGGATGAATTCAAAGTTCCCAGCGGTCACGTTGTACGCGATGCCGGCGTGGGCTTGCCATTTCGGAGAGTAAGGCAAGACATTTCCTGCGGCGAGGCCCGGTGGAAAAATCAGCAACGGATCGACGATCAGTTTGTCGAGCCTCGTGTCGAGGTACCCCAAGCTTCCCTCGATGAGCCACGGGGCGCTCGGTGCCCACGTGAGCTCGAGTTCTGCACCATCGATACTGGCTTCGCCTGCGTTCGTGAGGAACGGTGCGACACCGGGCTGGATCGGTGGCGGAAAGATGGGTCCGCGATACGTCACCTGCATATCGGTGTAATCCGAGGTAAAGATCGCGCCGTTCAGGCGCAGCGTATTCCCGGCGAGATCGAGCTTGAAGCCGAGCTCGAACGTCTCGGCCTCCTCCGGATCGAACTTCAGCAATGCATCCACAAGGTCCTGGCTCAGCACAGCGTTGAAATGGCTGTTCCAGCCGCCGCTCTTGAACCCCTTCGCGTAGCTGAGATAGGTCATCGTCTGTTCGGTCCAGTGCATGCTCAGCGATGCCGACGGCGTGAAGGCGGAGAACGTGTCGCGATACCAGATCGCCGGCACCTGCTTGAGATTCGGATTCGAGAAGTCAAACTGGTCGGGGAACGATGCCTTCTTGTCCTCCGTGTAGCGGCCACCCGCCGTCAACGAGAGTCGATCGGTGAGCTTGTAAGTCGCTTGCGTGAAGATCGCCCAACTTTGGTTGTCCACCTTGTTGTTGTCGCTGTCCTGCTGGATACCCGGAGGCGGCGGATTGAGCTGAATGGTGACAATATCGTTCGACTTCTGGTCGAAGTAATAGGCCCCGACGACGGCTGTCAGCGGATCCGTCTGATATGTGAGCTGCAGCTCCTGACTCCACTGCGAACCGTCAACGTCATACAGCGTGTGCAGAATCGTGAGCGGCGTGTTGTCCGCGTCACGAACGCCCTCCCACGTCACATCTCGATACGAACTGATGGACTTCAGGACTAGCGACTCTCTCAGGTCGAAGGACAGATTCAGCGAGGTTCCCCAGTTGTCGAAGGTGCTCTTCAGCGGCAGGCTTCCATTGTTGCCGTAGGGACCACGCGCCTGGAAGTCATTGGCGCAGCGATCGTCGTTGATCATGGGTACGGGCGTTGCGACGCTGGCCATGCCCGGGCAGCCCGCCTCAAAACTCGACACACGTGGGAACGCTGCGCCCTCATTGATTGCCGCGAAGACGAGGGGACTTCCGTTCTCGTCCGCACGCGTGTAGTCCAACGCGAGTGTGGCGCGCGCGCTCGCCGAGGGTTTCCACACGAACTTCGCTTGTGCGGTGTAGGTGTCCGTGTCGCCTAGATCCGTGCCATCTGTACGCGTGACGTAGCCGTCCTGCTGCCGGATGCCGAATGAAAAGCGCGACTTGAACGTTTCGGCGAACGGTGCGTCGACTGCGAGAAATCCGTCGATTAAATTGTCCGAGCCCAACCCTGCCTTGATAGTGGCGCCGAACTCATCGCCGGGTTCGGTGGTCGTGATCAGAATCGCGCCGCCGATCGTGTTTCGTCCGAAGAGCGTGCCCTGCGGCCCACGCAGCACCTGCACGGAAGCGATGTCGCGGAAATCGAGCGTGCCGCCCACTGCGTTGCCGATGTAGACATCGTCGATGTAGAGCCCGACGCCGGGGTCCACCGTCGAGGTCGGATCGGACTGACCGATGCCGCGGATGAAGACCTGCGAGGAAGAATTGTTGCCTGCCAGTGGGGCGTTATTCGAGAACTGCAGATTCGGCACGACCTGGTCGAGCTGATCGGTCTTGAAGATCTGCCGCTCCTCGAGCAGCTGACCGGCGAACGCGGTCACCGCAATGGGCGTATCTTGCAGGTTCTCGCGCACCCTGCGCGCGGTCACCATGATCTCTTCCAGACCTCCTTCTGAGGTCTGACTTTCGGCCTCCTGTGCGACGCCTTCCGTAGCTAGCGCCGCGAGCAGCGCACCCAACAAGATCCGATAACACAAGGATTGCTTCGTTCCGGCAAACATGTGCACGCCCCCAATCGTTTGACCTTCAGAGCACGGTGAACCGGCGGGTGCTTTCACCTGCTATTCACTTGCATCGACTTCATCACCGTCATCATCTGAGAAGGAGCGGCCGAAGGAAGCACGACACACGAAGTTCGCTGCATCATCCGTGCTTCCAGTGCCGGTCCAGCGCGCAAACGCTGGGTACGGACAGAGCGGGCGCGTCCGCGTCGTGCCACCAACGGTTTTGGCGGCCAGGATCTGCTCCGGCGCACTTCCCTTTTCGACCCAGCTAACGAGCGCCTCGAACAATCCCTGGGGTTGAGGCCCATCGCCTCCACCGCAGTGTCCAACGCCGGGGGCCATGAATAGCCGCGCGAACTTCTGGGTCTGCTGATAGCCGCCACCCAGCCTGCGCGTGATCGCATCGTAATAATCGATAGTGCCGCCGGGCACGATGAGCGGGTCGGAGAAGCCGTGCCACAGGATCACTTTGCCGCCGCGATTACGAAAACGCGCGAGATTCGGATTGTCGGAGGCCATCAACGGGCCCACTCGCGCGACGCTGTCTTTGAAGAAACGCAAGTAGTTGGCGTAGTCGAGCGTGCGCCAGTCCCAGTTCGGATCAAAGTACACCCAGAACTTCGGCTGCTCGGTCGCAATCGGGAAGGGTGTGACGCCGCCGAGCCCGCTGAGATCGGTGCCCCGCTCGTTCGGATACCACAGGCGTTTGTTGCCCATGCCAAAGAGCAAGCGCGAAGGAACGTCGCGCACGCGGCACTGGCCATCATGATCATGCATCGCGCAGCAGACCGGACCCTGCCACATCTTGTCGATCGCGGAGGCTTCAGTCAGCGTCAGGCAGGTCGGATCGCTCGGCGCACAACTCGCGTTAGTGAGCGTTGCATCCGCGCTCGCGCTATACGGGCAGTCGCGTGGGTCCGTAAGCACGCCATCCACGACACCATCCAATAAGTCGCAGGCGGCGACCGCCTTGCTGGTGGCCATACTCAGCTTGGAGCGCGACGTCGCGGAATTACCGCTGCCGATAGGCCCGCCGTTGTCGCGGAGCTGTACCACCTGATACCAGAGCTGCCCCGCCTGAAAACGATCCCAGTGAATCGCAGGAGCACCGGCCAGCACGCCTTCATAGTCGCCCGGAAAATCCTGCGCCATGCGCAAACCCTGACGTCCTCCCGTTGAGCAGCCGTTCCAATACGAATACGCAGGTCCCCGTCCGTAGAACGCCCGGACAAGTTGCTTGCCGAGCACGGCCATCAGGTGCTCGGAGCGCCAGGCGAAGTCGATCTGCAGCGGCTTGTTTGGAACACCCGGAGCCAGCATGCCGAAACTTCCGTCGAACGATGGAACCGGTAGATCCGGACGGCCACCGGTGTGGCCCGTATCAGTCGTCGCGCCTGCATAGCCACCCAGCACCGCGCTGGTCGGTGCTGATATCGTTCCGGCGTAAACTCCGCCGCCGAGTGACTGCCAACGGCCGTTCCACTTGTCCGACATGGGCAAGCCAACCCAGATGTGGATTGCCTGTGGCGCGAGGACCTTCACCAGACAATACGGAATTGCGGCGGCACCGCTCCCGGCCGTCGCCGTCGCGACTGACTCGATCGTCACCGGCGGCCCATCACCGAAGAGGTGGGCAGAGCCAATGCCCATGGCATCACAGGTAGTAACTGGTGACTGCGCATCGGTGACAACACATGCCACGAACATACATAACGCGAAAGTCGTGCCATAGACGCGGCGCAAATATCGAGATCGCGACGAGATCGCACATACCTTCCTGTTCACGACGTCCCCCTCCCCGGCCCGACCGTAGACCGCCCAGTTGCGCGGCATCATCGTGGCCGTGACGTTAGGCGGGGAGCAAGGTATGTTCAATCGCGCTGCACCGATACTGATTATCACTGGGATTGATAGTTCACATGACTCGATCCTTCGATCTCAATCTCCTGGCTGTTCTGGTGACGGTCTATGACCACGGCAGTGTTTCCGCGGCGGCCGAGCAGCTCGGTATGAGCCAGTCCGCCATCAGCATGGCGCTCGCCAAGCTGCGCCTGAAGTACGGCGATCCGCTGTTCCATCGCGTGGGTCATGGCATGCAGCCGACTGCGAGGATGCGAACGTTGATCGAGCCCGTGCGCGAGGCGCTATCGCGGATCGACGGCACGTTCACGTCGGAGCCGGTGTTCAATCACAGCACCACGGCACACACGTTCACGTTTGCGATGTCGGACTTGGGCGAGATGGTCTTCATGCCGAAGATCCTGCGCCGACTGCGGCAGCTCGCGCCGAGTGCATCGGTGCGCTCGGTGGCCGCGAGCGCCGCGCACACCGAGCGGGGACTCGAGACCGGGGAGGTCGACCTGGCGGTCGGCTATTTCCCCGATCTGCGCGAGAAGTCATTCATGGAGAAGCATCTCTTCTTTCACCATTTCGTGTGCCTGCTGCGCGCGAATCATCCGATCACCGCCACCACGCTCTCGATGTCCCAGTTCCTGAATCTCGAGCATGCGGTCGTCTATGGCGCGGGGCGCACATACGAGATATTCGAGCGGTTCCTGAAGTCAAAGAAGATCCACCGGCGCGTCGTGCTGCGTACGCCGCATTTCATGAGCATTCCGTTCGTCATTTCGCAGTCCGATCTCGTGGTGACCGTGCCTCATGCTGTGGGGATGTTCGTGAAGAGCGGGCACATGAACATACGCATCGCGCAACCTCCCGTGCGTACGCCGAGGATCGATCTCAAGTTGCACTGGCATCGAAACTTCCAGCGCGAGGCAAAGAACCGGTGGCTGCGCGAGATCGTGGCGAGCCTGTTCACGGACGAGTTGGATGAGTGGAGGACGTAAAGAACTATCAACGAGAGTGATAATGGATATCTAAGTCGCTCAATTGAAAATACCTCTTCGCTCACCTACCGTCACGAGCCTCAGCTCACAACAGCGTCCACGTCGCAGCAGGATAGGGATATCCGGCGGCCCAGAGATGGAGCGATCGGCAGATGCTCCATGGGAAATAACAACCTTCTATCTGAGTTCATTGCAAGGAGGCATCATGCGTCTTACTCAAGTGCTGAGTACCACTCTCACCGCGCTGATCGGATATGGGGCCAGCTACGCAGCCTCAGCGGCACCCTCTTGCTTCACAGGTTCCCCGGCAGCGGGGAACAGCACAGTCAACCTAACGGTCGGCGGACAAAATCGCAGTTATCGCCTGCACATTCCCGCGGCTTACCCTCCGGGCAGCCGGTGCCCGTCGTGCTCGTACTGCACCCGCTTGGCGGCACGGCGTCGAACACGCAATCCGGTACTGGCTGGGATGCGACGGCAGATGCCAATCGGTTCGTTGTGGCGTATGGACAAGGAATCAGCAACTCCTGGAATGTCAGCGGCCACAGCCCTAATGTCGACGACGTTAGCTATCTGAAGGCGATCGGCGACAGTATCTCGACGCGCGTGCGGATCGCGCCGAACCGTATCTATATCGCGGGCTATTCGCTAGGCGGTGGCATGTCGCACCACATGGCGTGCACCCAGGCCGGTTATTTCGCGGCGGCCCATCCGTTCATCTTCCATCTCACGCAGAACATCAACAGCACCTGCGCACCTTCGCGCCCCATTGGTGTTCAGGAATTTGCCGGTATTAGTGATCCGTTAGTGCGCCTCCAGGGCGGCACAGTAACAGTGGGAGGCGTAACCAATACTTTCCTTTCTGCACAAGCGAGCTTCCAACGTTGGGCGCAGCTCAATGGCTGCACCGGTTCGCCGACGACGGTGCTCACTAGCGGCAACAACACGATCCAGCAATATATGTCGTGCAACAGCGGCGTGCGGGTAGGCCTTGGCCAATTGAACGGCGGCCACGACTTCCTCATCGGCTCGGGGATTAACCCAAGCGCGAATGCCTGGTCCTTCCTCAGCACACACACGAATCCCGGGCAGCCGGCGGATGCATGTACGGGGGGCGGCACGGACGTCAACGTTTGGCTGGAAACTGAGCGTGGAACGGTCGGCTCGCTCTGGACCAGGCCGAACGACAGCACGGCGTCCAGCGGCGTATATGCGACGGTTGCGGTGGGGAACAACAGCACTGCATCCGCGCCGGCAAGCTCAAGTGGCTGGATTACATTGCCGCTCTCAGTCAGCACTAGCGGTACATACAATGTGTGGTTGCGCACCAAAGCACCGGATGCCAATGGCGACTCATTCTGGCTACGGATGGATGACGGCTCATGGACTACGTGGAATAACATTCCGCTATCGTCGTCGTGGACCTGGAATCAGTTTACGACCACGTACAACTTGAGTGCCGGTAACCACACACTCACCATCGGTTATCGTGAGGATCACACCCAGGTCGACAAGGTCTACATCACCAACACCGCGACAACCCCGTCGGGCACGGGCGGTACGCCGAACAACTGATGCCGGAGTTAGCAATCGTAGCGTTCGAACAGCGGCAGGGTCGCCGGCCGCTGTTCGTTTCCCGACGAACCGCATGGTTCTGCAGCCACGGCAGCTCGGTCGTACCGTGCCATGGCTAAGCCCGCTGTTGGCGTGTGCTGGATTCTGCCTCACAGCCTAATGTTGCCTGCGGTCGTGATTGCCGCGGCATTTGGTTTTTTTAAATACCTGGCCCCCGCCCCTGCCGGAGAAGAACGAGCGTTGCCCATTGCAACGATCGAACCACAGCCGCGGCCCGTAGCGCAGTTTCCCGACCGGTCGGTTTCTCCACCTGCACGCCCGACTCTGGCGTTGGTCGGCGTGACACTACGTGGTTCCACCCACAGCATGGCGATCATTGCGATCGATAACGGACCACAGAAGGTGTACACGAAAGAGCAAGAAATCTATGCAGGGGCGGTGCTCAAGGAAATCCACGCCGACCGAGCCGTCGTCGGCTACGACGCCAACCGCGAGACGCTGTATCTGAAAAGCGCCTCGGCAGCGGCGATACCGGTAGAGTCGATCGCAGAACCGCGGCACACACCAGTCGCGGAACCGGAAAGCATGTTGCGCGATGTCAAGCTCGTGCGCACGGCAAGCGGCGAGTATGTCGTGCAATCGATCAGCAACGCGAGCATCTATGACCGGCTCGGCTTGCAGCCCGGAGACATCGTTTACGACGTCGACAAACTCCTCGATCTGCAATATCCCGCGGAAGCACTGGAGAATTTCAAAGACCGCGAAGTTCGTTTCCAGATTTTTCGCGATGGGCATCCGATATTCATAAGCTATCGGATCGATTTGTAAGCGGATCTTCGTCGTCGCCGTCGAACGAGGCTCGCCCTTGAGCACGAGATGGCAGGAACCCGCACCCGCTGGCCGCCCATATCGGCAGCCAGCGGACGAACCGTGTGAATTGCCTGCCAGACATCTTCACCACGGAAAATATTCCAACTCCGCTAGCAGGTGGAGTTGGTTTGTGTGAGCAGTCCCATCCGCCAAGGCAGGCGAATATAGTCACCACTGGCGTTGGGGTTCTGCCCTTAGCGGACGGCGGGCTCGCAGGTTCAAATCCTCTCCTCGGAATTGTCTGCATCCACTGAAGGCTCCTGAACGCTCAGGAGTTTTCTCAAGACAGAGCGGAAGACGCCGCGCAAGGTCATTGGATTCGGGCCCACATGCGACCCATTCCTGCGATCGGGCATCCTTGAAAGCCACGTGCCGAGAGCTCCTGGCCGGCTTCCGCTTCACAAGTATGTTGAATCGTAGTCTCGCCACGATCCCGGACAGCTTGAATCTGGCCCATTCGCATCCCATCGTGCCGTGAACTCGCCCCCGCCATTGTCTGCAACAGCCCACTATGCGTGATGCGATCGTTGCGGTTAGCACTATCCTGATTTTGGCCGCTCAACTCGTTGCTGCCGTGAGTGCGGTTCGCTGGGCGAAGCGCGGCTCACCGGCTATGCAGCTCGTAGCGAGCGCAATGATGCTGGTACTTGGAATGATTGGTCCAGCCGTCAAGCCACCCGCACAAGGAATCGAGGAGGTACGCGAGGATAAGGGCAAGAAGGGCTCGGAGAGCGGAGATCCGCCAGCGCAATGACGAGTACGACCGGTTGCAACAGCCGACACGGTTGGCTTTGCTTTCAGGCTTTGCTTTCAGGTATGAAAGGGGCTGCTTTGGGACTTTTCTGAGTCGGGCCGATAGAAAGCTCTTGGCTTGCAGGCCGCCATCTCGCAGTCACCGCACGCGTACCCGGTGATCCTGGATTGCGTAAGAGGGCCCGCGCCAGAATGCGATCGACGGCATGAGGACCTGCTCGTGATGCAGACAGCCGGGATGTCCCCGCCTCCGGGGTCATCCAGCCGGACTGAATTACTGGATCGAGCTGATGATCGGTGACCTGGTGCGATCCGCCAAGAAGATCCGCAGCTGGAGCCTTCTCGATGAGATCGATGCGCTGTGCGATCTGTTGGAGCTCGCATTGGATGACCGTCCGAAACTCCATACTGCGGACTGACGCGCATCTCACTCATCGGTCACCGACTGCGCACGCGCATTGCCAGCACCACCAGGACCGCCAGCACGCCCAGAACCCACGCGCCAAACTGTCCCATGGCCCAGGTGAGGGAGGAGTCCAGCGCTGCGCTCAGATGCGCGACGCCCGCGATCAGCCACGGTGATGCCATGACAGCCGCGACAAGTGCTGCGGCACGCAAGCCGGCGTGCATGACGTCCCTGCGCCGACGTGTAGCGCGGACCTTCCGCATCGTGGTGGCAACGAAGGAATCGGCGGGAACATGACGGTGCTCCTGCTCGAAGTGGGCGGCCAGCCGCGCGTCGACGCCATCCTGATCGCTCATGACCCTTCTCCATAGCCCGAAAGTGTTTCGCGCAGTCGCGCGGCGCCGCGCGCGATGTGGGATTTCACCGTGCCCAGAGGCAGGCCGGTGAGCGCAACGATCTCCGGGTGCGACTGGCCCTCACTGTACGCCAGCACCACGCAAAGGCGCATGTCCGGTGGCAGCGTTGACAGCGCGGCGTCCAGGTCCATGCGCGCAGCCGTGGAGTCGTGTTGTACCGCGAGATCCGCAAGTTCGACATCGCTGACGGTGGCGACCTTGCCGCGCCTGACTTCCTGCAGCCAGACGTTCACCATGATTCGCTTCAGCCAGCCGTCGAATACCGCGGCACTGCGCAGCCGCCCCAGCGAGCGCCAGGCCGTGAGAAAGACCTGCTGCGCCAGATCATCGCCCAGCGCCGTCTGCCGGCACAGGTGATACATGAACTTGCGTACGCGCGCCTGTCGGCGGCGCAGCACCTCGGCAAAGGCGTTGTCATCACCGGCGCACGCAAGTGCGATCACCAAAGTATCGGCCGCCTTTTGCAGATCGGCGGCCGCGAGACGGCTCTCCACTAGCCTGCCGGAGGTTGGTTTCGGAAATCAGGTGGAGGTTCGGCGAACCGGGACGAGAAAAACACCCCCAGGCCCAGCACCATGATGCCGACCGGAATCGACAGCATTGCTGCGACCATCTCGCCCCGCGGCGGCGGCGGTATCACCCCAAAAAAGCAAAATAGCCCCGCCGTTCCGAAGAAAATCGCCAGCGCTGCGCCGATAAACATGATGATCGTGCCCGTAATGCGCAGGGCGCGATAGCCACCGCCGGGATTGGACTTCTCGTCGTTGGCGGGGCTGAAGAGTTCCTTCAGCTTCGCTTCGTCGATCACGCCCGTCTTTTCCACGATCCGCCGCAGCGTTTCATGCTTTTCAGCCTCCCGGCGCGACTTTGACCAACTGCTGGCGACTATCGTCGAGGCGATGAATATCCAGAGCCCCAAAGAGCCAAAGTCCCCTGAATCCATGATCTCCTCCCAGTGAATTGCATCCCGTGTATCCCAAGATGCAGGGGAAAGGCGAATGGATGCAGGCGGGCGCGGACGATACAGGCTGAAATACTTCGGCTCGATGCCGTTCTCACGGCACCACCGCGTTTGCGTGATGCCACTCGAGCGCTGCGCGTTCAGGCGCTGTTGCCAGCACTGGCGAATTCTCGAGCCTTCGGGGTGTCGGGGATCTCTTGCGTGCCTTCGGCATATCGACTCCAGTGGCTTTGCCTGGAGCGCATTCCATCAGCTTCGCATCAAACCGCTAGGACGCGGAGTTTCGGACGCATACCGATCATCGAGCGGACGCACTGACCCAGCTCGATAGGCCGAATCCGGATTTGGGCCGAGAGCCGTCATCGCACGCGAACGCGCACCGAGACCGCAGGAACAGCGTGTAGCGCTTCACCCCGACCAATCCATAGAAAGCTGCTGCTTTCCACTGAGTTCCGAGCGCGCGCATGCGGCAAGTTGCGGAACATCTCTTCAAGAGTGCGCGGTGCGGGCTAGTCGTCATGCATCACTTCGGTGATTCGCCGAGTAGCCATTCGTACGCTGGCTGCACTTCTACATCCGAGGCTTCGATTTCCCCGGCTGCATCCCGATCCAACACCAGTAAACGACGACGAGCCCGTGGATGCTCCTTGGCTGCGGCGGCGAGTGCCCGCAGCTCGCGAGCGGCAGTCTCAGAGGATCTTAGATCTGCGCATACTTGAATGAGCTCCTCGCCCTCCCCCCTGGAGCGCGCGAGGAAATCCACTTCAAGGCCGTCGACACTCTTGACGTAGCCCGTTGCCAATTTGCGCCGCTCCAGCTCATTCAGGACCGCGGTCTCCAGCGCATGCCCCAGATTCACTCGTCCGCTGGCATCGAAAGCTGGAATCAGGCCGGGGTCCGCCGGGTAGATCTTGCGTGGATTGCTGTTGCGCTTGCGCTCCGAATCGGTCGCGAGCGGCACTGCGGACAACAGGAATGCATCGGTTAAATGACCGAGCATAGTGGTCACGGCGTCGCGTGCTACACCGTGGCCCTGCGACTTCAGATCCTGCGTCAGCTTGTGCACACTGAAGCTTGCTGCGGGATTGCGGAGGCACTGCCGCACGAGCCAGCGGAGCGCCGTCACTTGCGACACCTCGAAGCGCTCCACCACGTCGCGAAACAGGACAGCGTCCACATAGCTCTGGAGAAGCTCGATCCTCAGAGAGCCCGCGAGACCTTGAGCTTCCGGGAAACCACCTTCGATCAGAAATTCGCGAAAGCGCTTCTCGACCAGGGAGCGCTCCGGCGCAGTCCACCTTCGTGCGGGCTTCGCAGGCTCCTCGCCGCGATGGCGAAGGAATTCGCGAAAGCTGAACGGACGAATCACCGTTTCCATTCCGCGCCCACGCAGGGAGGTGTGCACTTCGCGCGAAAGCATTCGCGCAGAGGAACCGGAAACGACGAATTCCGCATGCTCGGAGTCCATGACGCGCCGGATGAAGCGCTCCCACCCGGGCACCAGCTGAATTTCGTCCAGCAGCCACAGGACAGGCTGACGCCCGCGCAGTACCGGATAGCGCCGGTAGAACTCTTCAAGCAGGAACCCAAGCTGATCCACCCCGATCCCGGCCAGCCGGTCGTCATCGAAGCTGAGGTAGAGCGCTCGCTCCGGAGGCAGATCAGCCCTCCGCTCG
>Ga0307515_10021167_pt1 | contig 11547 bp, 13 predicted proteins | sample 17_EM_MG_FD_194513 | JGI IMG/M metagenome (GOLD analysis project Ga0307515, IMG submission 194513) | Populus trichocarpa ectomycorrhiza microbial communities from riparian zone in the Pacific Northwest, United States - 17_EM | ecosystem: Host-associated > Plants > Roots > Unclassified | place... | reverse complement strand
ATTTTCGAAAGCAATCTGAACGAACACCAAACGAGCAGTCCATCTATCACATGAAGCGACCACATTACTATAAGCCTCTGCCTACGCCTGGCTTTTATGCGGCCGCTTCCTCGCCAGCATGCATTATGCAAAGTAGGTGCCCTTTGCCTGCCCCCCATGTAAGCAGAACTGTTGGCATGTAGCCCGTGGGCAGGTTCGTAAGCCTGCAAGACCTCGGAATCGTCTTGATACGCTCACTCGCGTGTGATCTCGCGATGACGAGATCCTGCATGAAGCGTAATTATAAATTTTCGGGCACCGTATTTTGTCCTTGCAATATCATTAACGACCCAAGCCGCACTCCATTGGCACTTTCGCCGTTTGCCCATTCACAGCCTGGCCCTGGACCGCCCCTAGAAGTGGCCGGAGTCGACAGGGTGCAGCCATTTTTATGGGGTAAACGTCCATCCAGGTGCCCTCGTTCCAGCTCCGCAAACACTCTAGTCTATGATGCGAAACCCATGTCGTTGGTATCACAGTATGCAGGATTTACACGATTTTTGACATATTTTTGTTACAACTTCCATTTCGTTCCGGTTATCGAAAATCATCCCATCAGCGCCCACGTGACTACCCCTGCCATCAAAATCCTCAAGGTTGCTTCCGCTCGCCCACGTCATCCTCAATCCTTATATCGAGGGACGGGCGTTTTCTCGGTCTTCGAGTGCGCTACATGAAGCGAAAGCATATCGTTGGGATATTTATCTATCGGATCGCTCTCGCGCTTCTGACCCGTTCGATCTTTCAACCAGACGAGTTCTTCCAGTCTCTAGAGGTTGCGCACAATCTCGTTTTCGGTTACGGCAAGCTTACGTGGGAATGGCAACCCGGTATTGCCATAAGGTCTGTCGTGTATCCGGCGTCGTATGTGCCCGTGTATTGGATCCTGCGTGTCACCGGTCTGGACTCGACCGGACTACTGGTATGTCAGTTGCCGATCATCCCGGAATTCTCCAAGCGTCACATGTGAACGCGTCGTTAGGTATACGCACCCAAGGTGCTCAGTGGTGCCATTGCGGCACTGACAGACATTTGGGTATGTGAATTGGCACGGGAAGTTTTGGGAGAGCGATACGTGATCGGCACAGTAAGCTCATTTTACCCAAGAAGAGCAAATGGCTGAACGATCGTTCATAGGCGCTTTTGTCACTGACCTCTTTCTTCCATGGGATGTCCTTAACCCGATCAATGTCGAACTCGTTGGAGACGTCCATGACGACCATCGCTTTGAGCTACTACCCCTGGTCTGCCAGCCGGCTCTTTGACGGGTGAGTTGTGTGAACTCTTCTCAGTATGCGGGGAGTTGATGCAGCTTAGACAACGGTCCCGCAAGTCCCTCTTCTTTGCCGCCTTGACCTGTACTGTTAGGCCGACAGCAGCCATAACATGGGTTTTTATCTATGGCGTGCTGCTCTGGCAACTACGCCACGACCCACACGCCGTTAGGCGGGTTTCCTTCCAAGTGGCCTACGTTGGGTTTGTGGTCAGCCCCGCACGAACGATGTCATCCTCATTGACAGTCTATCAACAGCCTCGGTATAACCGCCCTGCTCCATTACGCAGACTCCGCCTTCTACGGACGACCGGTATTCACACCTCTTAACTTCATGCGCACGAATTTGTCATCGATATCACTGGTATACGGCGCAAACGCGTGGCACTACTACTTCACGCAAGCCATCCCGATTCTATGCATGTCGAGCCTCCTGCTGGTCATAAAGGGGCTGTATCTGGGTCTCCGCGCCTCACACCACGCCCCCCATTCTAAGAACCCCGAACCATCAAGGTCAAACTCATATAACCTCAAGATCCTGGCCGGAACGGTGCTATGGACGATCGTCGTTTACTCCTTGTCTGGCCACAAAGAGTGGAGATTCATCCATCCGATGCTTCCCATTCTTCACATTTTCGCTGCGAAAGCCCTCATGGAACCTTCCAAATCGAACATTACGGAGAGGCAGCCTAGCGCTCAGGGAGACTTCTCGAGACTCCTCCGGACAGTATCGAAATCTCATCTGACACTGCTCCTTCTTCAGCTCCCTGTTATCCTCTACTGCATCGTGTACCGTTCCAGCCCCCAGGTTTCCGTGATGAGCTATCTCCGATCCCTCTCACGAAACGGCGGTGACGCTCGCTCCATCGGTTTCCTGATGCCATGCCACTCGACCCCATGGCAATCCCACCTGCATAATCCTGGACTCGACCATCCCGGAAGGCTTTGGGCGATCGGGTGTGAACCCCCGCTCCAAGGCCAAGACGTTGAAAAGTACAAAGACCAAACGGACGTCTTCTACGAATCTCCTCTCGAATACCTCAAGACCCGATTCCCTCCAGATGTCGATCTGACTTTCCCACCGTCTAGCTACCCCTGCTCCCCACCCGGCTTTCCCGAGGAATCAATTATCGGCGATGAGGAGACGCGCGTGGAGGAGAGTGAGAAGTGGAAGCACGAGTGGCCAGAGTACCTTGTTATGTTCGGTCACCTCCTGGACTCCCCTGGAATCCACGAGTACTTGACGAAAACGATGCGATACAAAATTGTTTGGCGGGCCGGGTACGGTTTCGACGAAGAGCCAAACCGAAGCGGAGGGGTGTTCGTTCTCAAAGCACCCCTTCATCATCGACCTCTATCCGGAACATCGAGCGGGAACCCAAATGCACATCGGAGGTCTGGTTGGGATGGTATCCACAATCACAAACGATTGACAGGGCATAGCCATTAGCGTACGCAGTGGTTGATGCCGTCCCGCGAAACATATATCCTTATCCTAATTTTTTACTTTTTAAGGCTACCTCGTGGTATGCGTGTTTCCTGAGGACAAGATCTCGTCCACCAAGGTATATATTCCACCTCGAACCCTTTTATCCCACATACGCGATACCGTGGCAAATTGTTATCAATATCTGGTAGAGCTTAAAGACTTATCCAACGCAACCCCAAAGAAATTCGATGGTTACCAAGAACCCTCGATTTGTTGCGATCTCGGGCGCGATCCCAACCTTAGGAACATCACGCGGAGCGGCAGGTGTACAGTGAGCTCAAGCCTACCGAGGAGGTTGTTTTCCTTGATGGGCGAGCGTTCACCTCCAAAGAAGACTTATCAAAATGGTGGGCCGGTCGGCGGTCATGGGGGTAGTCCCGCTCTTACAGGTGGGGATGATGATGTTGCGAGGGATGTGCTTGGTCGTGACGTCGCCCATGGTCCAATACGGAGTGAGACGGGTTTGATGCTGACGGGGGCAGTATCACCAAAACTCTCATTGCACGTTTAGATCCTACCCTGAACTACTTTCAGGCAATTACACCACTTTCCGAATTGCGTACATGAGAAAGCGCACTGCGCACTCCAAGGTTTCGAAAATATGATCCTGGAACTTCCATGTTGACAAAGCCGAATGGGGCTGAAGGGTGAGAAAGGTGGGCCTAATGAAGAGAAAGGGAAGAATAATGCACAGAGGGGATGCCAATCCAAGGGAGACGGGGAATGAGAGAGAGAAGGGGGTCAGTCAGAATCAGCAGAGATGTCGAGACGGAGAGAGAATCAGGAAGGACAGGCGAATATGTGATAGACAAGAACCAAGACCTGCGGTGCAAAAGGTAGCGAACATATAAACCGGAGATGATGAAATAAACATGGAGAGCTGCAAGTAGAATAAACAAAACATGGCGAAGCAGAAGCCGGGTTGAAAGCGCAGAGACAGGAAAAAGGGACAGAGGAGAGGAATGCGAGAAAACAGTGTACAAGGCTTGACCTCGACTGCGCCAGTTGGTACGAGCGAATGAGTATTGCGGACGAGATTTCGGGAGGAAGAAAAGAGCTGCGCTCAGGGAAATTCAGTGGCTACCGTCGATGATGCTGCCAATGCTCAAGGGGTTCCTTCTACCCTCTACATGCGGACCTCTTCCGTTCGCACTGCCATCACCCCCAGAGCCAGTTGAATGGACGGAAATTGCGCTCAACGGACCGGGTGGCGGCGGACTGCCTTGGGTCGCCCTCAAGGGTGCCAATTGAATTCGATCACCACCTCTCATACTTGGTCCACCCATCGAGCCATCATTGGATTGATGAGTCTGATGCGGATGCTGTTGATACCCGGAGCTCGGTGGAGGCAGCGGGAGGTTTCCAGAGCCTCCTTGTCCATGACCACCGTAACCGTTTGAGCTTGGCACGCCCCACGCATCACCGGGGTTCGGGTTGTACGGCACATAACCATTGGGGGGCGGAGGGTGCGGGTAATGCCTATACTGTTGCTGTGCCTGGTGGTGTTGTGGCTGTGGTTGTGGCTGCTGATGAGGTTGTGGTTGGTGGTGGGGTTGAGGGTGGTGTTGAGCCTGTGACTGGTGGTGTTGAGGGGGCGGTGGTAGCTCATAAGAATGAGACGCGGGTGGGGATGAGTGCCCGTACCCAGGACCAGGCTGGGGATAGTGTGTCCTTGCCTGGGTCTGGACCGGCTGTGAAGCTCTCACGTCCTGACTTGGGTGACTTTGAGCAGGAGCCGATTGAGGAGGCGGAAGGCCGGGTCCATTGTATCCATTCTGTTGAGGGTAGGAATGCTGTGAAGGCATTGGAGGGGGTGGATAAGTATAATGGTGTTCATACGAGCTATACGTCTGAGCATTAGAAGGGGGATGATAAGCGTAGTCTGCTGGAGGTGGCCGATACGGAGTGGGTGGAGGAGGGTGACCATGAGATGGATGATGAGTTGGAGGAGGTAATGGACCAGGCGCTGGTGCAGGTGCGGGAGCAGGAGCGGGCGCGGGGGGATGTTGGTGATGAGTTGGTTGTTGTTGTGGTGGAGGGTAATGTACAGGCGGTGGGTAATGGTCATATCCACCAGGCTGATTCCAGCCGGATGGAGGGGGACCATAGTTCCCGTATTGGTAGTGAGGAGGTGGAGGTCCGTACGTGGCAGACGGACCAGGTTGCGGGGTGTGGTAATGGTGTGAAGGGGGTGGCGGTGGCGGTGGCGCAGTGTGCTCGTACGAATAACTTCCACGATGGTCGTATTGAGCATGATCAGAGGGTTGTTGGGTCGGGGATGTCGGGGTAACCTGTTGCTGTGGCTGAGGTTGCTGGTTCTGGACTGGTGTGTTCGTTTCAGGAGGGGACGGCTGGACAGCAGGCGTAGGTGCTGGAGCAGGGGTAGTGCAAGGCCAGGGAGGGACAAGATGAGAGATTCCTGGCTCAGTAATATTTTCACGAGCATCGGGAATAATTTCGCCAATCTTCTCAATCTTCTGCCTCTTGATCTCCCGAACGATACGTATCCCACGACCTTTCTTTTCTTTTGGTTCATCCTCAGCCTTCTGGGATGCACGACCGCTCGTAGGTGACACCTCAATCGGACCAATCGGTTGAGGAGGAGCGGGGACCAAAGGACGCCTTCGCGTGCGAATGTCCTTGCGAATACGGATCTTGATGCCCTGGTCAGCCATGGTGCAAGATAACTGCGTGGACTCTGGTGGTCTGGTGAGAAATAAACGTGGTGGGCCAAACACCTGGAACATACCCTCCATGCCGGGGAACTTCTTCGCCGTGTAGACGTAGAAGGGAGCAGAGTAGATTGATTTGCAATGACGAACCGATGTCCTGGAAATGACCTCAGCACACGACGTGTGACAGTAAATCGAGAAAAAATCCGTACCCAACAACCTCAAACAAAGAAAGTTTGAGGCGGTAGCTTCCTTCCATTCTCACGCTGAGATCGGGGAATACGAAAAAGGCAGCGTCTTCCCCGCGATTCTCTGAGTCCTTGAGGTGATAAAGGGATGAAACCACAGATCCGGCGGTACACCTTGTCTTGCCGCCCTGATGACGCAATGGTGAGACCCTGATGAACTCTGAGCCGAAAAAGGGTGCTCTTACGTTGAACCAATGGATCTCAACGTCTTCATCGGGCTGAGCGAGGGAAGCGTACATGAAGTAATACGGATTCTGGAGGAAGGAGGAGACGTATTGATTGCCTATGAAAGCGAGGGCGGCGTCAAAGCCGGTGCCGTAAGTAACAACGAAATTTTCAGGGGAGATAAATTTTCGCACCTCCAGCATCCGGACTGCTTGACCTGGAAGACACAGGATCAGCCGCGCCGCGGTCAATCACACGTAACTGGACGATTGGTGGGGGGTCAATCGGACGGCGGTCATCTGTGGTGCGGACAACGGGCTCAACCATACAAATCTATCCGCGACCATGACACTCACTTCCAACGCCGCACATACGTGCTTGCTTTGGCTCCTGTCTGACGATCAACTCATAGTCACTGGAAAGATTAAAAGAGGCGATCAGTATCCTGTGTCGCGCCCGATGTGATTCAAAGTGGATTTGTCAATGAGACGGCGGGGAGCCTGAGGTCGGCCTCAAAGGAGGAAAGCAGCGCGGAATGAGGATCCATTCGCTGGGAAAAAATAAATCACGATCCCAAACCCAAATCCTGGGACCGAGAACCCAGTAGAGTGTCACGGAGGTGTGTCGAAATTCGGTGACCCAACCGGTGTATCCTTGCTTGGACCGCTGACTTCCGCCGCCGTTCCCTCGCAGAGAGATGACCTCCGGCGGCTGGAACTTTGAAAGGGGGACAATAAACGGAAGTTCACGCACAGTCGATCTCGGTTGTAGGCCGGTAAAGCGTGTCGCTCGTATTGCTGAACGTCGTCGTCCATTTCTAGCGGAGATAGGTTGCGGTGCGAGGGATAAAGTGACCAAAGACTGGGATTCCGAGGGTGATTCACGACAGGAAATGGCGTAGCGACGAAGCCGGCGACGAGGAAATGGAGAGGCAGCCCCGTAGGCTGGCTGGCTTGTGTGAGAGTTTTATGGGGAAAGTAAGAAGGAGAAAGAGGCCAGAATGGTCCAACTGAACGGCGCCCTCCGTCATTGGCCGGTCTCGGTCCGGCCCATCACTCACACAAAGACAAAAAGACAGAAAATAATGAAATGCTCGCTCATACCACGAGGTCCAAATACGAGCAGAATTATCACAGCAAACGCTGATGCTACAGTTCTCTTATACAAAATTCGCCCGCACACGTTCGTGAGGCTCCTGCCACGGCACTCCCAAGATCTCCAAGATCTCCCTCTCCGTCTCAGACGCAAGCAGATAACCTACAAACAATAAGGACGGGGGTCGACGACCGTCACAAGTAATGTGCACAATAAGAACCGGAAGGCGCACAAGAGGGTGGTTTGATCGAATTCAATCACTTACCCGGAACTATCTTCTTACTAGGATCTTTCAGATCTCGTACAACGCCTCCGTGCAACCCTGTCCCACATACAGTCAGTTCTTTTATCCCATTCCGACCGTCGGATTCAGGTCAGTCGTCCACTTACCACACTGATTCAGGGTCATCCCATTCTTCTTCGCCTTCAGTCTCAGCGATCGATTGAACTGCAAAAGCGGAGCAGATAAGTGTGTGTCCTTTCGGGTCCCCCAGTTTCCCGGTACTACACATACAACGTCATCTCCCTAAACGGAAATGCGAATCAGCACTTATTCGTTCATCGAGGCCGCCCTCCAAGAACACCGTCATCGAAACTCACCGTATAGTACAATAGCGCAGCGCCCCTCGCTTCCCATGGCACTGACAGAAAATCTGACAGGCCACATCAGCAGCCAAAGTCGATCAACAACAGAAAACAAGAAAGACGAGGCAAAATGACAGTATGCGCGCACCTATCCTTCGGCGTTTGCTCTGCTTGTCCCTCCGGCACAGCCCACGATAAATCAACTCCAGGTCGTTCCAATCGTCCGGCATGACGAGATCGTCAGTGATGATCCCTCGGGCATGGCACGCCTGCCATAATTTCTTCGCAGCACCTGTCCAACACAGTCAGATTCATACTCAATAAGTCACAAACCCAGGACCCATATCCAGCACCGGGGCCGCTCCACCAACGTAAAGATACCAACCTGCATGTGTCCTTCCATCCTCGACGGATCTAGTGATGATGACATCTATATCTCCGCAAGTCTCCGAACCTCTGTTGCGAATATCGTTGGGGCAATGAAAGTGGATAAGGTCAGTGGTCATGCGGATGGGATGACGAGAGGGATTCAAACCCTCGCTATTCAACTTTTGCAACTCACCTCCGATAACTTCCCATGCATTCTACAAATAACTTGGGATCAATCTTGATAGCTAGTTTCCGAACGATGGTCAGTCTCTGCCTCGGGAGATGCTTTTCCAGTGATGAAAGAGATGTGCGCACGCAAACGCGTGTTGGCGCTCGGCGGGCAATAACGTTACGATTGTGCCAACTGATGAAATCGATATGAGCGAGGAAACACCTACCGATGCGCTTTATCTGTTCAAATATGGCTGTCACCTCACTCCTCGCCATGCGTTCGTTAATATCTGTGATGATGAAAAGCGGGCATCAGCCGAAGCCAGAGGTCGAGTGAACGAGGCAAGATCCGACTGGGCTCGTGCCCCACCCAGAGAAGGTAAGTAGATTTACCATCGTAATACCGGATCCCGATCTCTTGCTGAGCAGTCATTTTGATGCCACCTTTTCCGGCAAGCACGTCTTCGAGGGTCCGCGCTCCGGCACTATACCACATATACGCCGTCTTCACCCCTGCTCGAACCATGCGAGGGCACATAGAATGATACGTCAATGGAGGCGAAGAGGGGGATCAAGGGGACGTAAAACATACCGACTCCGAAGACTCCCTGGAACAACTTATTAACCTTTGCATCTTCCGTGTTTTCATGTCCGATCCGCTTCAGGTTCCCAGTGTTGATGATTTCCATAATCTAATCCACATCCCGCATCGTAGAGGGAAAAGGAAAAAAAATAAAGGGCAAACGTTATCAGCACTGTGATCACACAAGCGCGGATTTTATCACAAGGATAATCAACGGGAGATGGGCAGAGCATTCCACCAAAGGGAGCAGGACTGTGCGTCTCACACGAGGCCATTACGGCAGCCTGAGGTGGATGGGAAGGAATGGCATTCTGAAAGGAAAACGAGGCTTTACCTTCACTGCCGTTTTCTCACCCACCCCCCTGATGGTCCGGGCTTCCGCATACGACTTGATCCTCGTCGGGTAATTTAGCAGCGAGCGGATGGCTGCTCGGAGCCCATAATAGCAAAGCGCGCGAAAACGGGTACATCAGTACGTTTATCACATTATTATCAGCAAGCCAAGGTCAAAAACGGAAGGTGCGCGGTCGTCCCCTGGGGACAAACCGTTCCGTCATCCCGGGATGAGATGTATCGCGGGGGCGTGGGTTCCGGAGCTACGGCTCGAATGCGCAATTGGTTCCGGGAAACCGGACCTGGACCCGAGAAGCCGGGTTGTGAGACTTCGATCGAGATTTCGGAACGAGATCTGAGCTTCTCGGCGGACACAGCTTCAAGAGCATGGGACGGGGGGGGATAGAGAGACATGAAGAAACGGGTGCCCGGGATTCCGCACCGCAACCAACAGTTGCTTTATCCGGAGATGGAGTGGCCACGACGAATTGGGTCACTTACATTTGTTGTAACTGAACACTTTCCAGTTGTTCTCTGCTCCAGGCTTGGCTCGATGGAGCCCTTGGAGTTCTCGCAACTACCATCAACACAAAGTATTAGCAAACGTCGTCACGTGCGGTTCGTAAAGCCCATCCGCGCGTTTTGGAGTGACGGGTTATGCAACCTCAAGCGAGAAATGAAATTACAAACCTTGTCTACGACATCTTGATTCGGACACGAACCAGCCGCGTTGCCACCATTTGCACCCGGCTTGTTGTCGCATGTCCACCCCTACGAAATCAAGAATTTGAGCTCGGTCGCTAAATGCATTGAATGGGCTATGCAGGTTTCATGGAGTGAATTAAGAAGCGGATTACCCAAAGGTAACGAGTGTAGATGTGAAGCGTAAAGAGAGTATAACGGGAAAGGGACTGATCGTTGAATGGCGACGTAAACCAGGGTAGAGGGTTGAAGGAGTAAGAGGACCACAAAGAGCCAGCGTGACAAAGGATGCTCCAAAGAACGGATCCCAGTACTCACGCTAGTAGCTTTGACCTTGCCTTTGCGCGAGGTTCCGGTGGCTAACGCAGATTCTGCATCGGAATCCTCGGACACCTCTTCCGAACACCACTGTATGCGCGCAAATCATGCAGAACAAAAAAAGAGTCAGATGGCGACGGTGATGTTTTTGAAAGATCGATTGATAAAGTCATAGATCAGAATTCCGGAAATCAGAAAGCGAGATACAAGGACTAAGAATTAAGGACGAACTCCGGCTCTGCCTTTGTGTTCCGTCTGGGCTTTCGCCTCATCGTAAAACTCCGCCAGTGGATCTTCTGCTCCGGATTTCAACTTGCCCTTCCCTTTGACCACCTTCAAAGTCGAACTGGAAGAGCTCGACGCGACACTCGGCCGCTCCTGAGCTCCCACCTTCAATGCGTGCCGCACTACTGGCTTGGTCTTGAAATCTTCGGGCTTAAATACGATGCCCTCGGTCGACATTTTCGTCGCTGGTCTCCCGTATTCCATTCCAACAGCCGCGTATCGAGCGATGATCGCATCGTAGTTGCCACCAGTCTTTCGTCGTTTGGCGTCCGGTTCGTCATCTTCATCGGAAGATTCACCACCTGTGGTGACCTCGTTATCACTAAACGCAAATCAGTGCCGCGATCCGAAAGGCTCGTTCCAGTGCTGACCTTATACCCATGTCCCAATTATCTAGATCTTCAAGGGTGGGTTCCTTCTGTACAACTTTCTTGGGCTGTTGTTTGGGTATGTCGTCCCCAGCCTCGATGCGTTCACTAAATGCGGCATTGTAAAAGTAGTAACCCATCTTGGGGAGAGGCCCGTCGGCGGCCGGATGTGCGGGTTTGGGAGGGGGAGCACCAGGTATAGTGGGCCGTTTCCTGACCTGCCTATCGCCAGTAATGACCCACTCCCACCGAACAGTAGGTATAGTCATCGGGATCTCCGTGACTTTCTTGATTCCACACGCCTCTGTGGTTGCGAATCTGCTCCCGTCGGTTACAATCACGGTCACAACTTCTGGATCATATCTAGGGATCAGCGTGCCTCCGTGCTTTAGAATCTGGGATGGGGGGGTGAGCGGCTGGAGCCAATTCCGAACTTGTAAGTGCCCTTACATATTCCATCTTCTTTTTCGTCGCGTTCCCGGCGTAACGCATATCCACACCAACATAGAAAATCTTCCTCCCGAGCAGGTGTTGACTGACATTCGGAATTTTTCGATCCGGGTTGTTGTATCTCTCAATCAACATCTCGGCGTACTCCACGGGAGTCATCTTGGCGGGTTTATCTTTCCCCCTCTTTATCGGTATTATCGGGTTCTTCTTCGTTTGGACCTGACCGAGGGTGGATCGGCTACGGAGAGGCATCGTGGTGGGGGGAATTTTCGAGGGACCCGCCTCCATATGCGGAATCGTGGTCGCTGCTGGCCTGAGCTTCGTGATACCGAGGGTCCTTGCGGCTTTTCCAGGTAGAGGAGGTTTTGGCTCGGCGACATCCTTGGGATTTGATGCGGACTT
>Ga0307515_10021166_pt1 | contig 11547 bp, 10 predicted proteins | sample 17_EM_MG_FD_194513 | JGI IMG/M metagenome (GOLD analysis project Ga0307515, IMG submission 194513) | Populus trichocarpa ectomycorrhiza microbial communities from riparian zone in the Pacific Northwest, United States - 17_EM | ecosystem: Host-associated > Plants > Roots > Unclassified | place... | reverse complement strand
TATCACATTTCGAGGCTGCTTCTTTTTGTAAGCAAATCAAAACTCTGGGTTTTGAGTTTTGGGTTTTGAGCGGGTAGAGTCCAGCTCTCTTCAATGCATTATAAAGAACTGAACTAACGTGGGGACGGTTAATGTCCTGAAGTTGATGACGTTGAGGTTAAGCCTTTTTTTATTATTAAATTTTATTTTTTTTATTTCGAATTTTATTTTTAATGTTTTTACAATCTTTTTATTGTTCTGATATTAAAAATAAATTTTAAAAATTAAAAAAATATTATTTTACTATTTTCAAATAAAATACATTAAAAAAAATAACATTTAACACATTTTCAAACACACCTTAAAAAAGTATAGAGTTCAGCACCATTGAACATTAAAAGATGTTTAAAAGTACTGTAACAATTGCTTTCAAATTCATCAAAATAATATTTTTTTATTTTTAAAATTATTTTTAAAATCAACACATCAAAACTATTTAAAAACATAAAACAAATTACAGTTTCACATTCCCAAACAGAGTCGGACAAGAGGGGCTGGATATTTCTGCTCGCAATCAAAGCTAGGATAAACATGGCCTTCATGAGTTGTTAAATTCCCATACAATACAATACTACTTGCACTGTTGAGGCAAGTCCACATTCCTAGCACCCGCAGTCCACATTCATAGCACCCGCATGATTTCTAATCTTGTCATTGTGGATATACTTAAACAAAATAAATTTCAATCATTAGAATCAAGATTATAACAAACAAGATTACATTGCCGCTATAACTCATTCTCTCCTAACCATGTTCCTCCATCGTACTGCACAAAAGATTGAAACTGACCAGCACTAATACTTTCTCTTTCTCACTTTGAAACTGGATGATCGGATAACATCATCATCTGTGTTCAGAGTTTGCTCAAGAATTCCAATGGACTCAGGTTTTGTGAAGTAGGTAAAGAGAAGGTAAATACCATCCAAATAAGTGTTAGACTCCCCAGCTTTGTTTTTTTTCTTGATGCTGTAAGCTAGTGGAACGACCCCTCTGTTGAATACCTCTACATACATGCCACCACCAGCAACAAGCAACTGCAAGATGATCACCATCAGCAAGAACGATGAAGAAGATGTGCAGAGGAAGTGTATAATTAACCATTATGCTACTTGACACTGCTTTAATTTTAAGTTACAAACTAGCATACTTGCCTAAATAGTTCCCTTGCTGAGCTCCTAAAGTAAATATCTACACAAAATGCAATGCTATAATCAATTTATATTGAATGCACATCTCGTAACATGCATGACTTTATTGACGTGATCTTGCTTATAAGGTGCATAGCCCAGACCATCCAGATATCAGGGCTGGACGTAAATGTCAACTGCGCATAAGTACTGAAAAATTCAGGCCATCTATTGCAAGATCTTTCTAACACAAAATCATAATCAGCAGGGCATTGAAACAAATTGGCATGCAATACCATCAAGCTGAAGCATCTGCTAGTTCACTAAATCAAAGTAACATATACAAGGAAAAATCATAATCGTCTGGCCAGATACATTTCAACTCGAAGCAATTGGGCTTAGAATCTTTGTCATTTGTCAACAAGAATCGCAATTCAACTAAAAGCATTTCTATCCATCAGTGACGGTTAAAGAATGTCATTTGGCCCCAATCACTACCCTATTAGTCCTCCTCAGTTTCTTGAGCACACTCAACGTTTAACAACACAGGTACCTATTTAACAATATTTAAAATTTACTTGCCATAATTACTCGAAAACTAATTATTAAAATTAAAAAAACTAAAAGAACCCCAGCATTTTTAGAACGCTGTAGGATTAACAACAAACAAAACATTGTAAAGTTTCATACTTCAAGGACTACATTGAAAAGAAAGAAAAAAAATATTAAACATGCTTGTTTTTACCTCCTCGTACTTCTGTGTAAGAGCGAGTCTTTCATCCTCCGACATGTCGGGTCTCAAAACAGCCATAGTCTCATACTGTCGAAGCCCGGGTGGGCAGGGAGGCGTCTCCTTCTCCTCGACAGCAGTCATAGTACCCGACCCAATTGGAGAATCCGGTTCATCGTCAGACCCGATCCCGCCTTCATAAAACGAGCCCGCGAAGTCTACAGTTTGGGCCTTGACTGCTGTTGTTGGGTTGCTGTGTGCTCTGTAGACCAGTTTTGAGGTGTTAGGGAAAGGCTTGAGGGTTTGAGAGAATGAGAGGAGGGGCAATGATGGGGATTTGGAGAATGATGAAGGGTAAAATGGGGATGAAACTAAATTTGATGTAAGCGAAGAAGAAGTAGAAGACGATGCCATTTTTTCAGCTACTGCTTCTGGGTCAGTGAAAGGCAGAAAAAGGGATAATAGATAAGGAGGGTGCGCTGTACGCACATGGCGCATTTTAGAATAGCACTTATGGGCCTGATTGTTTGAATTGGTTAAATTCTAAAAAACAAAACTATTAATTCCTAAAAAAAGCCATAAGTCCTTTTTTTATTATTATTTCATTAACATAAAAATTATAATTTAATAAAATATTCTAATAAATTTTAAATTATATTTTACTTTAATTTTTATTAAAAATATTTTTTTAATATGCTAATAAAACATGAAGTATTAAGTTTAAAAATAATTAAATTATATTAAAATTTATAAAATTATTAAATTGAATCCTTAGTTAATATTTTACAAGATACTTTATGTTATTGTTTTACGTTATTTTTTTTTACTCTTTAAACAAGCATGGGTAATACTAAAAAAATTAAGATTTATAACAAAAAAAAAATATTTATAAAATTTGTATTGTTAATTCATATTCACATCATATATAATTAAAAAAGTGTTTAAGATAAAAAAACGTTCAAAATAATATAATGTTAGGTAAAACTGTGTTTTAGTAGTTTTTATTTTAAGATCCATATGTATGTATCTTAACTATTAATTATTAGATTTTGAAATATAATTTAATTTATGTCCCTAAGTTTCACTTTAAATTCCAGTTTAAAATAATCATATATTCAAAATATTAAAAAATATAATTTTAATTAGTATTATAAAAAATATATTAAGTTATTTAAAAATCAAACGTGATTATTTAATAAAAAATAGAATTTATGTTCTTATAAATAAATCTAAATAAATATATTAAATATTAAAAAAATAATATAAATTAAATAATTAAATAATTAAAAAAATAATATAAATTATATTTTTCAACTTAATTAATTAATTATTTTTTTATATAGTTATTTTTGCATCTGTTTCGATGCGTTCTTGGATTTGAAGGAAAGAAGGTAAATTCTTTCCCTTCATATACATTTGACGATGGATTGAATATTTCGGTTGTTTCTATCATTGTAGCCCAGCTCATAACAGCCCGTTATGGGCTGGGCTAGACTGAATCGGGTTAACAAGTTATCACCCGAACCAAACGCTTTTTAAACCCCTGTAAAATAACTAAAAAAGAAAAAATTCTTTTCTTCCGGTAAAAGCCAGGGAACTCGAGCTTAAAAACTAAAACCAGGGAGAGCTAGCGAGCGAGAGAGAGAGAGAGAGAGAGAGGGATGGATCCAAAGCTAACAGAAGTATCGCAGCTATTCGAGCGATTCAAAGCGGCATGTACTAGAGACGATTTCAATACTTCAACGAATCTGCTTTCTCAGCTCAAGGTAGACAAATCCTCACACTTGAAAACCCTATCTATTTAAACTCATTGTCAGCTTAATTCATTTCTGTTTTTTTTTATATAATGATTTAATTACGGTTGACTTGATTAATAATCAGCGTTAATTGCAATTAATATTTTATTTTGCAGGTTTTGTTGATAGGATTTCGAAGCTTGCCGCCGTTGTTTGAAAACACGCCTCATTCTGTTCAAGAATTGATTATAGCAAGTAAAATCGTGGCTCTTTTTGTTATGTTTTGAGGATCTTAGGGTCATAATGTAGGACTTAGGGTTTCATGATTTTAGATTATAGGTTATAAGATTTTTTCTGACGCATGGTATTTTATTTATTTATTTATGTATGAGAATGTTTTTTCAGGGGATATTTATGAGCATGCTGTTCTTTTGAGTGTGAAGATTGGGGATCAGGATGCGTTTGAAAGGGATTTCTTTCAGTTGAAGCCTTATTATACTGATGCCGGGTAATTTTTTGATTGGTTTTGGTTTTCGAGGAATTATCATGCATGCTTAGTTTTGTGTTTGGGTAAGTGTTTTTAGTATAAACTGCATGCTTCTACAATTATGTTTCCGTACTTCGCTAGAATGCTGACTTGAATTTCATACCGAGTCTGATCTGATATATTCACCATTTCATAGTTTCAACTTGAGTCATGCATGTTTAGTTTTGTATTTGGGTAAGTGTTTTTAGTATAAACTGCATGCTTCTACAATTATGTTTCCGTACTTCGCTAGAATGCTGACTTGAATTTCATACCGAGTCTGATCTGATATATTCACCATTTCAAAGTTTCAACAACTTGAGTCATGCATGTTTAGTTTTGTATTTGGGTAAGTGTTTTTAGTATAAACTGCATGCTTCTACAATTATGTTTCCGTACTTTGCTAGAATGCTGACTTGAATTTCATACCGAGTCTGATCTGATATATTCACCATTTCATAGTTTCAACAACTTGAGTAATCTATTTGACTGTTGGCAGTGTGGACTAAAGTTGCATGTAGGGCATCACTTACAAATATTCTTACCGTGACAGGATGGATAATTAGTTCTGTTCTCAACTTGTTGGTTTGCACATCCTAGTGCATATCAAGGAATGGAACTTCAAACTACTCGAGTTTTGTTTCAAAGGCTTTGTTGTAATTGTGAACTCAATTGAGTGCCGTTTTGTGTGTGTGACTTTCCCCTTTCAGAATAGAAAATAAAAAATGGCTTGTTTTATAGTTGTGCATTTGGTTCTTTTAAATTTCTGGCCTCTCTATAACTGATTTCTGGTTTTTATGTATTGGACAATACTAAGTTCTTAACTAAAGGAATCATTAAAGTGAAGAACACATGTATTCCGGATGAGGAAGAATTTGCTGTTTTATTCTCTTCATTAGCCAGTGTTGAGTTGTATATTATTAGAGCTTGATGTTCATGATTTCTTTTTTGATGGAGCAGTGGCCGTCTTGCCCCATCTCCTCAGGAGTATATGATCTTGGGTCTCAACCTCTTGAGACTCTTAGTCCAAAACAGAATTGCTGAATTCCATACTGAATTGGAATTGCTCTCCCCTGCTGCTTTGGAGAATCCTTGCATCAAGCATGCCGTGGAGTTGGAGCAGTCCTTCATGGAAGGGGCTTACAATCGTGTGTTATCTGCAAAACAGAATGTGCCATACAAGACTTTTGATTATTTTATGGATCTCTTGGCAAAGACTGTAAGGTAATTTCTCCATACTCCATAATAACAGTCAAGTGACCATTGATTAGTCATTGAAAATTCATTCCTTGAAGTTATATTTTCTTATGGGTAATATTCACCACCGCACCCTAAAGGGTAGGAATTTAGGATAGATGGAATTGTCCGTTCAGAGAGCATATGGTCATCATTGTTTTGGTCAAAATGGTTCATTCTAGTCTAGACTACACTTGGGCTTAATTAATATCTTTTTAGGTGTTGTCAAACTCTTTGTTTTCAAGGTTTATATACGTGTTCCATCCATTGCTCTAAATGAAAGCCATCGTTTCTTTTGTAAATTTGTTCCTTTGCTTGAAGTTTTAATGATGGTTTTGATTTGTTGTACCTCTTTTGAAGTGACATCTCAAACATTTGATGTAGTTTTTCTAATAATGAGATCCATTGCTGTTAAGTTTTTGCCACAGTCCTTTTTTCAGTTTGATTTATCTAATAGTGTTGTGGTTAAATAGAGCATGTAATCCATCTTTTGTAAATTTCCATGCTAGAGTTTTGCACTCTGGCTCATTGGTTTTTTAGGACACATAGTTCGAAGTTTGAATGTAGGGGATTTTTTTTTTCATTTTAACCACATCGTTGTAGACTTAAAACTCATCTTGCTACTATACTTTGAAATCTGTCTTTAGAATTCCTGGTTGGAAGCTACAGTTCTCCCTATCATCCTATATGAATGGATATAGTTCACAGTTTGCATTTTCCTCTTGTCTTCTTATTAGTTAATTTCTACTGCATCACCCCCAGGGATGAAATAGCTGGATGCAGTGAGAAGGCATATGACTATCTTTCAATAAGTGATGCCCGGCAAATGTTGCTCTTCTCTTCTGATGATGAACTTTTGGAATACATCAAGGAGGTACTGGAATATGTTTGCATTGTTCTGTGTTGATTTTCTTTTACGTTTGAGTTTTTGGAATTTGAGCAATTCATATTTTCCATTGATTAGAAATTATATAAACTTGGATAAGAAATGCCTGTGGCACTGCTTCAGAGCTTGTAACTAGTCCTGGGTTTAGCTCCCCCAGTGACGCTACAAGCTTCCACAGTTAAGAAACAGTTTCTAGGGGAGGGGGCTGCTTGACCCATGATTTGGGATACTTGACAAACTGAAGTAAGTTGTTCAGATTGTTTCCCAACTCCTTTGGTGGAGTTTAGATCAAGCATGGACAAGTTCTGGACATTTTCAGATTTAGTTTCACGATTAACATAAACATGACATGTTCTGTTACTTAATGCAGGGGCATCTTGAGTGGGAGATAAAGAATGGCTCTGTAGTTTTCCAGAAGGCAAACGAATCTGCTCCCTGCAAAGAGATACCATCTCTACATCTCATCAACCAGACATTGAGTTATGCTAGAGAGTTGGAGCGGATTGTGTAAAAGATAGATAGCTGTCTTCAGACACAAAACTTCAACTTGGAATTTCATTTGAGGATACAAATTTCAATTGCCATCTTTTGCAGTTCAATCTGGTCACTCGAAGGCCTACATTATCAGCATTTCTCTCTTTGATTTGTAATGCTCCAGTGCATTTTACTTTTAATTTCACAATTTGACATGTTTCATGCTGCTTTGGAAAATTATCTTTACAGAGCTCCTCTTTTTTTTTTTTCCAAATGAGCCCACTATAAAGGCATCTTTGTTAGGGAAACCTCAGATAGTTTGTCCTCAACTACTATATTATCTAAACTCATCTAAATTGGTTTTACAACTAATATTAATATCATTTTGGGGTCGAATCTTAAGGGAAGATTGCAAGAAGGAATTTCTCAAAAGCGGAGCCCAAGGTATAACCTTGCCATAAAATTAAATAAGAAGTTAAATTGATTGAAAAATAGTCCCTCCTCCACTCACCAAATAGGATGTGTATCATTGTTAGTGGAGCTAAATCTTTAATGCATGCGTAATCCGGCAACAAAAAAGTAGAAAGATTATGTTGCTTTTAACGAAAACGACAGCAACGTAAGAAATACTACAGCTTCAGGAAAAAGAAATCGCTGACATTGCTAGTACTACTGTTGCTTTGTTTGTTCCATGTTTTCTACCTAAATCTCCCCTGTCTTTGCATGGTGTGTCGGTGCGCATGTTAATTTCCCTATTTTTATTTATTTTTAAATGGTTGGGGTTCATTTATCAGCCTCAAATGGGTTGTTCTTGAAACATAACTCTATACCTCAAAGTCATGAGCATTGATACCAACTCCATCTATGATTATGATCCCCTTGGTAAGGTGTCATTGACCTATCTACTCGTGAGAAAAATAAAAATCATCTAGTGATATAAACTTGCATCTTTGAGCATGGATTGATTTTTTTTTTTTTTTTGTCATTTACTTTAGGTTGACGTGTGTTCTAGGAGGATGTTTGGCACCAGTAAGTAAGTAAATGAAGTTTTGAAAAATTTTGAATTTTTTTATTTTGAATTATTTTAATATACAGATATGAAAATAATTTTTTAATATATTAAAAAAAAACATTTCAAAAAAATAATCTTCTAAAGCGCTACATAAGTCGGTAGACGATGAAACCAGCATATAACTGACATGTGGCCGATTCCCGCTAATAAAAAGGCCTTCCTAGCTAACAGCAGAGAAAAGAAATCAGTTCTGTTTCCAAACTGTTGGTAAAAGTAACAAGTTCATCTCTTAACTACAATAACAAACTCGTGAGATTCTCTTGCCTCCTTTCTTTCCTTGCAAAGATTTCTGTCTCCTTTCAATAATAATTGCTCTCTTTCTCTTCCTCTTCCTCTCTCTCCCATGAAGGTACGGTTATGTATTATCTTCTAAACCATAACTTCACTATCATCTTTTGTTTTTAGTTGAGCCAAGTCAAGATACTTTATTGTATGTTAGATAAATGAAGACCCTTTACTTCGTTTTCAGTGTTTTACAGTATTTGGATATCTACAAGGAATAGTGACTTCGAATGCAACTTGGGTTTGGGATTGCATTTCCAGTTCTAAATTAAATTAAGAACAAGGAACACTAGGTTGGCTCTCTGTCTCCTTCTCTCATGGTTTACGTCTCTCCTAGCCTGTCATTTTTATGTCATTTCTGGTACACTCTTCAATAAACTTTCGAAAAATCTCGTGTTCTGTGTTTTTTTTCTCAAACTTAACTATGTGATTATACCTGCTGAAGTACGAGTGTTGCCTGGAATAGTGTTATTGGTTTCCTTTTTGGGGAGCATAGGGATCAATATTTAACTGGAAAGATCAATATGCAGAGTTTTTTGGTCTCTATACAATTTCACGTCTTTGAAATATATTTTCTCTGAAGTTTTCTGATCTTATAATCTCTATAGTCCACATGCTCTCTGATGAAAGGTTTGCAAGCTCGAAAGGGGGGAAAAGAGAGTAGTAGAAAACAAAGTTCTGAATCTTTAGCTCATATTGGTTTAGTTTCAGAATTACAGTCCTCAACTCAACCAAGCTATATGGTACCATGTTGTATGTTGAGTTGATTAAGAATTTTGGTTGCCCAGATTTCAGGATATTCTTTAATCTCAGATTCTTATTGGTTTCTCTTTGGTCATCCTGTTTCCATTTGAGTGCCATAGAGTCATTAGTTGGAAATATTTTATGCACTTTTAATGTCTATCCTCGTAACTATATTTTGCACACTTGTTTAAGAGTCGGGGGCATGTGGTGCTGTGGAGGTGGCGTTTTCATGAAGTAATTAGAGTTGGTGGGTCTTAAATGTTGATGTGGTTTTGATTAATTGGCAGCTAAAAAGAGCCAGGTTTCATTGTCATGGATAGTAAGACCTCATCCTCTTCAGTAAATGGTCCTCGAGAACCTTCCATTCATGAGGAACTTCTGATGCAGCAGAGCTTGCTCTTTTCTGATGCTCTCAAGGTACACACACTCTTGTAAAATTCTTCCATTAGTCTCCAGGTTGCATGAAGACTCCAATGGTTGCTAGAAATTCAGTGATAATTGTAGAAATGATTACTTTAGTTTTAGTAAAGATAGTTGTTTTGTTTGATTAGGACTTGAAGAACCTTAGGAAGCAGCTATACTCAGCAGCAGATTATTTTGAATTAGCTTACAACAAAGAAGACCAGAAACAAATGTGAGTCAATTTTCAAATCCATTATAAATGCCATGAATGTGACATAGTATGCTAATGGTCGTCCCCGGCCACCGGCTTTGTCTAAGCGCAGAGTGGTGGAGAACTTGAAAGATTACGCCATCAAAGCTTTGATCAATACTGTTGACCACTTGGGTTCTGTAGCATACAAAGTTGACAGATTTTTAGATCAAAAGATTGATGAAGTTTCAGGAATGGAGCTTCGATTCTCTTGCTCCGAACAGGTATTGTTCCCTTCCGGCCTCCCCTTAACCTTCATCATACATTCTTCTATACAAGTGAGATTCAATTTCAGGTTTTTATGGGACAGTGCTGAAACATTATCACAACATGCTCGTGAAATCATTTATTATGATATTATTTTGCTTTCCTTGAACATGTCACTTGTCTACACATGAATTTAAACCATGCCAGACTGTCCAAGACTTCAATATATACTATATACCTTTTCCTGTGCCATGCCCTAGAGACTGGAAGCATGCCAAAAATATATCAACCAAGGTGGCCTTTCTCAACAATCACTGGTAATAAAAACTCCCTACCACTACAAGCGGTACATTTTTCCAGGTAAATATTTTGATCTCTCCTATTTTCCTTCAGCATTTTTCTCTACATTTCCAATATGCCAAAGATTCTTCTGACACTGGAACTCGCTGTTCAGTCGACGAGGAGACCATGGATTCATTTAGCCATGCTAAACCAGATCATGATAGTAGAAATCTTAGCACTGAACACAACTTGCTTGAGTTTAAAAATGGTATGATACTCCCGCTCCTGATGGTTCACAATGTGCTTATAGCAAATCAATCAAATACCAAATTTTTATGATCCAAAAAACCTCTTTCAAACTCATTAATTGTTTCTTGATGTCACTGTTATGCCAAGCTGTTCAAGCGTCAATCGAAGGAACCCCTTCCTCTTTCTTCAGGTAATCCCTATGCCATGTATGCCATTACTATGACCATCTTACCATGCCTGTTTCATCATGACCGAGGACTTCAATGTATAACTTTAATGCAGAGAGAGGCATTCTGAATTACGTTCTCCACAATTCTACTCGGGACAGGGAACATTTACATTCACAAGGACTTCAACCAACAACAAACCTGGTTTGTGCAAATGAATTCTTCTTCACATTCGTCTTATCTAGAGGAAAATTTGCAGTACACGCTGCAGATTGATCAGTGTGCTATAACATAATTCTGTCTCTCCTTTTAATCAGAGAAAAGATCATCCTCTCCGCAACGCTCTCCGATCATACGTTCTGGATCTCTTCTTAAGAGACCAATATCTCCTAATTATGCTAATGCACTACGAAGGGTAAGCGCAACTATTACAAAGAACATGGAATGACATTTGAGATTAGGCTGTCAAAAAATCCCAGACAATGAATAGTCATGACTTGAAACTTGTTAAAAAGGTTGCTGCTTAAACCTGAATTAATTCTGAAACTGATGTAAATCACTCAATTCCTTATATCTCAGTATCCATCGGAGCCTCGGAGATCTGTTTCATTGTCCATGTATTCGGAAAGAGACAAGGCAAAGGATAGTGATCAACAATATTCTGCCAAGAGCCAACGCCTGTTTAAGGCCTTGCTTAGCATGCGCAAGTCCAGAAAGGAAGGCTCACTGTTTACTTGCTTGGATCAGATTTGAAACGGCAAAATAAATGGAGATCAAGCATGGTAGGAAACAATAGAGAGACTATTTGTAGTTTCTGGTTGATAATATGTATCCTTTTTTTGGTTTAAGATTTAATTTCTCTATGGAAATGTAGGGGATTTCAACATATGCTCTCAAAATCCTTATTTTTGGATGCTATTATGTGATTGATAATAATATTACTTATATTTTTTTTTCAAAAACATAAGAGACTACCATGTTTCATTATATAATATTTATAGTTTCAATTTTCAAAAAAAAAAAATTGTTAAAACGCTTGTTAGCTACAAATTTAAGAAAATTATTAAAAACACACTAAAAAGTGTGGCTAAATCAAATCAGCTACACTCACAAGTACTATTCATTAGAATAATGTTTT
>Ga0307515_10021165_pt1 | contig 11548 bp, 1 predicted proteins | sample 17_EM_MG_FD_194513 | JGI IMG/M metagenome (GOLD analysis project Ga0307515, IMG submission 194513) | Populus trichocarpa ectomycorrhiza microbial communities from riparian zone in the Pacific Northwest, United States - 17_EM | ecosystem: Host-associated > Plants > Roots > Unclassified | place... | reverse complement strand
CTTTAAAAAGGGTCGTCCCCAATCCTTTATATATTTAAGCCTTAATAAAACCCCATAAAAAACCTTAGTAAGAAAAAAATTTAGAGGGGAAAGAGCGTCTTAATTTTGCGTATAGAGGGACGGGTAGTATACGTGCGCGGCGCGAAGATGTTAAGGAACTTTAACCGGCGGTTAAAGTTGTCTAATTAGTCAGATTTGCCTTGCTAAGACTCCCCTATATTTAACTAAGCCAGTAGCGATTTTATATACCCGGTATAGAAAATCCTAATTAGTTTATTTAACAGGTAGAGCTAGTGGAGCTTAATACCGTCGCCTAAATTTAGTAGACTAGAAATATTCTAAAAGCTTACTTATATAGGCAGGTCGCTAGTACCTCGTAGGTTAGTTATAGGTTATTCGCATACAGCTAGATTTATAGACGGTAAGGCTATATACCTGTTAAATCCGCCACTAACCCTACTTTGGCCTTACGCTATACCGGCGTAGCGCCGTATATACTTCGTGGGTAGGTTATAGGTTACTTATATATAGCTAGGTTTAGGACGGTAAGGCTATATACCTATTAAATCCGCTGCTAACCTATGCTTTTACCTTGCGCGTTATCTGTATAGCATATACGTGGAATAGTATAAGTTATTAATACAGGTTGCTACTAGTGGGTTACTAGTAGGTTATAGACCCCAGTTAAATAGACTCTGGTTATAAACGGGCCTATTTTCTAATATATAAATAATCTGCTTAGCTAGCATAAAGTAACGGATTAGGTCTAAAAAGGGTGCTTTCTAAATTAAGGCTGTAGTTCTTATAGCAATCGTTACTTATTCTTTAATCCCTTAGGACGTTCTCTACTCCGCTTTAATACAGGTTATATTTTAATAGCGGCGCTTACTTTTTGCCTACACTTTAGCTATAAGGCTAGGGTGTCCCGCTTACGGTACTTATCTAGCAGTTATTAGTAATTCTTAAATTCTATCTCGTATTTCCATTTATTATACTTATTTAGCCATCCTAGCCATTTAATAAGGTACTGCGGTTGTCTAGTACGATCCTAGTAGGCGATAATTGCTTCTACTTCCTAGCTGCCTTTTTTAAGCTCTTTTACTGCTAAGGGTTAAAACCTAGGGCATAACCTATAAGGCTCTAGTAGGGAGATATAGAAAACTAGGTAGAGCCATACTATAGTAAGTAGAAGCTCTAGCTTATATACTTACTACTCTACACGCTTTAGGATCTAAAACGGTCCTATAAACTTATAGTTAAGCTTTTTATAAGGACGTTTCGTGTAGATATTCTTAGAGGAGAGTAGGACTTATTTACTAACGGCGAAATACTTAGCTAGATGGTGACGATTATAGTATTTTACCTAAAGCTTTTAGGCGTACATTATTAACGCCGCTGCTACCTTATATATAAGGCGCAGGCGTTATAAATACGTCTCTGCGAGTTAGACATTTATTAACTCGGACCCCTCCCCACCTTACTAGGCGTCTTAGACGCTATCCAGAACTCTATCTAGGACGTTTAGTAGCTAGCTATAGGCGAGCTTAATAGGGGAACGCTTTATTATAGTATGGACCTTAGAGTTATAGGCAAAGGCTGCTTCTTTAAGTAGGGAGGCCTAATTAGACTATTCCTAGTTCGTAAATATATGTAGGTATACTTTAAGCTCCTAGTTCTAATACTCCGTCTAACTATTTATCTACGGGTAGAATGTAGTACTAAGTTTACATTAAACACGGAGATAGTAGCATATAGTGCTTTAGTACTCATTTATAAATATACTACCCCTATCGGAGATAATATTATCTAAAGGCCCTATTTATATAAAGACTCTAAATAAGAGTTCTGCGAGTTGCGTAGCATTAATTATCTTATATACTGGATAGTAGCGTACTAGCTTCGTAAAATGGTCTATAAGGACAAGAACGGAGTTATACTCTACGCTATTAGGAGTCTTAGACTCTGGGAGATCCGTAATAAAATTAAGTAAATAATACTACTAGGCTTGGGTGGGGGCCTAAAGAGGCTGCAGCTTACTATAGGGTTTATAGCGGCGCGATTTAGAGCGTTAGTAGGCATTATAATTATCTAGGTATTTATAGAGGTCCTAGGTAAGGCCGTTCTAAGCATACTTTCGCGCAATTACCTTAAAGGTATAGTTAAAACCATAATAGCCGCCTATAGGATCGTCATAATCCCGCTTAAGGATCTCCTATTATAATAGTATATAATTTAGCACCTAGACCTTATTATTTTACCTTAGAAGTCCTTAATTATTAAGGGTATAGTCCTTATTACTAGCAGGAACTCATTTCTAGGTTAACTAATTATATATAGAGCGTATAAAGGCGTCCCTTTTTTATACTCTACGAATAAAATTAACTAGTAACTTAGGGAGGTATTTTATAAACGCCGTTTCGGCTAAAGCAGCTACTACTACCTCTTGCCATGGCACAAGACTCTGCGTAAAGTTAATACTAGCGAAGTAATATATAATATATAGGTAACTCGCTAGGTTATCACGGGGGACCGTAGCCTAGGCTAAGGGGTCTTCCCTAGGGTTAGGCGCTATTAGGTTAGTTAAAGTAGTCTTAAAGAGAATAGTAGGACGCTCTAGTCCGCCGGCGCCAAGTTTATAAGGGTTGCTCGTATACTGCACGCATGCTACTTACTAGTTTAGTATAGTAGCACTAGGGCCACCCATAAGGCCTATAACCCGCAACTTTTACTATAATATAGGCAGCATAGCATTAAGAATTATCCTCTTACTACTATCTTTAAAGCCTTTAGTATAATCCGGGCGCTAAGATAGTATATTAGCAGAATTTATCTTACCTAGCTTATATTTAATCTTAAAATTAAACTTAGCTAGTTCCTTAGTGTACCGGGCCTAGTAAGCAGATAAGCTTTTAGTGGTTATAAAGTACCTAAGATTATTATAATTGCAGAGTACGCGCGTTACATACGCGGCGTATTTAAGGTAATAGCGCCACGTCTTAAAACATTACACTATAGCGAGTAGTTCTTTATTATGCGTATTATACTATACTTTTAAGCCAGTAAGCTTCTAACTGCAATAGGCAATTAGGTGCTAGTGGAGTTAATCTCCCTACCTTAAAGGCTGCAGAAGTATACCGCTATAGGCATAGTTAGAAGCGTTAGTAATTACCATTAGGGGTAAATTAGAGTTAAAGTGGCAAAGTAGAGGAGCCTATATAAACGCAGCGCGTAGCTTATAGAACGCTTACTACGCGTCATCGGGCTAGGACTAGGGTTAATACCATTTAGTAGGCCCTTTTAACTTACGCTTCTTCTTCTTCTCCCTATCTAATGTCGGGTCGCGATATACCTATACAAGATATACGTGTAAGGGGTATGCGGTATCTAAGTAGTTCTAGATAAATCGCCTATAGAAGTTAGTAAAGCCAAGGAAGACCTAGATATCCCTATAGGACTTAGGCTTAGGCTATTCCTTAATAGCTTTTACGCGGTTAGGGTCCATTATAATACCCCTAGGGGTGATAATAAAGCCTAGGAACTTAACGTTCTTAGTATAAAAGATATATTTTAACAGTTTAGCGTATAGGCCCCAAGCGCGGAGCTGTCGCAGTACCTACTTAACGTGCTCGACGTGCTTATCCTTATTATTTAAGTAGATAAGAATATTATTTAGGTAAACTATATAGATGGTATTTACTAGGGTTCCTAAAGCTTTATAAATATAGCTCTAAAAAGTTATAGGGGCGTTAGTAAGACTAAAGGGCATTACTAGGTACTTAAAGTGACTATAGCGTGTCTTAAATACAGTCTTCTATTTATCTCCCTTTTTAATACGAATCCTATAGTACGTATTACGAAGATTTAGCTTTATAAATATCTTTATATAGCTAAGCCTATTAAAGAGTTCGCTAACTAGCAATAGGGGGTACCGATTTTTAATTGTAATCTTATTTAGGCGTCTATAGTTAACGTATAGCCGTATTATACCGTCTACTTTTAGTATAAAGAGGATGGGCGCTCTAATAGGCGACTTGTTAGGCCTAATTTAGCCCTTTCCAAGAGCACTATCTAGGTACTCTTATAAGATCTATAACTCTTTCTATAAGAGGTTATAGAGGGGCATTTATAGTGGCGTCTTACCTTCTTCTAATTTAATCGCATGGTTGTACTCAGAGTTCTATAGTAATATACTTACTAGCTTATTAGAGAAGATATTAATTTCCTCCTTATATATATTTAGTAGGCTAGGGGCTATAGAGGTTAAAGCGACTATTATATAGTAGTGTGCTTCCAAGAGCCAGTAAAGAAAAGGGTGCGGCCGATATGCGTTTCGTAGGTATACTTATACTAAGAGTATATATAGCTCTGCTATAGTATACTTAATAGTTTTAGGGTTTTAATTACCTCCCCCTTATATATAGGTGATCTGCGCCGGCACTAGAGGGTCTCTACGGGTACTTACTGCCAGTGACGGCAGGTCCTCTACTATATTTATAACCGGTATCTCTATATCCGGAGGGTCTATATAGGTACTCACTGCTAGTAATAATAGGTCCTCTATTATATTCACAACCGGCATAAAGAAGGAGTCTTCTAGCTATAGCGAATAGACTATTTCGCTAGCCTTAATATCTGCTAGGAGAGCGTTAAGGGTAACTATTTAGAGGCGTTTAGGGTCCGAAGTATCCTAGATAAATTGTCTAGAATAGAAGCTAATTAGTAGATTTGCTTCCGCGAGCCAATCCTATCTAAAAACTATATTATAACTATTAAATAAGCCGCCCTAAAAGGTCTGCGGGCTAATAGTGCGAGAGGTACCCTAGGAGTCACTAGTGGTGACTATTAGATTATAAGCATCCTAGATTATTATCTAGTTGCTATTAAGGAAACGTGCGATAGGTTTATATAAACGTAGCGCGTAGTATATAGGTAGGTTAAACCTACGGACAATATCTTAATTAATAAGGTTAATTTAGTACCTATTGTTATATAAAGCATATAGGCGGACTTTACCCTAGGGCGTATTTATCGCGATATATACTATAATGCGTTTCTTCTCTCCCTCTATATTAGGCCCTAGTTGTAATTAAGAGAAATACGCTACTAGGGCTTTGGGTTTTCCGAAGCCTAAGCTGACTTCTCTTTAGCCTACTTCTAGTGTTCCTTACAATAGCCGCCTATAGTCCTTTAACTCGCCTACATAGCACTAGCGTTTAGGGGGTCCCCTAAGCCATCTAGCTTTTAGGTAGTCTCCCTAGGAGTTTACTTAAAAAAGCGTTGCCCTTTTTAGGTTTTATTTCCTAAGCCTAACTCTATAGAGCCTATACTACGACCGCGCTTTATATATAATAATTTGCCGCTACTACTTACGCAATTTTCTGCGAGCTTTATAGTATTAAGCAATTACTCTATACGGCGGATTTTGTTAAAGAGGTTTTTAGCGGTTCTTACCCGTTAGGTAAAGTTCTAGCGGAAGAGCTCTGCTTATAGATAAGCTGGGAGATATAAGAACTAAAAGTCTACCTATTATTTAGGATTGATAAAAGGGGTATATAAGAAGAGGTCCTCTAAGCTACGTATATAGGCTAGAAAGATATTAAACCTCTAATTCTCCTTTATAACAGCCGTATAGTATATTATAGCGTTATTAAAGCGTCTTACTATAGGGTTTCTAATCTGGTCTTAGACTATAGTTTTAAATTCGTTCTATAGTAAAGGACCCTTATCCTTAGTGCCTAACCGGCAATAAACTAGTTAGGTAATTGTCTTCTCTTTTATAAAACCTTCGATGGCCTAGCGCGTACATTGCTTATAGTTATAGTTAGCGTCATTAACCTTAAATCGGTTCTTAACTGCGGCGATCCACCGGTTAAAATGCTGTTAAGTAGTACCGCTAATATTGGGTAATAACTTCTTGACTAGGGCGTCGAGATTTATTCGGCGTATGCGTTCACTATATAACTTATACTCTTTACTAAAGAGGCGGCGGGAGGGCTTTATTAAATCGATAATGCTCTATAAGTTAGCTATTTTCTTAGCCAGCTTATCTAGCTCCTTTATATTAGCGGTATTAGGTAGAACGCTAGTAACCTTACTAAGCTCCTATTAAGCCTAGGTATATAAGTTAAACTAATCTCTAGCGTTTATAGATGTCTAATCGTTTTAGGATTTAGAAAATAGCTTAGATGCTACTAGTATACTTCTAGCGGTTTTATCTACACTAGATCCTAAAGCGTTCTGCAGTTATATTACTAGCATATTACCGTTAGGTGTAGGCGTCGGTTTTCTTTTTAGAGGTATTGTAGAAAGAATTAAACCGGCTATCCTCCTAAGGGGATTGGTAAGGATTTAAATATAAGGTAAGAATGTGAATAGGGAGTCCAATAATAGAATAATAGGTATATTGTATAGACAGAGACGAATCTTTAAGGGAAAAGGAGGAGTCTGTGTGCGAGGTAGGAAGGGTTTTCCCTAGGTATATATAGAGCACGTGCCTTAGGGGCGAGTCACCCCTAGGTTGCCCTAGGATCGCCTATACCTTACGGCTATATAACTATCTACTTAGGTTTCACCTAATATAACTACTATAATATTTATATAGCTTTTGCTTACGGAGAGGTTAATAATAAAGTTAATTAAGATATCCTTTTATATTTGGTCTAGAATAGGCAGTAGCTTTAGGAGGCCATTATACGTCTTATATAAAGCTTTAGCTTGTTAGTAAATATAGTAGCTAGAGATATACCTTTATATTATATTATATATATTTAGCTAGTAATACTCCTATTAGAGTAGCTTTAGGGTTTTTCCTTAGCCTAGGCGGCTAGCTACTAGTAGGCTATATATATATTTAAGGAGCTTAAGCTTAAGTTTATTATAGTTAGGTATAACTAGACGGTTTTAGTAGTATAAGCGGTCTCTATCCGTCAATTCGCGTCCAACCGTTATCGATAAGATCTCGCCAATTAATTGAACTGAAATCGATGCGCGCGCTGGGGCCAAACACCATAGTATTTTAACACACAAGCTTAATCTTAGAGTTGAGTCGCTCAATATGAGGTTGCTAGCAGTTGTCCTTCTTATAGAACGGTATTTTATATATACTGCAGCCAAAATGAGTCCTTAAAGCACGCTTACGCGTTGTTTTTAATTCTGGTGTTCGCGCACGGGCTACTTACTTATTAGACGCTGACGGGATAAGGGATAAGCTTTATATTTACTTAAAGAGATTCTTTTAAAGTGTCTAATACTATCTTATATTAGCTTAAGCGTCTCTTAGATAAACTCGTTATTTAGGTATTTATTAGTTATTATCTATTTAATTAATTGATTAATTAGTTATTTTAAGGACGTGTACTATAATATCTTTAATAAAAGGGTTAAATAGTTTAAGGCGAAGTAGGGTTTAATTTTAGTAAGAGCGCGCTTCTTTTAGTACTAGCTCGTTTTGCGAGTATTAGGTTAGGGTATTTAGCTTTTAGCCTTAAACGCCTAGGCGGTATATAATTAAGAATTAGAAATAGGATAGGTATTCTAACTAGTGGGATTAACGGTAACTTAGCTGTTTTATAGTTATAAAGTACTATAGGTTTTTATAGTCGCTAAGGACCTTAATTAAAAATCTAGCGCCTTCTAGTTTGGGTCGCTATTGTTTAAAATATCTAATAATAGCTAATAATTCCTTATTGTAGATCTTGTAGTTATATTTAACTAGGCTTAGTTATTTTAAAAGGTATACTATAGGGTATAATACTCCCTCCTTGTTATATTAAGATAGGATGCCTTTAGTAACGTAGTTAGATAAGTCGGCTTTTATAACACTTATTTAGTTTAGGTTAAAGTATTAGAGTATAGGCGCAGTAGTAAATATAACCTTTAGATAGGTAAAGGCCTTTTTATATTCCTTATTAAAGATAAAGGCTTTATCCTTTTAGGTTAGAGCTATAAGGGGTAAAACTAGGGTAGAGAAGTTATTAATAAACCGTTAATAGAAGTTGGCAAATCCTATAAAGGCTCTTACATCCTTAACGTTTTTAGGTTCTTACTAGTTTATAATTACTTTAACCTTCTTTAGGTCTATTTATATACTATTTATAAAAATAAAAAGTCTAAAGTATAGGACTTCCATTTTATAGAACTTATATTTATTTATATCTAATTATAGACTAGCTCCTTATAGGGCTTATAGAATAAGATTAATCTATTTCCGGTATTTGGTTAGGTTATTACTATATATTAGGATATTATTAATATAAGCAGTATAGAAGATATCTAGGTAGGGATGTAGAGTATTATTTACGTAATGTTAAAACGAGCTTAGAGTGTTCGTAAGGCCAAAGGGTATTACTAAGTACTTAAATAATCTATATTAGGTACGAAATATAGTAAGCTATTTATCTCCTTTTATAATATAGAGGTGGTTAAATAAAGAGATAATATTAAGCTTTATATAGAAGCGAGCCTTACTTAGTTAGTTTAGCGTCTTTTATATTAATAGATCGGATATTAGTTTTTAATAGTAACGGCGTTAAGAGCTTAGCAGTCTACGTAGAAGTATAGTTCGCTACTTAGTTTCTTAACGAAGATTACTAGTACGGCTATAGGTAAAGAGCTTGCTTTAATAAAATCTTTACTTAGGTTCTTGTCTAGGTACTTTATAATACTTAGAGTTTATTTTAGGATATCCTATATAAGGGTCTAAATTTAGGCTGCTTTCCTTCTTTAAGTATAATCTTATAGTCGTATAGTTAGTGTTTTAGTAGCTTATTAGCTTCCTTCTATAAGAATACCTTTAGGCGGTTATAGTACTTTACTAGTACCTTTATAGCAGGGTTAGTATATTTCTTTAGTGCTAAGGCCTTTTTAATATTAGCTTTAGTAATAGCGAATATTATATATTTAGGTCTCTTGGCAAGTTAAGCTAGCGAAGTAGCTCTAATTATATGGATATCTATTGTGTTAAGCTTACTTAGGCTATCTATAGTTTCTTGCGTAGTTTCTTATTTGGCTTTAGGTCCAGTATTAAATACGAAGTTAGTATTAGGTTTAGGTTTAGATTCTTTAATTATACTTCTTATAGTAGAGTACTAGCCCTTCTAGTATTTTTATATAGTAAGTTTAAGCTTTTGCTTAGCGTGGGGTAGTGTAGTACTTAGGGTCTATTTGTAGAGTTTAGTAGAATTTTTAGATTCTTAATAGATATTAGTAGAAGTCTTATATTAGTGGAATTTAGTAAAAATTTTAGACTAGTAGATCTTGGTAGATTTTTTAGATTTTAGTTCTAGGTCTAAGCAGTAAGTTATAAGGTACTTCTACTTATAACGGGAGGCGGTAAATAAAAGCTTAAGGTTGTTTAAGAATTATTAGGTAACCTAGGGTAATAATAAAAAGCCTAATTAGTTCTTTGTGGTTTAGGTATTAAAGTCTTAGGTATACTACGTAGGTAATTTAGCCTAAGACTATACGTTTGCTATTAAATCTAAATACGTTAATATACTAGTTAAGGGGAATTAGGGTAAAACTATTATCTTACGCAAAGATCTTGTTAATAAATTATATGCCACTAGCTCTTATATTAATTAGAACTTAAGTATTAGCCAATTAATTATTCTGCTAAAGATAATAGTTAACGGTTATGCTATAATTCTAAAAGTTATAGTTTGTAATATCTAAAGTATTTATCGAGATTCTAAGGCAGAGCCGTTTTAGAAAGTGACTTAGCTCTAAAACCTTCCTTTTAGAGGCAATTAGGGCGGAGTTCTCGTAACGTATTAGTTATAGCTTCGTCCTTATAAGTAGTCTTTACTAAAAGACAAGTTAAAACCGGATAATAATTGGGGTCGGTGGATAGGGCTTAGTTAAGGCGATTAGTTACTTATACTAGTCGTCCGTTTATATATTTAGGATAATAGGATACTACCTATACCAGTTATTTATATATATATTTAAGGTAGCGGGATAGAGCAGTAACTTAAGATATAAGTGTCGCTTCTACACTTAAAATAAAGGCTATATTTAATACGTTGTTTATATTTAGCAGATCCTTTTCGGGCGTAAAAGAGGGTTTCGGCGTTAATATCTAGAATTTTCGGGTCCTTACGGGTCCTAGGCGGCTAAGGGGTAGAGTATTAAGGTATATATTTTAGAGCGAGGCGTAGTATATTGTTATATAAGCTATTAATAATATTAGCGTAGGCAGTAACAATTTCTAGCAGTATAACTCCTATAAGGGATGCTTTTAATTTAGGGTTTAAAGAATCTATTAAGCGGTTAATTAAGGTAGATTTATTTTATTTAGTTTCTTTAGTATAGTAATAGAACTTAGCGAAGTATAACGGGAAGCTCTTAGAGCCTTATACTATCCTATTTAGTTTCCTTTATATAGTAGTAGTTTGGTTAAGGTCGCTATAAAAGGCTTCTAGTATAGTAACTAGCTCTTTTATAGTATTTAGTTAGAACGGGTATATAGTTTCTATAGCGTCTCCTATTAGGCGGCTTATAGCGTAACGCAACTAGCTATTAGGAGTATGGTAGCGGTTAATATTACTATTTAGCTTGTTCTTAAGTTGGTTAAATAAATAAAAAAGCGTAGTTTACTTCTTTTATTTAAATAGGCGGGAGGATTAGGGAGATATTTAGTTAACTTCTTTATAGAAACACTAGTTGGCGAATTTAGGATTAAGGAGCCAGTTTTAGACACGTTCTTTCCACCTAGTATTTATAGGTTAATACCAGTAGGGGCAAGTAAGGGTAATGGTGTGGTAGACGGTGGGTTTCGGCGGATTTCTTTAATTTCTTTTTTTAGAGATTTAATTAACTTATAATATCGGGCTTCTTAATAAGCAAGGGTGTTTGCAAAAGCCTATTATAGAGCCTCTATTTATTTAGTAAATATAGCGTATAAGTCTTTTATAGATATAGGGGCTTTTAGGTTATTCTATATACTAGTTAGGGGGGTATAGGGTATAGGTTTAATGTAATATAGTATTACGGAGTAATTATAAGCGACAATAATATATAGCAAAGCAGATATTATTAAGCTATATATATAAACTGTATAATAAGATTAAGACGTTATATAAGGGAAGAAGGCAGAAAAATAGAAAGAAAGGGTATATATTGTTAACTTAGTTACTTAGTTAATATATACATAGAGCAGAATAGGATTTATATAGTAGTCCTAGCAGAACTTAATAGGATTTAGTAAAACTTAGCAGAATATAGCAGAATATAGTAAATTGCCATTAGATTACCATAGGTCGCGGCAAATTATAGTCTTGTAGATATAGAAATAGGTAGGTGTATATAGGACATTATAGGGTGCCCCATAACACTAAGTTAAAATTAATAATATTATTAGTAGCTTTTAATAGTGCTACAATATATTACGGAACGAGGGCAGTGGCTATAGAGTGTATATATTTAAGAAGTCTATAAGACGTTACGCGATTAATCGTAAGGGTTAAGGGCGTAAGGAGGTAATATACCTACGCGTAGCTAATATAAGCTATACGCGAGGTGTATATAAAAGCACGGGGCTCTCCTATGG
>Ga0307515_10021164_pt1 | contig 11548 bp, 13 predicted proteins | sample 17_EM_MG_FD_194513 | JGI IMG/M metagenome (GOLD analysis project Ga0307515, IMG submission 194513) | Populus trichocarpa ectomycorrhiza microbial communities from riparian zone in the Pacific Northwest, United States - 17_EM | ecosystem: Host-associated > Plants > Roots > Unclassified | place... | reverse complement strand
GTATTTGGGACCTACCTGATGTATATAAGAGAGCTTCTAGAGCCCTCTTTAATAAAACAGAGTTCTCATTCCTGATCGTCCGTTCAACAAAACATCTATAATAGCATGAACTCCTCAGTTCCCCGATAAAGCTCATTATAGATAGCCTTGCCATCCATTCTGCCATCGACGTAGCATTTACCAATGAATTGGCAGGACAAAGGCACCTCTTCCTTCACCATTTCTGTCCCTATACCGTAGGAGGGGACGTCTTCTGGCCTATTTGACAAGATCCGATCTGCACCCGGGTTGACCCCCAATTGAGGCCCACAGCAAAATACAAGCATGAAGCCAATCAACAAAAGCACTTTAGATTCACAAGCTTAATCCCGATCCAACTGTGCCCAAACCCCGCCGAAAGATCCTAACTAAGCCGTTCAATTTCTACACACACACACAAAAGCCCCAACAGGCCAGCCAAGCCCAGCCCTATCCATCCATCCATCATCCATCCCCCCGCGTCGCTGCACCAAAACCCACTCATGCAAAGCCGAGCCCAGCACCAGCCCTTCCCGCCGCACGGCCAGATCAAATGTACAATCCCCACCCCCTGCCCCTCTCTCCCTCCCTTTCAGAACCAAGGCTGCGAAGCCGCAAGCCAGCAAAAAATAAAATAAAGATCATCCACAAAACGAGCCCTTTTACCCCAGCCCAATCTCGTCCTGAAAACCGTTAAAACTCAAATAGATTAGGAAAGAAAAAAAAAAGATTTTGTCCGAAATATTCCCAAGCGCGCACGCTCTCGACGCATCTGGATAAAAGCAATTACAAAAAATCAAGACTGCAACTTCAACCTCGAGAGCCTCTGTCGCGCGCTGTCATTTTTCCGGATAGTAACCGAGATAAGGGGGAGGAGGAAAAGTGGCTCGGCTCTCTTCGGTGCTGGAGAAATGAAGATTTTGGTATAATGCGGAGGCGGGCTTTGCGGGGTGTTCGGAAGGGAAGGAAACGGCATTAGAAATGAGAAAAGGGTTTTCAGGCGGGAGGGAAGGAGGCGAGGTGGGAGGCGTGGGTGTGGGCGTGCTGCGGGCGAGGCTGATGGATCCGAGCGGTTGGGTGGGCGGTTGGACTAGCTGGCACCTCGCTCTCATCTACTCCTCCATGGTGCCGAAAACACCGTCGTCGTCTTCGTCCATACGATCTCGCGACGCGGCATGGTGATGATCAAACTCGTCTTCGTCGACTAGGCTGTCATTATCCATGTCCACGTCCTTGCTCTCGTGCGTGTAGGGCGAGTAGTTGTGACCTCGTATCGATGACTGATGCGCCGTGGGGGTAGTAGTGCTTCCCGAGATGGAATCGGCGTTTTGACCTAGGAAGCGCGCTGGTAAGGGTGGGACGGGGGGTACGTCGGGCGGGAGTATGACCGATCCGCTCTTGGGCGTTCCGTAGCTGCAGCTGAGCAGGCCTACTGCGGCGGCTAGATCCGCTTGGTCCTCATCTTCATAATAAGATCCCGCGACGGAGGTGCCCGAGGTAGTTGGCCGCCCATCGTTGCTCCATTGGCGGTAGTGCGACGGATAGCCCTGGCCGTTATCCGAGAACACCGAGGTCGACTGGTAGGATTGCGAATAAGCGCTGCTGTTTGTGCTGAAGCGTTTCGACCGTCCAAAATGCGATCGACTTGTCGAGTACGAGCCAACGGCGTCATCAACCTGTGGAGGAGGCGTGGTGTCCGTGGAACTCAGATCGTCGTCGCGGAGGTCCGAAGAACCTGATGCAGCGGGCGAGACTGAAGAGTGATCACTATCCTTAGCGGACTCGCTTTCCTGGTTCATGGCAACAAGAACGGATGCTGCTTCGAGAAGCTGTACTTGTTGGTGTTTCGAGATGAGTAGTTTCGAGGTATACTGCCATTCCGGGGTATGTTCCCATCTGCGTTATTTGTCAACTCTGAAACTTCAAACTACCCGGCTTTGTGCGACATGGGAGGAAGATGGAATTCGAGGTTGAAAATGTGAAAGTATGCGGGAGGGCAGACTTAGGGATACTGACAGATGTTTCGTGAGACAACTGCTGTGTTTGTATCCTTTCCCACATTTTTCACACCTCAATTCGCTACCACTTGTTCTCTTGGAATCACCTTTGCTGAGACGTGACCCTTCGCTCGCACGGCGTATTCTCGCCTTGCCATTACCTTTTTCGCTTTCCGGCATGGATGCGAGAGGCGGGCCGTCAGTAACAACTACATCGCCGGTCTTGGCAACATGCGCACCATAGCTAGAGGGAGCAAAGACAGAACCATTGTTTGGGAGGCTACTTGGCATTGACGGATAGTTGCTTAGGCTTGGCCCTCGAGGCCCTAGGCTAGCCTTTGACGAGCGTCGATTCGACGGGTTTCCTGTCTCTAGAGTAGACCCGGAGACGCCCTTTGCTACAGCCATTGCAGCGACATTATTTGCGGCCGTCGACGACATGCTCTTTCTTCGAGTTACGCGGTGCGCCAGATTTATTGAGCCCACAGACAACGAGTGCGAATGGGTGCGCGATTTCGAGGGTAGAGTGGAGGCGGCAGAGGTCATGGGAAGTCGGTGCTGGCTCGCCGGGCGAGCTGTGGTCGGTTCCTGCATCGCCAGCGGTCAGCTTAGATGCTGATGCCGGGCCCATGGACGGAGAATGCATACCTTGAGGACGGTCATGGTGGCGATTGGGAAGAAGGCCCTCAATTCTCGTTGCTTTGTGCAAAGCTACGAGGTGAGAGCCAGAAATTTGAATGCTGTCAAATCAAGTTGCACAGCCCCCAACAACTCGGGAGACGTGGACTTGGAACAGCGAAGCGACAGCGGACGCAGGAGCGGACGCAGGACCGTGGCACGGCTGTGATGGCTGAGAAGCAAAGCACAGTGCTTGGACGTTGTTTGGAGGTAGGCAGGAGAGAGCGGCTGGGACAGGCCAAAAAAAATTATGGACAGCTCGGTGGTGGAATGTTGGAACGGTCCTGGACCCCGCCGCCGACAACCGTGCCTCTTGAGGATATTGCGTTACAACGGGGACGGGGAGGTTTCGAATGCAAGCGCCCGGGACTGTGAGGATTGGGGGTTTCAAAAGGCTGAAATGGAAGAAAAAAGAGGAAGAAGGATTGGCATTGGCAGCGGCGTGCAGGCTGACGAAATAATAAGATTGGGCGGGCTCGGTGAGAGAAATGGCCTTTCTGGTCATTTGGACGCTTTGTCGCGCAGCAGGTGGGAGAAGCCACGGCCACTAGCGCAGTGTGATCAATGATAGGTAGTTACGTCGGGTACCTTGGAGCATGGACTTTTGGAGGTGGGGATCGAGCATCGAGCGAGCATGGAGCATCAGCCGCTGATGGACGGCCGTGTATGGCGGAAACCGTTGCTATTCTTGCACTCGGGGAGCGCTGCATCATCCGCGAGTCGCCCAAGGCCGTAGCGAGGCCGAGAGCATCAGCGTGCGTGCGCAACGAGCTTCCAAAAAGTAGTCCCTCGGGCCGCTGGTTCAGGGCTCGCTCGCGCTCTTTCTCTGGAAGCCACACAGCACCGCCCGGGCTTTCAGGGACTGGCAGCGCGCTCCTTTGTGTTCCTGGACTTATCAAGCACTCAAGCTTGCTTCGTGTGCGCTAAGGCTGCCCACCAACTTTTTTGCTTGACATTGATTGATTGATCCGGCCCCATGCGTTGGCTCTGCTTGGGGACTGAATGCACGATCTGCGTTTGACATTGCCCCATTCGCCCCCAGCAAAACGTGCCCGTCGATGGACAATGTCAGCCCGTTTAGGCGACAAGGAAGTGGAGAAAAGAACATATCGTTGCGGCCGCTGTCCTGATGAGATCGCTTGCTCCCCGCGGCAATGAAGGACAGATCGCCGGAAGGGAACGCCTGGACTGTGCATTATCGAGTTTCTTTTTGGGACGTCCATTTGTTGACTACCTGGTCCGTGGCTGCGTTCTAGGGCGAAAAGGCAACTGATCAGATGCCAGACCCAGTTGCCAATGCTGGAGGCGTCCTGTCAAAGGCAAATGCCCCCCTAGGTGCAGCATGCCAAGGCTGCCATTCTGATCGCCCCTCCCAGCGCCCGCCCATGGCCCACCCCAAGGTTCTGTTTTGCGTGCTGCCAGAAATCGCAAAACCAAGGTCCCACGGCGCACTTTACGCCACCTATCAAGCCACCTCCTCACTTTGTTCCGTTGGGGAGCTGGGGGCTACTGGCGCTGTGACGGGCCAGTCCCGTTCAGGCACATGACAGCAATCACGAACATGCCCTTTCCCCATCCACCCCTGTACTTTCCTTATGCAAGTCATGCCTGGCCTTCTGCCTCGCAAAGCTTCGAGCTTTTTAGACCCCTCCTTCCCCTCTCTCTTTAGTCCCGGCAAATTCGATCAACACCACACCGCGCGGGCCGCTCGGAAGCTTGCAACTTTCCGCTGGGATTCGGGACACTCTCTGGACTACTATCGACGTAACCTTGCTCAACCCAGCCCGCCGGTCTACACTACAGAGAAACCCGTGTAGAGAAGATATACTAAAGTACTTAGTGTCGTGATCCCCCACCCTGGAACCTATCATGAACACGACGTGCCTGCCATTATGCATGCCAAGTTGCGACTCTCCGAAAATGATACCACCTCAATGCGGCTATGTTTACACTGTTTGACTGGCTGCTGACTAACAGATATAAACAAAGTTCTAGCCTTGCTCAGCCTCCTCCAATTGTTTCTCGCATGGGCATCTGTCTCACCTCCCAGACGAGGAATTTATCGATTCTGCATTATTTGCTGTGCGACCCCGATCTGTGGGACAGATATCCGCCACCGTGGAGATTTCTTGAAAAGCACAAAGAGGACCGGCCTCCTCGACTTGTGCTGTACATCCTCCGCATTTTTTAACAGTCAGGGGTGTAACAGCAAACTCTGAGCACGCGGTACTGCTACTACAAAGTTTTCTCGTGGACAAGATGAAGGCTGCAAGGACACCTTATCAGAGATCCCTTCTCGGCCCAATTGCCGGCATCCTAGCGCCAACTTTGAGGCTCAAAAGTCCTGAAACGGGTTGGCCGGTTAGAAGTTCCGCCTTAGTATTTATTGTGGCTATCCTCCGATGCCAATGAAAATCAGGCAATACCTCCGTGCCTGCGTTTTGGGTGAGCACTTTCTTTTCAGCTGCCTCTCTTTCAGGAAAGGTTGCTTGGACTATCTCTCGTTGCCGGCGCCACGCTACGATCCGGTTCGCTCACAAAAGCTTAGTTGCGAGGGACTCAGCATAAACGACAGGGCAAGGCGAATTCGTATTTTACACCCTCACTGAATCCATGTTTCTAGGTATTCAGCATGCAGCGCCTATCGAGTTCATTCAATATAATCCAGGGTGCTCCCCATCGCGGTCTTTTGTGCTGAGGCTACATATCCTTCCGTCGCTCACTTATAATTATGAACTGATTTACTTTTCTCGCAGGGTTGCTTACCATTCTCCCTTTTACGCTGGCTCAAACTTATTACCCCGTTTGCTCCATACCATGTATCTACGACACAACTGCGATAGCACAGGCCGGATGTCTCTCTACTGACGGATATTGTCTCTGCCAAAGTCAATCTTTCCTTAAAGAAGTTTCTTGTTGTGTTCGCTCTAACTGCGATGCCTCGGATGAAAAGGGTGAGTCGCATTAATTATCGGTCTCGCGCCGACGTCGCTGCAATGTACTGATTAAAATTCAAACAGCTGCATTTGCGGAAGCGGTATATGTTTGTAGCACGTAAGTTATAACAAAAGAGAATTCTGTCTTATCCTTCGGTGCATACAAGAAGAATCATCGCATGTCGAACCTTCACAACCTACTACCTCTAGTAGACACTTCGCTGTCTAAGCGCTTCTGGAGCAAAGCAGAAAACTTAAAAATCCTCATGTATCTAACGTTGAATAGGTGGGGAGTTACTCTCAACACAGGTGGATCTGTAAGTTGTAGTGCTACAACAACCAGTAAGATGGCCTAGTTTCTCTCGTCTCGATCTTACCTGATTACTACTTGTGCTATATTTCAGTTCGACTGACGCGGGGTACTCCAGCATCGAACCCGACACAAGCGACAAATACAGCTACCGTTGCCTCTTCAACGGTCGTCTCGCTGACGAACACAAACCCTAAATATCACCCGAAGGGCCTCTCGGCAGGAGCCAAGGGAGGCATAGGTGGCGGCGTTGGTGTCGTAGTTCTCGCCCTTGGCGCCCTTGCTTGGTTTCTTCTCAAGCGCAGAAACGACAAGAAGGCTGCGGCTGCAGTCCCGGCCACCTCTGCAGCCCAGATCGCTGCTGCTCCAAGTGCTCCAGCAGGATACTTAGAAAAGAATGGCACAACCATCACCGTGAACCAAGCTCCTCCGCCACAGTATCCTCAGACGCCTCAAGGACAATACGTGCCGCCGCAACCCCAGGGCCAATACCCTCAGGGACAGTATCCGCAGCAATCACCTCAGCAATACCAACCTCCACCCTTCCAACCATACGCTCCTCAGCCTTCGCAAACACCACAACCGCAATACGCGCCTCAACCCTCACAAACACCTCAGCCGCAATATGCTCCGCAGCCTTCACAGACACCTCAATCGCAATACCAGTATCCTGCCCAGCAAAACCAGGCGCCAGTATACAACGTCGGTCCCGAGCTTCAAGGTTCACCAGTCGTGCAGAATCAGCCGCAACAAGGATGGAATTCGACAGAACTACCCGCACCGGGGACAGTCCAGCCACGGCACGAGGCACCTTAGATACCCACGTTATGCGTAAGTTGTGTTAGCTCTGGCAGGTGGTTTGGTCATTTAGCGGGCGTTGTGCATAAATTGTGGTGTTTAATGGTTTACAAACTGGGGTTAATTCGAAGAGACTATTTCTCCCTATGTACAAAATGAGCGTTACGAATTTTATTAAAGGATTCTTATATAAATTTTGTAGACCGACTATTTGTCGTCCCGTTGCACAGAACACGAGCTCTCCCTGCTAGTTTGTCCTAGGATTATATTCCGTGCTGGGTGCACGGTCCGAGAGTGCCAGCCGCGCGCCTGCCTTTACAGCGGTACTTACGTACTTGTCACATCAAGTACCTACTCGGAAAATACTCGGAAACCCCGCAAAAACTAGTACATTGTTATCATTAAGGTGCAGGGCAGCCCTGTCGAATATGCAGAACACCCCGTGATCAGGCTGAGATCCTATTGGACGCCTTAATCTTGTTACAAATGACGAGGCCTTTTGACGGTTAGCTCTGGCGAAACTGAAGTTCCTGGTTGTAGAGAGTTAAATCTGCTGGAACGTCTTGTTGGATAAGTATCAAAAGACCGCCTTATTTGAGAAATTCGTGGCCTCATGGACGCTGTTTCATGACTGTCGGCTTAATTGCTGTGTCGTATCGTTCAACTCTGCAATCCATGGATATTACAGCAACAGCTTCACGCCACAAATTGAGGGTATTTCAACTCCAAACATGCAACATCTCACGACATGCTTGCTTCATACATTATGTCAAACCTTAATAATTTATCTTATCTGAGCTGCCGGGAATAAGCAATCCCGATTTCTTTCCAACCCAATTGGAGGAATTCAGCTGTGAAACGCCACGGTTACACGTGACCTCAGTGCCAAACAACCTTATCCGGGGAGTCGTCATTGCAGTCTCGGCGATGAAACCCCAAACGTCTGCCTCAACGCCGCTACCAACCTCCAGCCCATCACTCTAATACCAACAGCTCACTACAATCAGAAGAGGCCGAACCCTTACCGTCGGGAGCTCTGGGAAGCTCTACGCCTCGCCCACACGTCTCCCACGAAGTCTGCAACTCAACGCACCACCTTTGATACACCCTACAATTTCATCCTCATTAGCCATCATGGCGGACTCGGGAGCTGCGTCAGCACCCAAACCAAGCAGCAGCGTCAAGCTGGTTCTGCTAGGAGAAGCGGCCGTAGGAAAGGTAAGCTCCCGCAATTCGCAGACCGCACTAGTCGAAGCTGCATGCTGACAACCCGGCCGCCTAGTCCTCTCTCGTGATGCGGTTCGTGAACAACGACTTTCAAGAAAACAAGGAGCCGACAATAGGAGGTGAGCAACGTTTCCCGCACCCCCTCTGCGTCCCATCCCTTCTCGCAATTTCGGGGAGAGCTTCGTAGCGCTAACGTGTGTGTAATCTGCCGCACAGCCGCCTTCCTGACCCAGAAATGCAACCTCCCGACCCGCACCATCAAGTTCGAGATCTGGGACACGGCAGGCCAGGAGCGGTTCGCCAGCCTCGCGCCAATGTACTACCGCAACGCCCAGGCCGCGCTGGTGGTCTACGACATCACCAAGGCATCCTCGCTCACCAAGGCGCAGCACTGGGTCGCGGAGCTGCAGCGGCAGGCCTCGCCGGGCATCGTGATCGCGCTGGTGGGCAACAAGTCCGATCTGGCCAGCTCGAGCAGCGATGCGTCGGACGCCAGCACGGGGGGTGACGACGCCGACGCTGCGGTCGCCGCGGGCGAGGATGAGGAGGGTGTAGATAGCGATGCGAGGAAGGTCCCGACGAAGCTGGCCAAGGCGTATGCGGACGAGGAGGGATTGCTGTTTTTCGAGACGAGCGCGAAGACCGGGTTGAATGTCGCGGAGGTCTTTACGGCGATTGCGAACGCAATTCCGGAGACGAGTCTGAAGGGCCCGCGGGGTGTCGGCGGGCAGACGAATTTTGGAGGCAGGCAGGAGGATGCGGCGAGGGTAAATCTAACGGGTGGAAGGGATGCAGCAGGGCCGAAGGAGGGTTGTGCTTGTTAATATGGTGCTGTGGTGGAGTGGCTGCGGCGGGTGTCAGCATTTTTCTCTTATTGGCCGTGTAAAGGCATTTTTTCTGGTTTCCAGTCACCGGCAAATCCTTTCTATGTTTCTCTAGGCGTATTCTTGGAGCAATTGTTTGATAGCAGAAATACTATGCAACAAGTGTATATTTCAAATTACACATTTTCATGAGTTGGGCGTTCATTGTTACTGTTCGAGCTCGCAGGGCTAAAAGTCTATATAACACCACAATCACCAATGCCACCCGACCCCCAAATTACACCCCAGGCATCCCCAAAACAGCTCTCAGCGCGGGTACACCTCTCGGCAAGAAATACACAACCCACAACGCAGAAAACGCAACCAACAAACCGGTGAATTTCTCAAACCACGTATGGAAAAACGCCGCCGTCATCAACAACATCCACCACATGAGCGCCGCCACCCCCAACGCGACCTTAACCCCCGCCTTAGTAACCTGCTCCTGCGTCCCCTTCGCACCATGCACCTCCCTCTCCGCCTCAACCGCCACACTCGCGACCTTCCCATCACGAAGCATGATCCTGCGCCCGTCCCTGAGGCCCTCGGCCCGCGTCAGCGCGGGCAGGATCTCAAACCACAGCAGCGCGCTACCAAGGATAAGCAGAAAGACATGGCCGCTGATATCATGGCCGCCCCTCCACTGCCCACCGGCAACCTTGCACGCCGCGGCAGTGAGGTACTCGCGCGCATCCGACATGCCCTCGCGGGCGGCAGGGTCCCGCAGCAACTCGCACTGGCCGCCGGTGAAGCGGAAGCCGCGGTCGATGAGCGGCGGGCCGAAGAACCACTGCGTGACGGCGACCCAGACGGCGGTGACGGCGGCATAGCGCAGGACGGCGCGGGCGCGGCGCGGCGTCGCGGCCGGCCGCAGCGGCGGGCCCAGCGACGGGTGCGTCAGCGCGAACAGGAAGAACGCTAGCGTCGTCCAGAACCAGCCGATCTTGACGAAGTACACGTTGAAGATGTTGCGCTTCTGCGCGAAGTACGACGGCGCGAACTCCGGTGGGTGCGACTGCGAGAGCGTGCTGTAGGGCGCGTTGCGGTTGGTTGGCGACAGGATCGAGAAGATCGAGCCTAGTAGGAGCGTTCCTGGGTAGAGCGAGATGAGCACTGCTTCGAGGCGGGTGGGGAGGAAGGGCGAGCGCGGCGGGTGCGTTGTGGGGAGTGGAATGTCGTTGAGGGGGGGTTCGGCGTAGGCGGACGAGGGGGAGGGTTTCCGTCTTGTAGACATTGTGGTGGTATGGTGGAGATGGGATTGTAGAGGATGAGGGAGGGAGAGGCCAGGAGAGAGGGTTGGTGGGCGGTTTATGTGGTGGACCGGAAGCAGGACTTGTTGTTTTCGTGGCAGGTAAAAAAAGAGCTTCAAAATGACGTTGAGGTCATAAATGGCGCTACGCCGAATGCGGGAAGCTTGCGCAACCCAATGTGGAAATTTGTGTAGAATTCTGTTTCAATTACTGCTCTACAAGATTTTAAGTCACTGCCATTTTAAACCGCCATCGAGGCATTTCTGGTATTAGAGACTATTTACTTTTTTCCTTGCGAAGAATGTAACACGTCTTGGGTCCTCGCAATGATGTGAGTTATGCATAAATATCTGAACAACTTAATATACAGGAGATCTTTATATTTGTCGAGAATACCTGGAACCATTCATGAAGCATAAATGAGCTACTATAAACTAACTGAACGCCTCAACGGCGTATAAGGTATTTTCTACTAGCTTCAGACCTATCCCTGTTCTTTTCTAAGCCACTACTGCACTCTTTATTTTCTTAGACTTATTATCCTAGCAATAAAACCTACTACCTAAAATGGAATCAGTGGGGGCTAATATAAGAAAGCCGAACCGGTCTAAGCCTCTCAAGATGATCTTTAGGTTGGATAAAGCGTAACAAAACTGTCTTCGCCCCACCGATGCCCCCAAATCTTTCGAAGGTCATCGACAGCACCGGCTACGGATGTGTGGATCGCATTTCCCTCCACCTTCTGGGATGGCTTCCCGGGGAAGATACTACTCCTACGACCCGAATTGCTGGAACAAAGAGATGGTAACCTTGGCGGCATTCCGTTAGTCAGTACGTTTTCTTATATATCGCCTATCTTCTTACATTTAGGTTTAGTACGAGAATCCTGCATATAAGATTGAGTTTGTGTAACTCTAAAACATATTCAGATGCTTCTAGAATAGAATTACCTTTATGATTACGAATTAAGATTTATTAGCTAAGTCTAAGAAAATTTCCTTATTAATGCAAATTAATAATGTTTCGAGATATATAAAAATGGCAGTTTATTAAAGCGGCGGGTGGGGTGGTAGGTTGCGAAGATTAGGCTTGATTACACGGCGCCGTTGTCCCGCAGCAGCCTCACGACCTGCTCGCAGCCTCCGCATGAAGCCGCGTAGAGTGCGTTGCCGTAGTGTCCACCCTGCGCGTTGACGTCGGCGCCCTTGTCGACCAGCAGCCTCACGACCTGCTCGTGGCCTCGGCATGAAGCCGCCTGGAGTGCGTTGCCGTAGTCCCCACCCTGCGCGTTGACGTCGGCGCCCTTGTCGACCAGCAGCCTCACGACCTGCTCGTGGCCTCCGCATGAAGCCGCCTGGAGTGCGTTGCCGTAGACTCCACCCTGCGCGTTGACGTCGGCGCCCTTGTCGACCAGCAGCCTCACGACCTGCTCGTGGCCTCGGCATGAAGCCGCCTGGAGTGCGTTGCCGTA
>Ga0307515_10021163_pt1 | contig 11548 bp, 10 predicted proteins | sample 17_EM_MG_FD_194513 | JGI IMG/M metagenome (GOLD analysis project Ga0307515, IMG submission 194513) | Populus trichocarpa ectomycorrhiza microbial communities from riparian zone in the Pacific Northwest, United States - 17_EM | ecosystem: Host-associated > Plants > Roots > Unclassified | place... | reverse complement strand
TGATTGGTCAAAAGGTTGATTTTAGAATAAAACATAAAAATAAATTATTTTTATTAACACTTAAACCTCTATCCTCCTTTACAAATTTGAAAAGTTCTTAAAACCTACACATGTAATATGATTTAGTTTTATTATATATTATTTTTAATTGATTAACTAGGTTAATCCACTTATTCAATGAAAAAAAAAAGAGAAGAAGAAAAGAAAAAAGTCTGGACTCATTCATTGGGTCTGGAAGCAGACTATAAAGCCCAATTCCAGCAAACTCAGCCCAAAGAAGAGAAGATGCTGGGCCACTAGCATCGAAAAGGTGGACTTAGAGTATGATTGCCATCAGGATGGGAAGGAAGATGGTGTAACTGGTGTTCATAAATCCTGAAGAGAAGGGACGAAGAACATAAAACCCCCCAAAAATGGTTTGTTTGCATCTCTTGATTTCAAAAAAGAGTGAAGATGAGTGGGGCTTTTTTTCTCTCGAAGCTATTGCAGATTTCTTCAACCAACATTCTTCTCAAAACCTCTAATCTTTTCAAATGTAACCTTCTCTCTCTCTTCTTCTGAGATGGCTTGAATTTTGGATAATCAAGAACTAAAGATTGGATTCTGAGTTGAATTTGGTGTGATTGCTTGCTTTCGTAAGAGCCCTTTTAATTTTTTTTCTTTTTGCATCTGGATGACTGATTAATGGCTAGAGCTAACAAGACTGTTACATTCTTCGCGATTTATAGGAATCGCCTCTTCCCAAATACAGATATGGAGTTCTATGTGCTAGAGCTAGAGCTCACCGGAATTGAATCGTGCTTTTGTTGCTCATTCTAAGTTTTCAACCTGCTGGTAGAATTGCAATGCAGAATGAAGTTTAAATCCCTGTAAGAGCAGAATTCCATTGCCTTGGGGTTTCAACAAGCAATGTCAGTTACATTCGTTTTAAGACAGAGAGAAGTAGTGAGGATTTTATATTCCAAAGTAAAGAAAGATGTAACACATGTTTCAAGAAAGTTGCAAGCTTGAAGTAAATTTTCATGACTAAACTGTAAATTTGGCACAACAGCAGCTTTCGATGGTGCATCTTTCATTTCTCACCAATCATCAACGAAAATGAGGTCATTAATTTATTTTACATCAGTAAACATGAGATTTTTTGATTTTGTTGATGCCATTGTCAGATATGGGTTCGATGGGCTGCTCATCTCCCTCCCTCGATGGAATGAAGGTTGAAGGTTCCTTACTGAATTCATCTGTACAGCACAGAGCACAACATCATATAAACATGTAGCTCGTCGGGAGCCAAAAAGTGATTTCTCACATTTGCAGGAGCAACATACCAAAAATTGTATTCAAGGAGCTTGGGGGCGGGGTTGACATGGAGTTGAGTCCTACGTAAAATAGCAGAGCTATTAAGATTGTCAACATGGCATAAATTGGCCCAGCCAATGCCCAGTACCTGAAGAGCAGAATCCAAGTTACAACTAGGCCTACTCATCATGTACTTTTCTCAATCTAGAAGACAAGACTAATCAAAGCAAAGCAACATGGCCACTGACTTGTTGGGATAGTAAAAGATTCCAATTGTGCGCAACCAAGTTTCAGGAACATATGCCCATACCAAGAAAATGACTGCTCGGACAAAAACAATGGAATTCAGTATCGAACTTAGATATTGCTCTTTCTGATAAGGTGGAGAAGTTATGTCCCCGAGAAAAAAAGGGCAAACAAGAAAATGATTCCATGTTAAGGTGACCAAACTTCTTTCATCCAGCAAGTAAAATGTTTCGTGGCAATTAAAATGGTGAATTCAGAATATCAAGGCAAGCACAGAATTAAGATAATTTCCACATGAATGCTAAATTCAAGAAGATGAAAGTTAAAGACACCTGTAGCAACAACGGTAGTAATGGAGCCAAGAAAACCATAAACTTCAGAGGATTTGGTGCCATGATCTCCAGACACACCAAATCCAGAAGCAGCTTTGTCATCAGGATCAGGAAAGGATACAGTTGCTTTCCTCCTCTTTGAAAAGCTAAGCACTCTCCTTGGACTCTCACCGAATGCTGATCTTCTGTGCCTTGCATCTTAACAGATGGTGGAGATCTTATTGGCTGTGATTTGATTGGAATCCAAGATGTATGCATGCATGCATGTTTGGTCTGTTTCCAGCACATCAGATTTGGATGGAGAATATAAGAATAAGAGCAGTGTTGATTTGGCCTAGGTGGTCCTGTCCTCCCACTTGATGTGAAATCTGCACATATTCCATCAAGATTTGTATTCTTCGCTATCGCAGGTGAATCCATGGTATTGGCTCAAGCCTCCCTTGTTTTGCATGATTAAACTACTGCCAGATACTTGTAGCTCGATTGGTATTAGTGTTTGTTCTTCTTTTTTTCAGAAAGGGTTCGGATTTTTTTAAAAATATTAGATTAGGTGATAGATTAATTCTACTGGGTGCATTGTTAATTCTGGATGGCCAGTTTAAGTGTGAATAACTTGCATAAAATCCTTGAAAACTAGCTTGATTGTTAATAATTAATAAATAAATAAAGCATTGAAAGTTGAATTAACTACCGATTTAGCTGTAAAAAAATAAAATAAAAAATGGTTTGTGACAGGGAGGTGGAGGAATGAGGGAGGCCATTAAAGCTTGAGATTCACTCTAAACAAAAAGAAAACTTCACAGATAGAAAGAAGATGAGGGATCTGGGGAATGGGAATGGACGTTTGGTCGTTCGAGCTACGCAAAGTGAAATCACCAACCTTACCAAACGCCTCAGAAAGAGGAAACACCGCTCGTTACTCTCCTTCATTTCCATTCCAAAAAACGTGCTATCATAATCATTAGCATTATTCAGGAATTAAAATATAACATTTATTTTTATGTTTGTAACTGTATTTGTGTAAGTTTTAAAAATATATTTGGCTTGAAAAATTATTAAATTATTGATGTTTTAGTTTTTTTTATGAATTTGATGTATTGATATTATAAATAAAAAAATATAAATAAAATTGTTTTAAAGTATTTTTTAAAATAATATACACTAAAATACAAACATGCATGAAAACTCCTTTTTATATTATAATTATAGCTATAAAACTTAGCTTCATCCATGACTTAACTATAAAGAAGAGTCCTGAGTTATAAGCTGGGCAGTTAATTCAAGTTAATTTGTGTAAATTGAAAAATAATATTGATTTAATAATTTTTTTAAAAAATAAAATAATATTATTTTGATTTTTTTATAAAAAAATAAAGCTATATCTTATTTGAGTTATAGATAAATCGCAGATCAATTTATCTGATCAATCTAGTTTGACTGTGTCGACTTATAACCTAATTTGATATAAAAACTGCTTGCTTGGTATTGTGTTTTAAAAATATGTTTGTCTTTAAAAAAATATTAAATTGATATTTTTATTAATTTTTAGTAATTTTAATATACTAACATTAAAAATAAAAAATATTTTAATATATTTACAAATAAAAAAATTCTCTTAAAAAATAGTTTGCAACATAATACAAAAAAACGAACGAAACACTGGAAAACTGTCTAGGTCATGACCAGATAAACACCAACACTATCGAGTTTTATATCAATAATCAAAACTGTTCTTAATATTTTAAAAATCCCCCAAGTATGACTTTAAAAATATTTTAGATATTTTAGACAAAAAAGAACTTTCTATGCAATATATTATTAAATAAATATTTAAATTTTTATCAATCTTCAAATTTCTATGTAATTTCACAAATCCCGAGGGTTATTGTTATACTATCACACCCCTCTCTCCCCTCCTGTATAAATATAAAGAGAGAGCACCCTGCTCCGCCTCAACTGGTTCCTCTCTCTGCGGTACAAAGCTGTTAACATTTCTTTCCATTCTCTCCCTCCCTCAAAAAAAGGTAAGCTATGCCTCCGCATCAGATCTCGCCTCTATTTTCCTTTCTCAGATAGATTTGGTTATATATGATAAACGATCCCATTCTCTTTATTTTTGCACCTGCATTTCACACTTAGTGCTAATTCACCATGCAGTTTCTTCCGATCTATCACGTAAAATTTGATAAACAGAGGATAGTAAAGTAGATCCACCTGTCGGTGCGGTGTCTCAGGATCAGATCTATTAAGAATTGAATTGCATCCGCAGAATCATCCTATGCTATATTATTTCTCACATTTTATGGTGTGGTGTTGTCTTTGCAGATTCTGCATTTGAAAAACGCTCATGGGGACTGCCGGTGATTCTGAGAAGAAGCCTACTGTTGTTTTTGTTTTGGGTCAGACCATTTTCTTTTCTTTCATTTCAGTTTTTAGTTATAACTCATTGTTTGTCTGTTCTTACTGACATCACTTATTTTGTAAACCTTAATTAAATAATGTTGTCATGTCTTGACAATATTGTTGATAGAAGAGCATAAAATGTCATATTATTGGTAGTTGGACTGTATCCGTATCTGGGTTATTTGGAGTTGTCTTCGTTTCCTCTTCTGCGTGCTTGAAAGTTTTTTTTCCCTACATCTGGTTGATTGTTTCTCTTGAGTGACCAGGTGGCCCTGGAAGTGGAAAGGGCACCCAGTGTGCCAATATTGTCGAACACTTTGGTTACACTCATCTTAGTGCTGGAGATCTTCTTCGAGCAGAAATTAAATCTGGTTCTGAAAATGGGTATGGCTTGCACGCATTTTTTGTTTAGCTACCCTTACATTTGTTGTCTCTATCAATTTTAAAATGTCACTATTTTTCCATGATCACCATGTCACTATTCCATTTGTTTATTATAATGATGCTGGGGAGTAAATTCTCAAGCTTTTGATCATTCCATCCCTCCTGTTCAATCTTCTCTTAGTGACATGGTGATCTAGGATGACTGTAAATCTGTGTCCCACAAAGGTTTCATGTTGAGTTAGGGTATGTAGATCAGAAAACTTGTCTGGAAGTTGTGGATTTCAGCTATGAATAGGATATGGACAGTGTGGCAAGAGGAGTTTAGAAGAAGAAGAATAAAATGTCATTAAAGTAAATAGGATGCCCAATCAGGCCACAGTCCTTAAACTAAATTGAATGCTCATAATTCATTATTGAAGTCTTTATGATTTCGCAGAATTTGTTTGGTGCTCCTTTTATAGACACCAAATAGCCTTAGCAGTACTAAACTAAATAGGGATTTTTAATCATAGGAAAAAAAACCATAAATAATAAAGAACTATCTAACTAATGCTCTAATTTCCTGAATAAAGTAAGATTCCTAAATAGTTCTAAGGTTCCCAAGCACGGCGACTTCCTAAATAGATTAGATTTATAAGAAAAGCTAAAACATTACAGAATGTAAAAATAAAATAAAAATAGAATGATTGATGGAACCTCTCTTTCCTTGCTGCATAACAACGATCATGCTAGTTTTCCTCCTCTCATTCTTGGTTTGCTCTCAGTAATTTGATCATTCTCCACGTTATGTCGATGATGAATATTTGTATAGGAATACCAAATGGGAGTGTTTAGGTTTACCCCTTCTTAAAGCTGGTGGTGTGGGTATTCATTCCTACCAAGCCCGTCTTTCTTTATTGGAATAGGGTGCATTTTGCATCTAATGTATCGAATGATTGGAAATTTTTCTGCCTGTCCTACCTGTTCCTGTAGTCAGATGTTAAATATGTTGTTTGGATCACCCTTCAAGGGCTTATATTTTCTGCACTTTTTTGTGTGGATATTGAGTCAGGGTTGGCTTATATGTCCCTTCATATATTGTTCTTTTTGGTCATGTGGTGTGGTGTTAGATTTTGGAACTTCTATAATTTCTGCCCTGACCTTATCAGTGAACACTTGGTAATCTTGTTCCTTGTGGTCTACAGAACCATGATTCAGAACATGATTAAGGAGGGCAAGATAGTGCCTTCAGAGGTAACAATAAATCTCCTCCAAAAAGCAATGCAGGATAGCGGAAACGACAAATTTCTGATTGATGGCTTTCCCCGCAATGAGGAAAACCGAGCTGCTTTTGAAGCTGTTGTAAGTTTTTTACACAATTTTCTGTACCAATATTTTCCCCATAGACTGTAGCTAAAGTGGTAAAGGGAGGGATTGCTTTCTGCTTGGTTTGAATAGCATTCTTACCATAATATATTATTATCCAGACCAAAATTGAGCCGGCATTTGTCCTTTTCTTTGATTGTCCTGAAGAGGAGATGGAGAGGCGTATTTTGAGCAGGAACCAGGTTGGAATAATGTGACAACTCTCTCTATGTAATATAAATTTTCATTGACATAACATATTTCCAAAGGAGGTCATATTCTTAGTTTTTGTTGTTCCATTTTTTTCATCTCATGTTCTAATTTTTCTGTATTCGTCATTTCTTCTCTTTTTCTTGGTAATTAAGGGAAGAGAAGATGACAACATTGAGACAATAAGAAAGCGGTTTAAAGTTTTTCTAGAGTCTAGCCTTCCCGTGGTTGAGTATTATGAATCCAAGGGGAAAGTTCAAAAGGTAACATGTTCATGCAATTGTTTCTGTATTGAAATAAATATTGCTTGATTACTATAACCATCAGATTTATTTTCCTTGACCTCTAGGTTGATGCTGCAAAGCCTATTGATGAGGTTTTTGAGGTAGTTAAAGCCATCTTTACCCCAAAAGACGAGAAGGTAAAGCACCGTTGCTGTGCTATCTTGTAGGAATTCCATTGTATACAGAAATGTGTAATCTTGAGAAAATTCATTGTTATGCTATGAATAATATCATCAGAAATGTGCGCAGAATCAACCTTTGTCTTCTTTTGATGCAGAATGAGATGCATGTTATGTATTGCTTGACAAATACCATGCATTTTGTGAAGCCTATATTTTGGAAATAACCTAGCATTTGGAAATAACATGAGAATTCAACCTATAATGCTTCCTTCAAGAAGCTTTGGCAAAGTAGTAGTTTATTGATTGGATCTATGGTTGCCATCTGATGACCTGCATTTCCTGGGTTCTGAATGCAGTCAGGATTATTTTCAAAAGATGTGTGTGTGTATGTGTGTGTGTGTGTGGTTTGTACAATGCATAGAACTTGGAAGGAGCATTTTCTGTGCAAGTTTGAGTACTGGAAAGACCATCTTAATGCAACAATGCTTACTGTTAGCACCTTTTTGGACCCTCCAGGCATGCTTAAGCGAGACTAATACTGAGTAATGGCCTTTATGTGACCAGATAGGATGTGGATGCATGCAATTTAATATCCCGGTATATAAAACAAGAAAGTGCTTGTGTGTGATCCTCTACTTTGCCATAGGATATAGCTAAGAACTTTCATTTCCTAATGCATGTTGCCCACCAATAACAGCAACTTCTCTTGAACATAACAAAAAGGTAGTTCAATGTAAGTGGAGAAGTTTATCAACTCTGGTTTTATGGAGAAGTTATCAAGAATTGAGGACAATTGGAATATGGAGAAAACAATGCTTAGGAATCATATGGAAATTAAAAATTCTGCTCAATAAACTAGATTGCTAGTGCTTAACAGGTAATTGCCGCATGATATGAGGGTTTCAAAAGGGAAATTCATATTGACATGACTGCAATATTTGACTTTTGATGACACTTTTGCTAAGTCTTTAATTTTAATTTTCAATTTAATTTTTGTTTACAACGAAAAAGGAATTAATTGATGATCATGTTGTGGATTATCTTATCTGGAAATAGGCCCCCCCTTATTGATTATACTTGTGCAGGTTGCTGTTTAGGTGTTTCCATTGTGCCAGATATATCAAACCTAATATAAAGGTAATACTTTTCTGGTTTAGACCTACATGCTCTTTAACTGCTGATGTTTTAATGTCATGTATGCTCCTAAAATGCTTGAAAGTCACCATGCAAATCTAAAGTTGGTCAGTGTTGGGTGAAACATTACTAGATTTGGAGATTTTGGTTGGGAATTGAGATCCTTGAAACATTTTTTCTTGATATCCCCAAACTAGCTTCAGTTTTACATCAATGAATAACAAGTCCTATGGTGTTATTGTTGTGTGTGAATTCCACAAATTGAAGCTCGTGAGGATCTTTTTTATCTCAAGTTTCAGGAGGAACACTGGAAGATATTCTGTAGAGTAGTGCATGATAAGCATACTTCAAGATATTCCATTGAGTGGTGAATGATGCTGCAAAAAAATACATGCAATTATTCAGCTCTTCAAGCTGTCCGTGTCTGCATTTGGAACATTGCTTTCTAGGCTTGGAGATAATGCATTGCATCTTTCATCAACTAGCATCTGTACCAGGTTATATATAATTAACAGAATTTATTCTCCTTTGCAGGTGATATTTTCTTATGGTGTAGTTGCATTATACGTTATTGGGAAGGCATAGTTTATTCATTAAGCGGACATCATGCTTCTTATCATAGTAGTTTTAGTTTATGTGATGAGGTATATACCTCCATATTCTTGTTCCTATGACAAGGTTCTAATATGAAATAGTAATAAAGCACCAATAATGCTTCCTTTTGAGCCTACGATTCTCTCCTTTCTCCCATCTCCTTCTCTCTCTTTGCTAGTCATGTTTAATTTGACCAGTGAGGGGAATTGGTTGAGAAGTAACTTTTGTTTATTGTTTTGGAGCCGAAGAGATGGAGGAGATTAGTTACAGATGTGAAGATGGAGATAAAAATAAATTTATTCTTGGGATAGTCTTAAACTAATTTCTTATACTTTGAAAATTTACCCGTTAAGAGTAATTAAAAGTTACCTTGATTTTCTAAAGCAAATTTTCCGAATCTAACTTTAACCGAAACATCTGGATGACCTTGAAAAAAAAAAAACAGTACTTTTTACATCTCTTCCGGTCTCGAAGGGTTAAAGGGCTAATTGTAAATATACAGTTTACTGTATCAAGTTTTGATCTCGAATCAATAAAGTCATCACCCTCTTTAAAGATGAGAATTTCACCCCCAGCTCGATCGAGACTAATCCAGAAGTTTGAGACTTTTTGGGCAAAAAGTTGGATTGAGGTTGGATTTGAATATAGCATGTCCAAAACACGGCGTACACGGCTTGAATTAAATAAATAATTTTAATGTTTGAAAAAATTACATGTATATAAATAAATAATTGTAAATTATAACATTAAGGTGCGGATTGGGTTCAAGTTTCGGGTTTTGACTTGGTTTATATATTAAAAATCAATACTTGTTTGGGTTCATATGGTTATTTTTTATTCAAGTATATAAAACCCAACCGTGGTATCAAATGTCATCCCTAATGTCCCTCCTTGCTAGCTGATTTTATCCCAGATGGATTCATAAAAGAAAAAAAATTGAAATGGCTTCATGATAACGCTACAGTTTTTATTTCTGATTTAGATGTTTTTTAAAATTGTTTTTAATTTAGAAAACATTAAATTTATATATATATTTTAGTATTTTTTTATGAATTTAACATATATATATATATATATATATATATATATATATATATATTGTGTGTGTTATACATATTTTTAATCAAAAAATTATTTTAAAAAACAATTTACATCATAACCCAAACACCCATGAGATTGCATTTAGAGGTTGTTTGTTACGCGGTAGCTTTAGCTTTTAACGCAAACCGTGTAAACATCATGTTTGGTAACATTAAAAAACAATTTAGTGTTTGTGTGGGACCCATATATTTTATGTTGAAACCACCGGTTCATCCAAAGCACTTGAGAGTTGCTTTTCGTGTCTATGCTAAGTGAATTAATTCACCTAGGCACTGTTTACTTCAAGAAGTGAATAGTGTCGAGGTAAAATTAATTCACCTGGCACTGTTCACGTGAACAGTGCCATGATTCTAACTACTTGGCACTAGTCACGTGAACAATGCCCCCACTGTTTATTGGACCGCTTCCGATCCAGTAAAAAAAAATATTTTTTTAAAATTGTGTTTTACTCGAAAAACTAGTGTTTAATATTATTTAATAATACTATATAAATTAGAAGAACATCGCATGATGATGTAACATTTATGGAATTTGATCGTAATTCCAATTTTGTTTCTGATGATATTTTACCTGATTTTGTTGCACGCTCAAAAAACCATGAAAACTATAGTTCTTATAAGATGAATTTCATACGTGATGAAATTGTAGATACGTTAATGGAATAATAAAAAATATATGATATAAAATATTATTTATTTAATGATGTAATAATGGTAGTTAAATCTACAATATTTAAATTAAAAACCATCAATATATATATATATATATATTAGTTATTTTATATCCTCAATTTAAAAAATATATTTAATCAAACACATTAAATTATTTTTTATTTAATCAAATATATATAAATATCAAATCAACTTTAATTAAAAATACCTTTTTATAAAATAATTTTTTTAAAACCACAACTACAAAAACTATTACACACGAAAACACTGTTAGAACAATTAATTATCAGAATTTCTTTGAAGTGCTGAATATGTGATCAATGCAGAACAGTTGTGAGCTTTCAGAAATCTGACAAAATCTGCGCTGGGCCGCTATAAGTCATTGGATTTGGTAACCTAACTTGTCAGATCATCGACAACAAATTCAATCTACATACATAACAGTTCAAGATAGTCAAACGAAGTGGTTAATTTGACTTCTTCAGTATTCAATAACGAGATCAAAGACTGCTCGTTACCCTTCTATGCTTAAAATACTGAAATTACATATGTAGCTTCACTGTTTACATGAGAGCCTGTCTATGTTTAGTATTATGATTATGTTTTTTTTAAAATGTTATTTTTTAGAAATATATTAAAAAAAATATTTTTTATATTTTAAAATTTATTTTTAACATCAATAAATCAAAATAATAAAAAAAATAATTTTTTTAAAAATAATGTTTTTCAAAAACATGGTCACGCCACGTTGCCAAACGTGATTTAGTGGAGCTAGCTTCTTCTTTTTTCAGTTCATTCCTTTTTTGTTTCAATTTGGTTTTTTTTTTAAATTTCATTTCATATTTTCTTTTAATAATAGTCTAAGTTGTTTTTGGATCTGCTAAGTTGACCGGATCATGTCAGGGTAACCCCTACATGGTGTAATTTTAAACCAGGGTTATGCAAGGAGTCAAGTCAAGAGATTTCTTCTCTCTCAAATTTATTTATTTTTTCAATTCTATCCTCATATTTTTTTTACTGATTGGTCAGGTTACCTTTGAATTGACAAAATCAACTTAGTCATGTTAGGACAACTCTTAAATGAATTAATTTTAAATCCAAAATAGATAAGAAATTGAAACATGAGATTTTTTATGCTAATTTTATCATCAAGCTTTTTTTTTATTAATTGACCAGTGAAACAATCAAATTAACTAAGTTATATTAGAATAATTCCTAAATTGTTTAATTTTAAATCCAAAATAAACAACTACTTGTATGTATTTTTGTTATGTTAAAAAATCTTTAATTTGACTCCCAATTTAGCACAAGCCTTTAAACTAGTTAAGTAGTAAATCATGAATTCATTAATACCTCAAACAAGATGTCAGTAGCTAGTTCCAATCAATAGATATTCATTATACTGGGAAAAAAATGCATGTATCATT
>Ga0307515_10021162_pt1 | contig 11548 bp, 7 predicted proteins | sample 17_EM_MG_FD_194513 | JGI IMG/M metagenome (GOLD analysis project Ga0307515, IMG submission 194513) | Populus trichocarpa ectomycorrhiza microbial communities from riparian zone in the Pacific Northwest, United States - 17_EM | ecosystem: Host-associated > Plants > Roots > Unclassified | place... | reverse complement strand
TTATTATAATCTCATACGCAAACAGGGAGCAATAATTAACGTCCACAGATGCACAGAACATTCAAAAGATCAATCTACCACATGTTGCCACTTGCCAGCCTCGTAACAAGTATTTGGGCACTGGCGAGGCTACTGTTCCAGGCCTCTAGAAAAGGTTTCTGGGCTTCTCCCTGGTTTTTCGGTTGGGCCCATTGAGAGATATGTTTAGGCTGGACTGTAGAAGGTCGGATTGGTCAGGTCACTAACAGGCTAACAGCGATGCAGTTCGATGACCAGAAAGCGGTCATGAACGAGGCTTATTCCTCACGCGAGACCTGCAAAATAAAGTTCTTTGCTGTAGGCGTGGAATCTTTAAATACTCGAGTTCGTAAATATTTACGAGAGCAAAAATTGTGCAGGGGTGTAGAAAATATGTTCATGACTAGAAGAGAGCATTTCTCTCCTTTCTTTTTCTTTTCTTTTTTGGTTAGACGGTGCTTATAAATTGGTAGTCCTGAATTTCCTCGATCAAACGGAAAAGCAACTTTTATAATGTTGTATCAAGCACATAAGAATAAGATAACATTCTTTTGTTGCCGAAATGTATCGGCTATTTTGACTCGAGATCAAGGAGGTACTGGTAATGAACCTTGCCTTGCAAGGAGTAGCCTATTTTGATTCCTTGGCTCCTTGCTTATTTCAAAGCAGCGAAGGGCTGAAGGCCCGAAGGGGATTGCTGTTATGATTCTTCCTAATGCAACCGCCATGAAAGGGGGGGAAATGAACTAGAAAATATGAAAGCTAATTGCAGAAAGTTTTGAGTATTCCAGCAGTATCACTTTCCTTTCAACGTCTATCAAGAATGTTTGCACTTAGAAACAAACACAAAGTGACAACAGTGGTTTATACTGTCACCATGGTTTACACTTCTTGTAAATCAATAATTTTCCTATATTCTTCTGATCTCAAATCTCTGAACATGGCAAGGTAATGTTTCCCTATATTCTTCTGATTTCAAACCTCTGATCATGGCAAGGTAACGGGTTTCGAATTTTATGGTATTATATACAGATATTCCTGGCCAGTGCAGTTCCTCTCTACCAAAATCTCCAGACAACGGCACTCTGGGATACTTAAGCATTGATAGACCAATCATAATCTTGGTACACAATGTTAACAGGGCCCCCGTCTCCCAAAAGATGCGTCAGTAGACCTGCTTTAGTTGCGTCCAAGTAGTTGATAATCCACCTCAGAATTTCTTTCTCTTGCCCAAAATCACCGCTGAACCTGCAGACCAAAAGTTTACAGATCATACATTTGATAATTTTGACCTGAGATGCAATGAATGTGTGCATGATTACCATACCACATCACACGGAAACATCTAAGTATTAGTAACTTTTAATGAAAATAAAAGGCACAGACGTAAGTAGGCACTCCATTGCTCACCACTTGATAATCCGTGTAAGGTAAACTGTCCTCTTTTCCAAGTCCACCTCAATTCCATTACGTTGGAAGAATTCTCTTGTAGCGCATCTCAATTCAGCTTCAATTCCTTGGGGTGTGAAAAACCTCACTGTGGGGCTTGATCTTGTGCCATTGCAGAGCCCGAAATGAATTAATGGATTCACTTTAGGAAGAACGACCTGCCATTTCATCGGAGACAGTTCAAGTTCTTAGCCACTGTCTCATTTAAATATATGCAAGTTAACTTCAAAGGTCAGCTCATTTCTCTCGTTCTTTGGAACTCAACGAGTAAGAGTGTTTGAGGCAAGCTTGATCTTTCAAAAGGAAAATAATGTACACTTTGAAAGTTACTAATGCATTGCTAGAAATCACATTTAAAGACGTACCAAAATAAAAAATAAACAAAGTTTAGCAGATTTAGCCAACCTCAGCTGAAATTTTTACCTCTAGGCGTTTGTCTCCAGTGCCAAAAGGCTTTACTAATGAGTAGGGAGATCTTCTGTTGCTTCTGAGAATTCCATTCTTAATTGTATTTAGGGAGTAGGGAGATCCTCCTACAATGTATTGAAAGTCAGAATAGAAGGATCTCCTATCAATTGCCCCTTCTGGACATCCCACTCTAATTACAGCGTGGATGACCATGGCATTGTGCAAATTCAAGAAGAAAGCCAGTTTCTCATCTTGTGACAGCTTTAGGACATCCACCCTGTGAAGATCTTGAGCCAAATTGTCATATCTGCATTCATCGATGGACAGAAATTAACTTAGAGAAGCTAAAGTGACTCGGAACATTAACTGCCAAAGAACAAGTGGATATATCTGCATTGCAGCAGAACCTAACAGTATCTCGGTACACGCTAAGATTTCATTGATGCTGACCTGTGCAAATTTTCCTTTCAAGGAAATGAACACTCAGAGTAGGAGAACTTTGTTGATAAGTTTACATATGTTTTTTCATTATATAATATGGCACAATACCACTTAAGTTGAATATAAAAGGACATGTGTGATTATGGAAGTCTTGTAAATCAGCACATAGAAACACAAGTATATAGGTATTTCAATCCACATATATATATATATGAATGAATCATTTCAGTCTCGGGTATAATAGTGACCTTTTTAGCCATTGAAACCAAAACCAAACATAGTGAAGAGTAAAAACAAAATGAATCAAACTGAGACTGGAGTGGTTAACTTCAGATAAATTTCGTAATTTTCTTTTGGATTGGATGATCACCTATAAGTATACCATTTATATTCCCGTCCCTTTGAATGATTATGCTAAAACAGTCCTCTTCCCTATCATTCTGCCATTCAATTTGACCATTCATATTCTACCTTCCCTCTTTCCGATGTTCTTTATGTGCGACCTTTACTTGAATCCTTTTTATACACACAAGAATCTCTCCTTGTAAATTCGGCACCCTCTTGATCAAATTCACTACATCAACAATGAGATTAAACCTCCATGCCACCTTGTGTGAGCTATTCCATAAATTGAACTAAGTGGTTTAACTTAATTAGATACTTATGAATGACAATTGGAGCTCTTTTTGCAGAAACTGGAAAGGTGATGGCTGCTAAATAAGATCTTGTCAGCAGTAATGTGATGAATACCTTTCCAGCAGGACGTGTGAGATTGGAAGCACAATAATAGATGGAATAAAAGTAAAACCAGTGAGAAACGAGAACAGCGTACCTTCGGAATTCCTCGCTTTTGCTGATGCCGGCATAATCAACAAGGCACCTATCATCAGAGGCATGTGACTCTAGTATTGCAGACATTATCTTGTGGAGCCTTTGTCCAACCACAACGGCGGGCTTAGGCTCACTGTCGTTGGTAGACCCTCTAAAATTGTAGCATTTGGGAATAAATGGTTCATGCTCAATGAAACGATAATAATGGTTCCCATCTTCAAAATCATTTTCCCTACAAGTACATTGAAAATAAAACAAACTGTTAAAAAATTATGATGACCAATACATATTGCACTCATACAGGAGACAAACTTCTTACCCAAAAACATGATGAATGAAGTGCTTCCTGGCCAACTGCTTACCAATCTCAACAGCCTACATATGTTTTCATATGAAAAGCAATTAGCATCAATGTAAGAAAGAAACTCTAAAATTCAAAGTGGTGGGAGCCGCAACCTTGTCCATCTAGTTGGCTTCACTTGTTATTTGATTATGCACCAATAATGATGCAAAGTACTTCACAAAATGGAGCATGCAAAACCAGAAATAAGAACTAATTTCTTTTCATTGCCTTTTTCATTCAATTAATTTCTTTTTTTTTTCTTAACAGCTCTGAATTTAATTCCAAGTGTTAAATCAATATTTTAGTTTGGAATTTTTTGAAGGGTATTGATTTGAATTTTAAATAGAATTCAATTGCTAAAAAATAATCCAAACTAAATCAAATGAAAGATCCTCTTATTTACTACTGTAATTATTTTTAGAATTAACACTAAAAACAATATTCTAAAAATACCCTTAATAACACAAACTCTACTTTTTACAAAATCCTCCACTGTCTCTTTCCTTCTTTTTCTAACCCCCACAGTCTCTTCTAACACCTTTCATATCATAGGATTGAAACTTCAGCTATCACAAAAGTTTTTGGGGAACTCCGGTAAGAACAAACATTTTTTTCCCTTTTTCTGGTTTATAATTTGAATCTGTTATTGTATCTTGTTGTTTTCTTTACTGAGTATGTTAATTTTATAGTAAGAGAAATAGATATTAGTAGAAGCTTGGGTGTTTGGGAGTGTAGTAATAGTTATTTTTTAAAATATTTTTTACTCGGAAATATATCAAAATAATATTTTTTTTATTTTTTAAAAATTATTTTTTATACCAGCACATTAAAATGATCTAAAAACACCAAAAAATATTAATTTGAAAAAAAATAAAAAAAATTTAAATTATTTTAAAAACGTTTTTTAAACACAAAAACAAACAAACATGTGAGATTATTGGGACCATATACTAGTTGTGGGAATTGTGGGAAGAGAAATTCTAGTTTGGATACAAAACTTATTTATGCATGAGGAGACAAGCCAACAAACCTTTCCAAGTTTTTTTAACAAATATATTTTTTTTTTCAAAAAATATTTAATAAACAATTAACATGAGATAGGTTTATTTAAATCTTTTTTAAAATGATTATATTTTATGTCATTTTAAATAAATATAAGGGTTTTTGTATAAAAAAAATGGCATAGTTGGTGTTATTCATCTCTATTTCATGATAATCACGGGGTTTTATTATTAATGAACTGTTATATACACAACTGCTATTTCTATTGGCGTTCCACTATTTTCCTAAAAATTTTGATATCCTATGCATATACTAAATTTTTTTTTGTCAAACTGTAACTGTGTTAGTTTACTAAAAGACCTATAAAAAAGGAGAACTTTCAACTTTCAAATGTTGGGAAAAAGGCGGAATTTGGGGCTACGGAAGGAAAGGCCTAAAGACGTGCCCAGCAGGCCAAAATCCTAAAAGCAACTTTGCCTTTCCCTTTTCACTAGATGGATAATGGATAGAGTTGGGTGGAGCGGATCCAACGTCTGGGAGTGGTCTCTATCATGATACGCAAGGGAGTGGGACCCGCTCAAACAGCTCCCTGGTGATGGTTTCAGCCTCTGAGGGCTTTTTACTAGCTTTTCAATCTTAAGACGTTGGGTTGGTCTACTAACCCAAAAGATCAATAAAAACTCAAAAGCCTTAAACGTAATGCGAGCCCACCTAGTTAATAATCTTTTTATTAGGGTTGAGTAAAAAAACTAAAAAATTGATTAAACCGAGAAAACTGAAAAAAAAATAACTGAAAAAACCGAACCATAAAAAAAAACTGATTAAAACTATTAAAATTTTAAAAAACCGACTGGTTTGGTTTCGGTTTTATATGCATGAAACCGAAAAAACCGAACCGAACTCAAACCAAAAAAAACAGAGCCAAAACCAAGTCAAACCGAAAAAATCAAGCCAAACCGGTTTGAACAGGTTTTTGTCCAAAAAACCGAACCAAAACCGATCGGTTTGAACCGGTTTCGGTTTAGTTTTGTTTTTTTTAAAAAAAAAATTGGTTTGGTTATTTTATTTTATAAAAACTGAACCGAACCAAAAATGATCACCCCTACTTTTTATAGTATATAAAAAGAATAAAATAGAAGTAGAGGTCAGGCTTCTGCTCTCTGAGAGATTAGCAATTGTCTGTGTGTATATTCACTTTTCGTATTTACAGATTACTGTTATTTTGGTACGTGTATCTCTATATTTATCAAACCAATAACTTTAAATTTATTTAATGTAAACTAACTTATATAGAGATTATGAAAATATCATATTCTTCTTCTTCATCTTCTTCTTTTGGTTTAAAATGACAATACTAATTTGTTAAATGGAAAACTAAATATAATTTTCATCATATTTGGCCTCCTTATACAATAAAGACTACCAAGCACATGTTATCTCATCGTGATGTTAGCATAGAAATAACTCAATGTGAATCAAAAGTATTAAAAACTTGTCAAGTTAAATATATCCTTTGAAAAACCTATATAATGCAAAACAAACAAAAAATTAAGTAAAAAAGAAAAGGAAAACTAAAAAAAAATGCATTTTCATGTTCACTTGGATTACAAGAGTGTTTGGAAATAAATTACTGCGTGATTGGCTGGAAGATGAATTCTCGAGTATTTAAGAGTATAATAACAGTTGCTTTTTAAAATATTTTTTATTTTTTAAAATTTATTTTTAATACCAGCACATTAAAATAATTAAAAAATAAAAATAAAAATTATAAATAAAAAAAATAAAATTTAACAAACTTTAGCTTGGACAGCACTCCTAAAAAGGCAGCTATGCATCAAAAGGAGTCAACCAAAGATACTAATTCCGGAGATTTTGGGATTATTTTTCCTGCACCAACTATTACTCACCAAATAATTATCATTTTTTTGAATGACCAAAGAGTATTCTCGGATGAAGTCCATTCAACATGATAATTTATACTCACATATAATAACGGGCAGGCTTGATTTGCCAGCCTATGTGACTGCATTTGCGTGCCCACATTGGCAATTACCGGCAAATACAGCCTTAATCATGTCGTTTACCAGGATCTGTGAACCCTAATGCAATATACTACCAGTACTAATAGCTAATTTAAGTGTGAGATTAATTAAATCATTTATTTATTCTCAACAAACAAGGTGGTTGATCCTCCCTCCACAATCTGCGTGTTCGGAATGATTGATGTCTGCTTTCCTTAATTTGGAAAGTGGAAACACCACCAACTCTGACTTGATTTTCTCTCCCCAATCCACAAAAAAAAACATGTCTATTATCGTCATTTCCAACTTAAACTAACATTAATTATCTTCCAAGTATTTCCCTTCTCTCCGCTAATATATTAGTCAGAATCAGACTAGTCAAAGCTTAAACAAAAAGAAAGTCAAACTAGAATTTAGCAGTACGACAAAACTAGCATAGCTTAGGATACGTTAAGCGACAGCGTATTTACACGTACCTTCTTCCTGCCGCAATCGAAGTGGTGAATGATCACCTCGACCATCTCATTCCCAGCAAAACAGTTCTTAACAATCTTCATCTTCATCAGACGATCCTGAATTGGTAATTTCTGCCTCAAAACCTTCACTATCCAAACCATCTCGTCCGTTGATTCCTCCTCGTGATCATCAAATCCATACACCGGTGGTGCCGGCGCATTCCCTGAACATTTCTTCGCTAGCATCTCCTTCAACCTCTGCTCAAAACCTCCACTGTTTCTCAACGAATTCAAAGCCACCAAACCACCAAACAATTTCTCGTTGAAAAATATCTGCGGCACCTGAGAATTTCCGGTTCTCTCAATCAACTCTTTCTCTCTTTGCCGATACACGTCAATGTTGATTTCAACAAACTTTAATCCTCTCTCTCTAAAAAACGAACGGACTGCGGTGCAGTCTCTGCAATTTGACCTTGAAAAGAAACTTATCCGTCCTTTAATCTGTTCCTCTTCGTCGTCCTTTTTGAGCTTCACTGTAACTTTGAGTCCCGATATGTTGAACCTTGTCACGCCTGAGTCGAATGAGTTCACCTTATGATTCATGTTATAATCATCACCGTCATCGGACTTGAAAAAGGAAAATCTTTTTGAAATCGATGCTGATAAGCTGTTGCTTTTGTCCTTGATGAATTTTCCGATGGACGGCATGTCGACGACCGTGAAACTATTAGGCAATGATTTGGATCGGGTTACAACGTCGTCGTTTTGTTGTGGGGAAGGTGTAGATGAAGGTGAGAGACCTGGAGGTGCCTCTGGCTTTGGGAGATGAATATCAGGCTGGATTACTTGTATATAGCCGTTGACTTTGGGTGAAACGGCTATAATATCGTCATTCTCTTCTTTCTCCACGTGATTTCCGGTTGATGTGATTCTTTCAACGGCATCGTCTGAAGAGAATATCTCGGTTGCTGAATCTTGTTTCTCCTCCTCCATCTCTATTTCGCAAAAACCGTCTTCCTGTTGATCCTTTTGTGCAGGTTTGATATCTCCAGCTGGATCATCGTAGTTAAAATCTGAGTTTGAATTTGGAGAGGGATGGACGGATTTGGAGAGATTCTCCTTTGCCAATCCTGTTTGAATAATCCCCTTAACGAGATTTCCATCAGCAACTGATCCGTTTGCCTCTGCTACGTTAATTCCTAATTTCTCTTGGGCATCAGCCTTGATCAGTTCTCCGTTTGTTAACTCCATTTTGGTAACACAAAAGAAAAAAAAAAACGAGAAAATATTGTTTTCTATGGACACAAAGGCACAAGATTTTTTTAGAGGGAGGGGGGATTTTGATGAGGTGGGGGTTGAAGAGAGCGTTGTGACCGCAGGGGTTTTGTGGATGGAGGATATATATATATATGGGGAGGGAGTGGGGAGGTTTAACAAATCAAATGCAGCATTTTAAAATTCATTAAAAAATTAAAACAAACTAGAAGAAGAAGAAGAAGAAGAAGAAGAGGTCAAATCCACGGTGACATTCTCTCTCTCTCTCTCTCTCTCTCTTTGGAATAGGATATTTTCATATCATTTTAAAAGTAACTCTTTCCCAATTAATCCCTCGTGTGGAATGGATGACCATATTTATTACGGGGTGATTGTGATAGTTTTAGATGTAATTTTTTAAAGTATTTTAAAAAATATATATATTAAAATAATATTTTTTTATTTTTAAAAATTTATTTTTAACATTAACACCTCACTATCAAAATAATTATAAAAACATTAAAAAAATTAATTTAAAATTAAAAAAATTAAAATTTTATAAAACTTGTTGTCCCAATTAGATTTTATATCTAACTTGGAAGTTGATAGGTATATACCCGGTTGAATTGAGTAAGTGACTCCAAGTTAATTCAATTGATTATTTTTTAAAAAAACAAACATGATGATTTTTTTTAGAAAAAAAAAAATCAAATTAGTTTATTAATTTATAAGATTAACTAAGCTAATCACGGGTTAGCAAGAGGCAGGTTAGGAATTTGGTATATTTATAAAAATGATTTATTTATAGTATTTGATAGTTATAGAATTCAATCTCAATAACATAAAAAAAAATCTAGATATTAAATATTTTTATTTATTTTTACTTACGAGCTAGTATTGGTATTTCCTTCTTTAAAAAACTTTCGAGTTAATTTATTACCAAAAGACAATCAACCAGTTTTTGGGTTGAGACGTGGCCGAGCCAATTATATCAGTTGAGCAAATGAGAATAAAATTAAGATAGAAACAGATATTTTATTGTCAGCTACAATCACAAAGTTACCTCATAGCCGGCTGATGATAATATGGAGCGGCCCCACAGGAACAGTTGTCAACGGAGAAACTGAATATTCTTGTTGCGCTGGCTAAAGATACCCTTCCACGTTATCTGTCTTGGCGAGGATGGGATCGGAAGAAAAGGGCTTCCGTGTAATTTGGCTTCGTTGCCCTCAATTACTGCTAATTTATATTACCATGTGTTTAGATTTTTTTATTAGAAATATATTAAAATAATATTTTTTAAATTTTATTTTTAATATCAACAAAAACAAAACATAAAATAAAAATAAATAAATTCTAACCCACCTCCATTTAGACCGTGATCTCAAACAAGAACAAGACTTTGTTGACACAGTCCAGTCCATAGCAGGGGGCAAACGTGTTTGAAAGCTGTGGTGTGGCATTGGTATCTACTTGTGATTTGGGATCCAATTGGCTCCATGAAAGGTGCATTATCCTCTAATTTGATTTTGATTTTTTTTTACATCAACATCACCCTCCCAAATTGTTTATTATGATGTTATAAGTGTATTTAAAAGTGTAGTAGCAATTATTTTTTATTTTAAAATATATTAAAATAATATTTTTTTATTTTTAAAAATTACTTTTGACATAGAATATTAAAATGATATGAAAATATCAAAAATATATTAATTTTAAAAAAATAAAATAAAAATTCAAAAATATTTTTAAACTACCGTGTCAAACACTGTCGTAGTCTACAAAAGGTTTGACGCAATCTCGAGTGCATCAAGACCCAAGACTATTTTTAGTCGGGGAGGAAATGAAAGGAAAAGGTAAAAAGACTGGTTCACACGGCCAACTGCTGCCGAGGAAAGAGCAAAAACTGCCATTTTTTTTTGGGGGAAATCGTATTCTCTTTAAGTTATAACTCATTATTGATAGTTCGAGGAAGGCAGGATAGTTTAGGACTACGTATTGCTCTTGGAAAATAATAATATCTCGATATTGTTTGATTTTTCTAGTTGAAAATATTCTTTGATACGCTATAAACGTGAAAAAGAATCCCTTTTCAATTTATTTTTTTTACAGTACGAGGATGTATTTTGCATACGTGAAATTTTATTTTTTTCATTCAAATGCCTTTATTTTTATTTTTTTATTTTTGAGTATTTGTGATTTTATTTTTTGTATTTAAATACTTGTATTTTTTAAATTTTTTTATTAAATGTTTCTACTAAACATTCCATTTTCATAGCCATATTTTCAAATAACAAAACTATTTGAATTATAAAAACAAAAGATAACTTGCTCATGAATTCTTTAATATAAATAATATATATTCAATAAAATATTTTCAGTATGCTACAAAAAATTGATTATTTTATTTAATTGGTTTAGAAATTTGTAAGCACAATATAATGAGCTTGAAACTATATATTCAATCCCTTTAAGTTTGTTGTCTTTTTAAATTATATCATATTAAAAAAATAAAGTTTGAACTTTGAAACTAGCTTTCAACAATAAAAGGATAAAAAAAAAAAACAAACTCAAAGACAAGCTGCAGGGTGAAACTAGAACATGGGCCGGGAGGCATGGCAGGTCCAGTTGTTTTTGACCCATATAGTACATGGTTTAACTAGATAGGAGATTTATATTATACCGGATTAAAATTTTTCAAATATAAAAAAAAATCATCAAACACTTTGATTATGATAATGTTTTTAATTAGGAAAAATCTGGAACACAAGTCCTTGATTTGAATAGATCAATAAATTTATTTTATTTAATAATATAATTATAAAAAAACTAATGACAAAAAAAAAAGACAACCACTAATCAAGAAAAATAAACGCAGGATAGTATTATGAAAGTTTAGCATTTAAATATTCTTAAAAGTTTTGAATATTCTTATTTGATAATAAAATAATAATTAAATGAGAATGAGTAAACTTCACTGAGAGAGAATAAAATAAAAAATTTTAAATTAAATTATTAACAAATCAAACGGTAAATAACGAATTGAAAAGAAATCAATTAAAAAAATAACATAAAAAACAGCTCTATTTAGAACATCAAACTTAAAAGTTTTGAATATTCTTATTTTTATTCTAGTTTATGTAATCCATTGAAATAAAAAAAAAATTATAAAGTTTCTGGCACGGTGCCAGCTCTTTTAACACCCACGTTTAATGGAATCGTCATATTACTCAATTGACTAAAATTTTAAAATACAAGAATTCCTATGCAAAAAAAAGAGAAAAAAGAACGTAGGCGATTATGTAAATAAATTACGATGAACAGGT
>Ga0307515_10021161_pt1 | contig 11549 bp, 12 predicted proteins | sample 17_EM_MG_FD_194513 | JGI IMG/M metagenome (GOLD analysis project Ga0307515, IMG submission 194513) | Populus trichocarpa ectomycorrhiza microbial communities from riparian zone in the Pacific Northwest, United States - 17_EM | ecosystem: Host-associated > Plants > Roots > Unclassified | place... | reverse complement strand
GTGGAAGCGAAAGCCCGCGCGGCCGGCGAGCTTCACGTCGCGCATCGCCGCGTCTGCGCGACGCACCAGTTCGTCCATGCCAGTGCCGTCGTTCGGGTACAGCGAAATGCCGACGCTGGCCGTCACCGTGAAGCTCATGCCGCCTTGCGTGAAAGGCCGCTTCAGCGCGTCCATCACGCGCCATGCGGCCGTTTCGGCACCGCGGTCGTCGGCGTGGTTGGCGAGCACGACGAACTCGTCGCCGCTCAGGCGCGCGACCGTGTCGACCTCGCGCACGCAGCCCTTGATGCGATCGGCCACGTCGAGCAACACGCGGTCGCCGAACACACGCCCGAGCGTCTCGTTGATGTGGTTGAAGCGGTCGAGGTTCAGGAACAGCAGTGCGAACGGCGTGCCGTCGCGCTTGGCCTGCGCGAGCGCAACCTCGACGCGGTCGGCGAGCAGGCGGCGGTTCGGCAGGCCGGTGAGTGCATCGGTGTACGAGAGCGTCTCGATGCGCTGGTTCGCTTCCAGCTTCTCGGTGATGTCGCGGAACGAGTAGACGCGCCCGATCGGCCGGCCGCGCATGCACTGCGGCATCGTCACGCGCTCGAACACCTTGCCCGAGTGCAGGCGCAGCACATCGCTCGCTTGCAGCATCGTCGCGTCGTCGATCGCAGCGAGGCGGCGCATGTAGGCCGACGGGTCGGTGACGCTGCGGCGCATCCACTCAAGCACCGCGTCGTCTTCGCGCCGGCCGAGCAGCTCGGGCGGGATCTGCCAGAGGTTCGCGAAGCGCTGGTTGAAGTTGCGGATGCGGCCCGACAGGTCGGTGACCAGGATGCCGTCCTGCGTCGATTCGAGCGTGGCGCGCAGATCGGCCGCGGCCCCTTCGAGTTCACGTTCGACCCTCACCTGCGCGCTGCGGTCGTGCAGCACGACGACGAAGAAGGAGGCATCGTCCGGGGCCTGCACCCGGCTCACGCGCCGTGTCACCGCCTTGGTCGTGCCATCGGCGCTCGTCACCAGCGTGTCGGACTCGATCTGATCGACGAGGCCATCCGAAACCTCGCCCCAGAAGCACATGTCCTCGGGCGTGGCCGCGAGTTCGAGCACTTCCATGCCGACGAGCTCGGCCGGCGTCATCGCCATCAGCTCGCCCGCCGCGTGGTTCGCGGCGACCACGCGCAACTCGGCCGCGTCGACGAGCCAGACGGCGTCGAGCATTGCTTCGATCAGCCGGGACCAGGTCGCGAGCGGTTCGGTGAGCGGTGGGTTGGCCAGGAGTTCGCGGTTCACGTCGCTCCGATCACGCCGCGATCACCGCGTCGGCCGTGTCGTTGGCGGCGGCCACCGGTTCGAAGAAGTACGCGACGCGCGGGCGCGGGGCGAGGTACTCGAGCGACGTGACCGGCAGCTGCGAAGGCTTGATGCTGCGGCGGATGCCGATGCCCTGGGTCGATTCGAGGTCGACGATCAGCGCCTCGTCGCGCGGCACCCTGGCCTCGTGCACGAGCACGCGAGGCTTGAGCGGGCGGGTCGAGTTCACGCCGACGACCATCGCGTAGCGGTCGTCGGTGAGCTGCACCGTCGAACCCGCTGGGTACACGCCCATCATGCGGATGAACGCGCCGAGGATGGCGGTGTCGAATTTGGTCTTGCCCTGCGCGAACAGCAGCGAGAGCGATTCGTGCGGCGTCAGTGCGCGCGCCGCGACGTTCGGGTTGCACAGGTTGTCGTAGCGGTTGACCAGCGAGACGATGCGCGCCGCGGCGGTCATGCGGTCGGTGTTCAGGCGCAGCGGAAAGCCGCTGCCGTCGGCATGCTCGTGATGCTGCGCGATCACCAGCGTCGCACCGGCCGAGAGGCCCATCTTGCGTGCGTGACCCACGCCGTGCGCCACATGCTCTTCGTAGAAGCGCATCTCGGAGCCGCTGAAGTGATCTTCGCGGTGCCGCACGCGGTCGGGCAGGTCGAGCTTGCCGATGTCGTGCAGCATCGCGCCGACGCCGAGATCGAGCATGTCGCCCTCAGACAAGCCGAAAGTGCGGCCCATCAGCAGCGAGATGATCGTCACGTTCAGCGCATGCATCGAGGCCTTGTCGCCGGCGGCGTCCGACAGCAGGCGAATGCAGAGTTCGTCCTCGCCGAGCATCTTGTCGACCAGCGCCTTCGACAACTGCTCGGCCTGCGCGCGCGCTTCGGTGGGCTTGCTCGGGACCAGATCGGTGAGCTGCCTGCAATCGTGTGACGCCTCGGCGAACTGGCGCTCGCACAGCTGCAGCGCGGCGCGCTGGCCGGCGAGCTCGCGCTTGTGCGCGTGGCGCGCGATCGCCTCGGGCGACGGCAGCGACGCCGGGACGGTGAAAGACTCGGTCGGGGTGATCGTGCTGATCGGCGCGTGCGCCGATGCCGCGGCGCCTTCTTCGTGTTGCGAGTCGGGCTCGAGCGACGCAGGTCGGGTCCAGCCGCTTGATTCGAGCGGCGGCAGCACATCGCTCTGCGTCGGGCTCCAGCGCACGTGCTGGACGCCGAGCGAGCGAATCGTCGCGACCTGCTCGTCGCTGGCGATCTTGAAGCTGCCGAGCGGGAACGGGTGCGACATCCAGCTCATGTCCAGGTGCACGAACATGCCGACGCGCAGGTCGTCTACCTCGATCAACTGTTTGCTGGCAACTGCTTTCATCCGTTGGGGGCGCGTGTGCAATGGGCACACGGGGCCTGTCGGGGATATCGGCGAGCCTCTGGCGGACTTGAATCCGGCCGCAGCGGCGAAGGTCAGGGCCGCAGGTAGGCCCAGCCCTCTTGCTGGCGCTTGATGATCTGAACCACGCCCGCCGGGACGTATGTCACGTTCGGGTGCATGTCGGCGCGCACCAGCTTCTGGTTGCGCATCGTGTTCTCGCAGGCGTTGACGGTGACGCCGGCCTTGATCGCATCAGACACGCGCGAGTTCGTCGGCGCGTCGAACTTCAGCATGCCGATGCCGGGGCCATAGGCGACGATCTCGACCGAGACCTTGTCGGCACCGAGCTCGTCCTGCAGGTTCTTGACGTTGTTCAGCACCAGGTTCCAGCGCGCCGGGTCGGCCTCGCTGACCTGCACGACGACGCGGATGGGCTTCGATGCCTCTTGCGCGACCGCGAGCAGCGGGGCGGCGCAGACCACGGCGGCAACGAGCAGGAACGAACGGCGCATGACGAACCTCACGGTGTGGCGATCGGACGGATTCTGACGGCTCAGGCCGCCACGACGATCGCGAACTGCGCCCGCAACCCGTCAGTCGCCGGTTTGAACGGCACGGTCAGCGCCGCGCGATCGAGCGGGTCTCGCAGACTGCGCCAGAGCGAATCGCGCTCGTTGCCGGGGTCGCCCTCGACATACAGCTGGGTCGTCAGCAGGGTGCGCTGCGCGAGCCTGACCTTCAAGTGGATGTGCGGCGTGCGACCGCTGTAGGCCACCGGCCGGATCGTGTGGAAGCGGTAGCGCCCCTCGGCATCGACCGCGACCCGGCCGAACGACTGGAACGCCGGGTCGGCCTGCCAGCCGTCGCGCGGGTGGCGGTAGTGGCCGTCGACATCGCATTGCCAGATCTCGACATTTGCGCCACGCAGCGGGTGGCCGTCGGGGTCGCGCACCGTGCCTTCGAGCCAGCTCGCCTGACCCCGGGTGTAGCGCAGGTCGCCGTGGCGCAGCAGATCGAAATCGGTGTCTTGCGGCAGCTCGACCGGGTAGAACGGGCCCTCGGCCTGCGCCGGCGTGAGGCGCAGCGGCTGGGCGGCTCGCGCCGGCATGCCGGTGAGCAATGCCGGCATCGCGAGCACGGCAATTCGGCCGATCGCGCCGCGCCGCGCGGCGCTTGTCTTCAGAGGGCTTTTCATCGCCGCCGATTGTGCGGCGCGGCCCAAATCCCTACCGCTGAATCCGCGTCGACAGCACGATCGCCGAAGTCGTGCGATCGACGCCGTCGAGCCCGCCGATGCGGTCGATCAGCGCATCGAGTTCGCCGATCGACGCGGCCGCGACGATCGCGATCAGATCGAACGGCCCGCTGACCGAATGCAGCACCCGCACCTCCGGGATCTTGCGCAACGCGACCTCGATCGCGCCGCTGCGTTTCGGCGCGAGCGTGATCAGCACGTGAGCGCGCACCAGGTCGGCTTCGAGCGCATCGGGCACGACGACCGTGTAGCCGGCGATCACCTGCTGGCGCTGCAGCTTCTCCATTCGGCTCTGCACGGTCGTGCGCGAGAGCTTGAGCTTGCGCGCGAGTTCGGCGGTGGGCGCACGGGCATCGTCGCGCAGCAGCGCAAGCAGCGCGATGTCGGTCGGGTCGAGAAGTGGCTTGGTCATTTTGCGCAGTGCGCTAAGTCGAATTGCCGAAGTATGCACGTCGTATCGTCGTGCTGCCAGATGCGATTTGCACTGCTGGCCGGGAGAATGACCGCCATTCACGGCTTACTCGGGAGACTCCCATGCGCAACATCCTCGTCATCGGCGGCGGCAAGATCGGTTCGGTGGTCGCCGACCTGCTCGTGAACACACCCGAGGAAGGCGGCTACCGCGTCACCGTCGCCGATCGTTCGGCGACCACGCTGGCGCAGATCGCGCCCCTCGGTGACGCGCGCTTGAACACCTTGCTGCTCGACGTGGCCGACCCGGCCCAGCTGCGCGATGCACTCCAGGGCCGCTTCGCGGTGCTCAGCGCCGCGCCCTACCACCTGACGCTGAAGGTCGCGCAGGCCGCGCGCGAAGCCGGCGAGCACTACCTCGACCTGACCGAAGACGTCGCGAGCACCCGCGCGATCCGCGAGCTCGCGCAGGGCGCATCCACCGCGTTCATTCCGCAGTGCGGCCTGGCGCCGGGCTTCATCTCGATCGTCGCCGCCGATCTGGCGCGCCAGTTCGATTCGCTCGACTCGGTGCGCATGCGCGTCGGCGCGCTGCCGGCCTACCCGAGCAATGCGCTGAACTACAACCTCACGTGGAGCACCGAGGGCGTCATCAACGAGTACTGCGAGCCCTGCGAGGCGATCGTCGACGGGCAGCAACGCGAAGTGCCGGCGCTCGAAGAGCGTGAGGAGTTCTCGCTCGACGGCGTGCTCTACGAAGCCTTCAACACCAGCGGCGGCCTCGGCACACTGTGCGAGACGCTGGCCGGCAAGGTGCGCACCCTGAACTACCGCACGATCCGCTACCCCGGCCACGCCGCGATCATGAAGGCGCTGCTGCACGACCTGCGCCTGAAAGACCGGCGCGACGTGCTGAAAGACATCCTCGAGCAATCGCTGCCTGCGACGATGCAGGACGTGGTGATCGTGTTCGTCACCGTCGCCGGCCTGCGCGATGGCCGCCTGCAGCAAGACACCTACGCCCGCAAGATCTACAGCCACGTGCTGGCCGGCAAGATGCGCAGCGCGATCCAGATCACGACCGCGTCGAGCCTGTGCGCGATGCTGGACATGCTGGCGGCGGGCGATCTTCCGCAGACCGGCTTCGTGCGCCAGGAAGAGGTGCCGCTCGCCGCGTTCCTCGCGAACCGCTTCGGCCGCGTGTACGCGGCGGATGCACTCGCGCACGCGGCTTGAATCCGCCCGACGATACCAATCAGGTCATTTTGTGACCAATAAGTTCAGAAAGTGCATCTGATCGTTTAGAGTCTGCGTATCGGTTTCAACAACGGGCACCTTTGCCCGCCGAAACAGGAGCGCCGACATGGCCGACAGCACCGCCGTAGCCGTCAATTGGGTCGAACAGGGCCTGGTGCCGGATCGCGTGATCCGCCTGGGCATCCGCCGCCTGCTGAAGGCGCGGCTGGTCGAGCTGAAGAGCGGCGATGCGGTCGCCGTCGCCGAGCTCACGCAGGCGTTCGCCGACGCGTTGCGCAACGCGCCGCTCGCACTGCTGCCCGAGAAGGCGAACGAGCAGCATTACGAGGTGCCGGCCGCGTTCTTCGGCGCGGTGTTGGGCTCGCACCGCAAGTACAGCAGCTGTTTCTGGGGCGAAGGCGAGAGCGCCGTCCACACGCTGGCGCAGGCCGAAGCGGCTGCCCTGCAGGCCACCTGCGAGCGCGCGGGGCTTGCCGATGGGCAGGAGGTGCTCGAACTCGGCTGCGGCTGGGGTTCGCTGAGCCTGTGGATGGCCGAGCGCTTTCGCGGCAGCCGCATCACCGCGTTGTCGAACTCGCACTCGCAGCGCGAGCACATCGAAGCGCAGGCGGCGCAGCGTGGGCTCAAGAACCTGACCGTCATCACGCGCGACATCAACGAGTTCGACACTGCGCAGCGCTTCGACCGCGTCGTCTCGGTCGAGATGTTCGAGCACCTGCGCAACTGGCCGCAGGCCTTCGGCCGCGTCGCACGCTGGCTCAACCCTGAAGGCCGCTTTTTCATGCACGTGTTCGCGCATCGCGAGGCACCGTATGCGTTTGTGGAGCGCGACGCGAGCGACTGGATGAGCAAGCACTTCTTCTCCGGCGGCATGATGCCGAGCGACGACCTCGCGCTGCACTGCCAGGACGACCTGCGCCTGCTCAAACGCTGGCGCTGGGACGGCACGCACTACGAGCGCACCTCGGAAGCCTGGCTGCGCAACATGGACGACAACCGCGACACGCTGATGCCGCTGTTCGAGCAGACCTACGGGCGCGAGGAGGCTGGCGTTTGGTGGATGCGCTGGCGGCTGTTCTTCATGTCGGTCGCCGAGTTGTTCGGGTACGACGACGGGCAGCAGTGGTGGGTCAGTCACTACCTGTTCCAGAAACGCGGATGAGCGTGGCGGCTGTCGCGTTGAACGCTCCCGAACCGCCGAGCACATCGATCGCGCCGACGCGCGCTGTGCAGATCGCGAACCTCGTCGTGTTCCAGGCGGCGTGGTTCGCGGCGGTGCTCGGCGCTGCGCACCACATCCCGCTGTGGGGCACGGTCTGCGTGCTCGCCGCGATCACGTGGCACCTCGGCGTCTCGGCACGGCCGGCGCAGGAGGCGATGCTGATCGGGCTGGCGTGCGCGATCGGGTTCATCGTCGAGAGCGCCATCGCGATGCAGGGCAAGGTGTCGTATCCCTCAGGTCAGCCGGTCGCATGGCTCGCGCCTTACTGGATGGTCGCGCTTTGGGGTGAACTCGCGATGGCACTGAACGTGACGATGCGCTGGATGAAGCGCCGGTTGTGGCTCGCTGCAGTGCTCGGCGCAATCGCAGGGCCGATGGCCTTTGCATCCGGTGCGAAGCTCGGCGGCGCGCAGATCATCGACACCACGCCGGCGCTGGTGATGCTCGCCTGCGCGTGGGCGGTCTCGATGCCGCTGCTGGTGTGGCTGTCGAACCGCTTCGACGGTGTCTCGGTGCCGGAGGTCTCGCGTGTCTGAGCTGCAGATCGCCTTCGCCGGCCTCGCGCTGATCGCCGGGCTCGGCTTCCTGACCTGGATCGCCAGCGTGCTGCGCCACGACGCGAGCCTCGTTGACCGCACCTGGTCGATCTTCATCGTCAGCGCAGCGGCGGTCTACTTCGCGCTGCTGCCGGCGCCCGGCCCGCGCGGCGCGTGGATGCTCGCGCTCGCGCTCGCATGGGCGCTGCGGCTCAGCCTCTACATCACCGCGCGCAACTGGGGCCACGGTGAAGACCGGCGGTATCGGGAGATCCGCGCGCGCAACGAGCCGAACTTCGCGTTCAAGAGCCTGTACCTCGTGTTCGCGCTGCAGGCCTTTCTCGCGTGGACAGTTTCCGCGCCGTTCTTCGCAGGCATGGCCGGCGCGCGCCCGCTCGGCGCGCTCGACCTGATCGGCCTTGCGCTCGCCGCGTTCGGCATCGTCTTCGAGGCGATTGGCGATGCGCAGATGTCGCGCTTCAAGGCCGATGCGGCGAACAAGGGCCAGGTGATGGACCGCGGCGTGTGGCGCTACACCCGGCACCCGAACTACTTCGGCGAAACCTGCATCTGGTGGGGCTTCTGGCTCGTCGCGCTCGGCGGCGCGGGCTGGGGTGGTGCGTGGGCGATCGTCTCGCCGATCCTGATGACGGTGCTGCTGCTGAAGGTCTCGGGCGTGAGCCTGCTCGAGAAAGACATCGGCGAGCGCCGCCCAGCCTACCGAGACTACATCGCGCGGACGAACGCGTTCTTTCCCGGCCCGCCGCGCGGCAAGGGTTCGACATGAAGCGCGCGCCGATCGGCTCGATGTTCGCGGCCCTTGCCATCACGGCCGGCGTCAACCCGGCGCCACCAACCGGCGAATGGAACTTCCGCGCGCTGCTCGACGGCAAACCGATCGGCCAGCACCGCTTCAGCGTCAGCGGTGAAGGCGACGAGCGCAAGGTCGTCAGCGAAGCGAACTTCGCGGTCAAGTTCCTCGGCATCACCGCCTATCGCTACCGCCACAAGGCGACCGAACAGTGGCGTGACAACTGCCTCACCGCGCTGAACTCGACGACCGACGACGACGGCAAACCCGAGAGCGTTCGCGCCGACCAGAACGACGCCGCGCTGAAGGGCTGCGTGATGAGTTTCGCCTACTGGAACCCCGCAATCCAGACGCAGACACGGTTGCTCAACGCGCAGACCGGCAAGCTCGAAACCGTGCAGGTCAAACGCATCGGCAGCGGCCCGATCGACGTGCGCGGCAAGCCGGTCGAAGCGACCGAGTTCCGCATCACCGGCGCGGCGAACCCGATCGTCGTCTGGTACTCGGCGCAGGGCGAATGGGTCGGGCTCGATTCGACCGTCGCCGGCGGCCGCAAGCTGAGCTACCGCCTGCAATGAACCCGATCCACCGCACGACAGGAGATGCCCCATGCGTTTGTCACCCCTCATCGCACTGCTCATCGTCGCCGGCTGCGCCAGCGGCACCGAGATGAAACCCGTCACGCTCGTCGCGAAGGTCGACCTGCCGCGCTTCATGGGCGACTGGTACGTGATCGCGAACATCCCGACCTTCCTCGAGAAAGGCGCACACAACGCGAAGGACAGCTACACGCTTGCGCCCGACGGCACGATCCCGACCACCTTCAGCTTCAACGCCGATGCCTTCGACGGCCCACGCAAGAGCTACGACTCGAAGGGCTTCGTGATGGACGGTGGCGCAGGCGCCGTCTGGGGCCAGCAGTACGTCTGGCCGATCAAGGCCGACTACCGCATCTCGTACCTTTCGCCCGACTACACGCAGACCGTGATCACGCGCGAAAAGCGCGACTACGTGTGGATCATGGCGCGCACACCGACGATTCCCGAGGCCGATCTGGCAAAGCTGATCGCGTTCGTCGGCACGCAGGGATACGACACGAGCAAGATCCAGCACGTGCCGCAGGCGAGCGGCAAGTAGCTCACAGCACCTCGAAGAACCGCATCACCACCTCGCTCGGCCGGCGCAGGCCGGTACCGAGGAACACGCGCTCCATCATCCAGACCAGCGACGGCGCGCTCGCCTCGAAGCGCGGCACGCAGCGAAAGTACACGTCGGCCGGGTCGACCGGCTCGCCGCGCACCAGCCTGGCCATCACCTCGGGCGCCGCGGTGCGCACCGCGTCGTTCTGCACGTAGATGCGGTCGCCGGCATCGGTCTCGAGCACGTAGCGAGCTTCGAGCCGCGCCATGCGTGCGTTGACGATGAGCTGGAAGTCGGCGCCGCCGGGCAGCACGCGGGCGGTCCAGTCGCGTGCGACGCAGGTGCCGCCGGTGATCGCGATCACGCGCCGCGTGCCGTGGCCGACCACGCCGACTTCGACCGGCGCGGCGACCGTCACGGTCAGGTCTGCAAACGGCGCGAGCCCCGGCGCATCGAGCAGGTCGACGACAGCGCCACCGATCACTTGACCAGCTTCCACGCCCCGCCTTCGACCTTCACCATCACCTGGCTGCGCGCGTCGACGCCGTTGTGATCCTTGTCGCTGAGGTTGAACACACCCTGCGCGCCGACGAACTCCTTCAAGCCCTCGATCGCGTCGCGCAGCGCGAGGCGAAAGGCCTCGGTGCCCGGTTGGCCCTTCTTCAACGCGACCGGGATCGCGGCGTTGAGCCAGAGCTGCGCGTCCCACGCGGTCGCGCCGAACAGCGAACGCGAGCCCGCGCCGTACTTCGCTTCGTAGCGCTTCACGTAGTCGACGCCGGGCGCCTTCACCGGGTTGCTGTCGGGCAACTGATCGGCGACCAGCACCGGCGCGACCGTCATGAAGCTGCCCTCGAGTTCTTTCCCGCCGACGCGCAGGAAGTCGGCGTTCGCGACGCCCTGCGTCTGGTAGATCAGCCCCTTGTAGCCGCGCTTGACCAGTTCGACGTGCGGCAGCGCACCCGGCGTGCCGGCGCTGAAGATGTAGACGGCATCCGGGTTCGCGGCCATCAGCTTCAGCACCTGCGGCGTCGCGCTGGTATCGACCTGCGCGTACTTCTCCACGGCGACGAGTCTGATGCCCTTGGCCGGCGCGAGCTTCTCGATCGCTTTCGAGAAGCCTTCGCCGTAGGCGGTCGCGATGCCGATCGTCGCGACCGTGGTTGCCTTGCTCTTGACCATGTGGTCGAGCACCGCGTTGATCGAGATCGTCTCGGTCGGCGCCATCTTGAAGGCCCAGCGGCGCGGGCCGTCCTGCGGCTCGACGATCGCGCCGCCGCCGGCGAGCGAGATCACCGGCACGCCCGAGCGCGCAGCGACCTCGATCACCGCGAGCGAGGTCGGCGTCAGCGACGGGCCGATGATGATGTCGACCTTGTCCTCGCTGATCAGCTTGGTCGCGTTCTTGGCTGCGGTGGTCGTGTCGGTCGCATCGTTGAGCACGATCAGGTTGATCTTCTGGCCGCCGAGCTCGCCGGGCCAGAGCTTGATCGTGTTGTCGGCCGGAATGCCAAGCGAGGCGCCCGGCCCGGTCAGCGAAACGATCACGCCGATGTTGACGTCGGCCTGCGCGGCGGCGCACCAGGCGAGCGCGGTGGCGGCGAGCAGCGTGCGGGTGAAGGAAGCCATCGAGGTCATGAACTGTCTCCGTTGTTGTTTTAGTTATGCGAGTTAACTAGTCGCCTGGCGCGGCCACAAGCGGGGAAACACTGCACAGTCGATCGGTTCGCCCGGCTGGATCGTCGGCTTGTCGATCGTGATGCTGGCCTGCCCGGTGCGCGGCGCGTAGACCACGTCGTCGCCGGTCCAGCGCGTCGCGTAGGCGCGGCGGCGCTGCGTCGAGCTCGCATTGCCGGGCGCGCCGTGCACCGTCATGCAGTGGTGCAGCAGGCAGTCGCCGGCCTTCATGTCCCAGTTGACGATGTCCAGCGTGTTGCCGGGCTCCTTGCGCAGCGCGTCGATGTCGGGCAGCGTCTCGCCGGGCAGCATCTTGTAGGCCTCGGTGTCGCCGCCGAAGTGGATCGGCCGGAACTCGCGACCCCAGCGGTGCGAGCCCTTGATGTACTCGACGCCGCTGGACTCGACCGTCACGTCGTCGAGCGCGAGCCAGATCGACAGGATCTGATCGCCCTTCACGGGCCAGTACGGACCGTCCTGGTGCCAGGGCGTGACCGCGGCGGTGCCGGGCTCCTTGACGAACAGCTGGTCGTACAGGAAGTTGACCTTGCGGCTCTTCAGCATGCGCGCGGCGA
>Ga0307515_10021160_pt1 | contig 11549 bp, 7 predicted proteins | sample 17_EM_MG_FD_194513 | JGI IMG/M metagenome (GOLD analysis project Ga0307515, IMG submission 194513) | Populus trichocarpa ectomycorrhiza microbial communities from riparian zone in the Pacific Northwest, United States - 17_EM | ecosystem: Host-associated > Plants > Roots > Unclassified | place... | reverse complement strand
GTCCAAGCAGCTGGAACTGAACATCGGCGCGCGCTGGGACTACGAGTCCAGCATGCTCAACAACGACTACGCGACGCCGACCGACCGGGTCGAGGCGCTGCACGCGAAGGATGGCCGCAGCATCGGCGGCATCACGGCCCCCGCCGACCAGCTCTATGCCGAGTCACTCGCGAAGGGTGGCATCGACATCGATGACTACATCGCCAACGGCCATTCGCGCAAATCGTACAAGGGCGCGCTCGCGCCACGCATCGGCGCGTCCTACGACCTGTTCGGCGACCGCGCCTCGGTGATCTTCGGTGGCTTCGGTCGCTCATACGACCGCACGATCGCCAACCATGCGCTCGACGAGAAGCAGAAGAACCTGCAGGCCAACGGCGAGATCTGGCTGATCAGGAACGACTTCAAGATGCCCTACGCCGACCAGTTCACGATCGGCCTGCGCCAGGCGTTGGGATCGTGGAACGCCGAAATTGCCTACAGCGATGTCCGGGCCAAGAACCAGTTCGTCTGGTTCAGCGGCAACCGCGATCCGAATGGCGGCTGGGGCCTGCAAAATCCGATCGATCCGCTGTGGGGAGGCCCGAACGGCTACGGCAATCTCGTTCTCGGCGACTTCGTAGGGCAGAACAAGAGCCAGGCGCTGTTCGTCAAGGCCGACAAGCCCTACAGCACCGAATCGGGCTGGGGGCTCACGCTCGCCTACACCTACACCGATGCCAAGACCACCGCCCAGAGCTGGGGCGACGACATCTTCGACTGGACCCACGGCCGCCCCGGCGTCGATGGCTGGCACACCTCGAAGCTGGTGGACAAGCACCGCGTCGTGGCCGCGCTGGTCACGGACGGTTGGCTGCCTTGGGGCCTTCAGTTCTCCGGCAAGTACGTCTGGGCCAGTGGCCTGCCCCGTCAACTGACCGATTGCACGGGCGGCTTCCCGCATGACAACGTCGCGGGCACGTGCTTCTACCGAGAGGGCAAGAGCCGCGAGTTCAATGAGCTGGATCTGGCCGTCGCCCGCGACTTCGGTGTCGGCTTCGGCAAGATCAACCTGCGTGCCGACGTGTTGAACGTGTTCAACACCAAGAACTACGGCGGGGCCAACGACTGGATCGGCGGGCCGGGCAATCCGCCGAAGAATCAGTACGGCGGCGACAACGCAGACCTCGGCAAGCCGAACTCGATGCGCGGCCCGATGCGCACGATCCGCCTGGCACTCGCCTACAAGTTCTGATCGTTCGATTCACTCGTCTTGTTGCCAACAGCCCTGCCACGACCACCGCGGTCGTGGCAGGCTGCGGCCTTGAGCGCACCACCGTTCGCCCATGACCGTTTTTGCCCACCGCCCTGACCGACGCCGCCTGCTGTTGGCCGGCGCCGCCGCCGCCCTGGTCCACAGCATGCCCGGCTGCGGCAGCCCACCGCCACCCAGGCCGATGGCCTTTGGCGAAGGCAGCACGCCCGCACGCCTCGGCGACGCCGCGCTGCTGGACGACATCGAAGCCCGCACCTTCCGCTTCTTCTGGGAGACCGCGCACCCGGTCACCGGCCTGGTGCCGGACCGCTGGCCCGCGGCACCGACGATGGCCAGCGTGGCCGCTGTTGGCTTCGGTCTGACGGCCTACTTGGTCGGTGCCGAGCGCGGCCTGGTCACACGCGCTGAAGCGGCCGAGCGCGTGCACCGCACGCTCAGCTTCCTGGCCAATGCGCCGCAGGGCGAGGCGCAGCGCGGCGTCATCGGCCACCGCGGTTTTTTCTATCACTTCCTCGACATGGCGACGGGCGAGCGCTTCAACGAGCGGGTCGAGCTGTCGACGATCGACACTGCACTGCTGATGGGCGGTGTGCTGGCCGCGCAGTCGTACTTCAGCGGCACCGACCCGACCGAGACGCGCATCCGCACGCTGGCCGATGCGCTCTACAGCCGCGTCGACTGGCGCTGGGCCCAGGTGCGTGACGGCCACATCGTGATGGGCTGGGTGCCCGGCGCCGGTTTCGCGCCCTTCATCGACTACCACGGCTACGACGAGGCGATGCTGCTGTACCTGCTCGCACTCGGCTCGCCGACGCACCCGGCGCGTGACGACAGCTGGGCCACGTTCTGCGGCAGCTACCCGCGCACCTGGGGCAGCTTCATGGGCCAGATGCACCTGGGCGGCGCGCCTTTGTTCTGGCATCAGTACTCGCATGTCTGGGTCGATTTCCGCGGCATCCAGGACGGCTTCATGCACGAGCGCGGGCTCGACTATTTCGAGAACAGTCGCCGCGCGACGCTGGCCCAGCGCGCCTACGCGATCAGCAACCCCGGCGGCTGGAAAGACTACGGCGAAAACGTCTGGGGCCTGACCGCCTGCGATGGCCCGGGCTCGGTGCGCGCGGCTGACCACACCGGCCGGCCACGCGATTTCAGCGACTACAAGGCCCGCGGCGCCGGCATGGTCGACGCGTTCGACGACGGGACGTTGGCTCCCACTGCCGCGGCCGCTTCGCTGCCCTTTGCGCCGGCCGAAGTGACCGCTGCGCTGCAGGCCATGCACCAGCGCTTCGGCGCCCACCTCTACGGCCGCTACGGCTTTCTCGACGCCTTCAACACGAGCTTTGTCGACGCCTCCGCGAAGCTGTCCAATGGCCGCGTCGCGCCCGGCTTCGGCTGGGTCGACACCGACTACCTCGGCATCGACCAGGGGCCTATCGTCGCGATGATCGCCAACCACCGGCACGACCTGATCTGGCGCACGATGCGCGGCAACGCACATTTGCGGCGTGGCCTCGCACGCGCTGGCTTCAGCGGCGGTTGGCTGAACGCTTCGGCCCGCTCCGTTTCGCCCCATGACCGGCCAATCGCCCAGCCCGCCTGAGCGCCGCCGCTGGCTGCAACGTGCCGCGCTCGTGGCCGCAATGCCGCTTGCCGGTTGCGGGCGCAGCAGCAGTGGCCGCCGCACGCTGCGCTTCTGGGCCATGGGCCGCGAGGGCGAGGTCGCGCACGAGCTGCTGGCCGGCTTTCGCGCCGAGCAGCCGCAGATCGACCTGCGCATCGAGCAGCTGCCATGGACGGCCGCGCACGAAAAACTGCTGACCGCCTTCGCCGGCGACGCGACGCCCGACGTCGCGCAGATCGGCAACACCTGGCTGCCCGAGATGGTGGCGCTGGGCGCCGTCGAGCCACTGGACACCTGGCTGCACAGCAGCCCGACGATCGCCCCGGAAGACTACTTCAGCGGCATCTGGCGCACCAACCTGGTCGACGGCAAGCTGCAAGGCTTGCCCTGGTACGTCGACACCCGTCTGCTCTACGTGCGCAGTGACCTGCTGGCAAAGGCCGGCTTCAACCGCATGCCCGACACCTGGGCCGGCTGGCAGCAGGCGATGCTGGGCCTGCAGGGTTTGGGCATCGCGCACCCGCAGCTGTTGCCGCTGAACGAGTTCGAGCCGCTGCTGGCGTTGGCGCTGCAGCAAGACGATGAGCTGCTGCGCGATGGCGGCCGGCGCGGCAACTTCACCAGCCCCGGCTTCGAGCGCGCGCTGGGTTTTTACCTGCAGATGTTCGAGCGCGGCTTCGCGCCCAGCCTGACCAACAACCAGGTGTCGAATCTTTGGCAGGAATTTGGCCGCGGCCAGTTCGCGCTCTACATCTCGGGGCCGTGGAACCTGGGTGAATTTCGCCGCCGGTTGGGGCCTGAACAACAAGGCTTGTGGACCACCGCGCCGCTGCCCGGCCCGAACGGCCCCGGCGCGTCGATCGCCGGCGGCTCCAGCCTGGTGATGTTCCGCCGCTCGCGGGCCCGGCGCGAAGCCTGGGCGTTGATCGAGTACCTCTCGCGGCCCGAGGTGCAGCAGCACTTCTACCGCCTGACCGGCAACCTGCCACCGCGCCGCGCCAGCTGGTCGGCCGACAGCCTGGGCCGCGACCCGCAGGCCCTCGCCTTTGCCCAGCAGCTAGAACGCGTGCGGCCAACGCCGGCGGTGCCGGAGTGGGAGCGCATCGCGCAAGAAATGCAGCTCTTTGCCGCCCGCGCGGCACATGACAAGTCCGACCCGGCGGGTGTCGCACGGGCGCTGGACGTGCGGGTCGACGAGTTCCTCGCGAAGCGGCGCTGGATGCTGGACCGCGCGAGGCCAGCGCGATGAAGCGAAACCCCGCCGCCTGGGCTTTCGTGCTGCCCGCGCTCACCGTCATCGGCCTGTTCTTCGTCGTGCCGGTGCTGGCCGGTCTGGCCCTCAGCCTGACCGACTTCGACCTCTACGCGCTGGCCTCGCTCGACAACCTGCGCTTCGTCGGGCTGGACAACTACCGCCAGGTGCTGACGCGCCCGCTGTTCTGGCAGGCGCTGGGCAACACCGCCTACTTCGTCGTGCTCGGCGTGCCCTTGTCGATCATGCTGTCGCTCGGCTGCGCGGTGCTGCTGCAGTCGAAGCTGGCGCGCTTCAAGCCGCTGTTTCGCACCGCGCTGTTCGCGCCGGTGGTCACCACATTGGTCGCGGTGGCTGTCGTCTGGCGCTACCTCTTTCATATGCGCTACGGCTGGATCAACCAGCTGCTGGGCCATGTCGGCATCGCGCCGATCGACTGGCTGGGCGACCCGCAATGGGCCATGCCGGCGATCATCGTCTTCGCCGCGTGGAAGAACTTTGGCGGCAACATGATCATCTTCATTGCCGCGCTGCAGGCGGTGCCCGAAGACCTGTACGAAGCCGCGCGGCTGGACGGAGCCAACGCCTGGCGCCAGTTCTGGCACGTGACCTTGCCGATGCTCGGGCCGACGCTGCTGATGGTCAGCATCTTGACCATCGCCGGCTACTTCCAGCTCTTTGCCGAGCCCTATGTGATGACGCAGGGCGGCCCGCTGCAATCGACGGTCAGCGTGCTGTACCTGATGTACGAAGAAGGCTTCCGCTGGTGGAACCTGGGCGCCGCATCGGCGGTGGCCTTCGTGCTGTTCGCGATCATCGTCGTCGTCACGCGCGGCCTGATGTTGTTCGCGCAGCGCAAGGGGGCCGCATGAAGGGCCGTACCGTGCAGGCCATCGCCGTCAACGGTGTGCTCGCGATCGCTGCGTTGCTGACCGTCGCACCGCTGCTGTGGATGGTGGCCGCGTCGCTGATGCGTTCCGGCGAGGCGAGCAGCTTCCCGCCACCGCTGCTGCCGAGCGCGCCGACGCTGGACCACTACCGCGCGCTGATCGTCCAGGGCGGCATCGTGCGCCAGTTCGTCAACAGCCTCGGGCTGGCGATCGCCGCGACGCTGCTGTCGACCACCTTCAACACGCTGGCCGGCTACGCGTTTGCGAAGCTGCACTTCAGCGGCCGCGACCAGCTCTTCGCCGCCTTGATCGGCGCGCTGGTGATCCCGGGCCAGGTCGCGATGTTGCCGCTGTTCTTGATGCTCAAGAGCATGGGTCTGGTCAACAGCTACGCCGGTGTGCTGGTGCCGTCGCTGGCCAGCATCTTCGGCATCTTCCTGGTGCGGCAGTACGCGCGCGGCATCCCGGACGAACTGATCGAGGCGGCGCGCATGGACGGCGCCGGCGAGTTCCGCATCTTCTTTTCGGTCGTGCTGCCGCTGCTGACGCCGGTGCTGGCGACACTCGCCGTGTTCGCCTTCCTCGGCAGCTGGAACGACTTCATGTGGCCGCTGATCGTATTGACCGACGGCGAGCTGCACACCTTGCCGGTCGCGCTGGCGTCTTTGAGCCGCGAGCATGTGCAAGACAGCGAGCTCATGATGGCCGGCGCGGTGATCACTGTGCTGCCGGTGCTGGCGCTGTTCCTGGTGCTGCAGCGCTACTACCTGCAAGGCTTGACGATGGGGGGCGTGAAGCAATGAGGCGTATTGCCGCGGGGCTGCTGGCGCTGTTCACGGTGGCCGCGTCGGCTGCGCCGGGGGACACGACCACGCTGGATGACTTTCGTGCCACCGCGAACTGGACGGTCGACGCGTCGGACCAGGTCGAGGCGCACTGGCGCCCCGACGCGCGTGGCCACTGTCTGGACTACGACTTCCACGGTGTCTCGGGTTATGCGGTGGTGCGGCGCGCGCTGCCACCGATCGACTTGCCATCGAACTACGAATTCCGTTTGCGCCTGTCCGGCCAGGGGCCGGCCAACCACTTCCAGTTCAAGCTGACCGACGCCAGCGGCGACAACGTCTGGTGGGTCCAGCAACTTGACGCGCGTTTCGGGCCGAATGCCCGCGAGCTGCGACTGAAGCAGGCCCAGATCCAGTTCGCCTGGGGCCCGACCACCGACAAGACGCTGCGGCGGCCCGAAGCCCTGGAGCTGGTGGTGGCGACCGGCAGCGGTGGCGGCCGCGGCGCGTTGTGCTTCGAGCGGCTCGAGTTGGTCGAGCGGGCACCGGTGCCCGCCCAGTGGCCCGCACCCACGCTAACCACCGGCAAGTCCACAGTCGACATCGATCTGCACGGGCTGCGTGAGTTCAGCGGCGTGCAGCTGCACTGGCCGGCGCGCGGCGAGCAGCCGCGTGACTACACCCTCGAGGCGGAAGACGACGGCGGCCACTGGCAGACGCTGACCCGCGTGCGCCACGGCGCGGGCCCGGTGGACGCGTTCTTTTTGCCCGACAGCGAGGCGCGTCGTTTGCGCCTGCGCATGAAGAGCGCGGTGGCGCCGGCCTTGCCGCGCATCGAGCTGGCGGCATCTGGCGCCTGGCGCTCTGCCGACGATGCCACCGCGACTCGCGCCAAGCTGTTGCCGCCGGGTGTGTTCCCCCGCACCTACCGCGGCGAGCAAAACTACTGGACGCTGTTCGGTGTCGACGGCGGTGGCCAGCACGCCGCGCTGATCTCGGAAGACGGCGCGATCGAACCCCGGCCCGGCAGCCCCAGCATCGAACCCTTCGTGCTGCTGCAGGGTGCCGCGGGCAGCGCGCCGCGGCTCGTCTCGTGGGCCGATGTGCGCATCAGCCACCAGCTGGCCGAAGGCTACCTGCCGCTCCCTCGCGTGCGTTGGTCGCACCCGGCCTTCACGCTGGACATCGAGGCCGGCGCCAGCGGCAGCGCCACCCAGGCGATGGGCCTCGTACGCTACACGCTGCGGCCCGCGGGCCGGCAGGCGCTGAAGGCCACGCTGCTGCTGATGGCCCGGCCCTGGCAGGTGAACCCACCGCAGCAGTTCTTGAACCGGCCCGGCGGCGCCAGCCCGCTGTACCAGCTGACCTGGGTCGACGGCGCGTTGACGCTGAACGGCACCGTGCTGACGCTGCAGCCGATACCGGCGCCAGCGCGCGTGCTGGCGGGTGGCGGCGACGATTGGCCGCTGCCGTTGGCCATCGCCCGCGGCGCTCGGATCACGACCCTTCATGATGGCGACGACTGGCCCGGCCCGGGCGGCCGCGCCGAGGCGGCGTTGAGCTTCCCGTTCACCGTCGCGGCTGGGCGCGAGGCCCGTGTCGCGCTCAGTTGGCCACTGGACGGCGCGGTCGAGCCGCCTGCCACGCTGGGCGATGTCGACGCCGCCTTCACCGCCAGCGCCACCGCCTGGCGCGAGCGCCTGAACCGCGTCGGCCTGCAGCTGCCGCCGGCCGGCCAGCGGGTGCACGACACGCTGCGCAGCGCACTCGCGCAGATCCTGCTGTCGCGCAGCGGCCCGGCGCTGCAGCCGGGCACGCGCTCGTATGCACGCAGCTGGGTGCGCGACGGCGCGATGATGGTCGCCGGCCTGCTGCGGCTGGGCGAAGTGCAGGCGACCGATGAGTTCATCGACTGGTACGCCGGCAAACTCTTCGCCAACGGCAAGGTGCCCTGCTGTGTCGATGCGCGCGGCGCCGACCCGGTGCCCGAGAACGACAGCCACGGCCAGTTCATCTACGCCGTCGCCGAAGCCTGGCGCTTCACGCACGACCGCGCCGCGCTGCAGCGCCGCTGGCCGGCCGTGCAACGCGCCACCCGCTACATGGAGCAGTTGCGACAAAGCGAACGCACGCCGGCCAACCGGCAGCCCGGCCGCGAAGCCTTCTTCGGCCTGATGCCGGCCTCGATCAGCCACGAAGGCTACTCCGACAAGGCGATGCACTCGTACTGGGACGACTTCTGGGCCTTGCGCGGCTACAAGGACGCGGTGCTGCTGGCCGAGGCTGTTGGCGACGAGGCCGCGGCGCGTGAGCTTGCCGGCTGGCGTGACGAGTTCGCCGCCGAGCTGGCGGCATCGATCCGCACCGCCACCGCGCAGCACCGCATCTCATTCATGCCCGGTGCGGCCGAGCTGGGCGACTTCGACGCGAGCTCGACCACTGTCGCGCTGAACCCGGCGCAGGCGCAAGCGCTGCTGCCGCCCGGGCTGCTGGACGCGACCTTCGAGCGCTACTGGCGCGAGTCGCAACAACGCCACGACGGAACGCGCGTCTGGAACGACTACACGCCTTACGAGCTGCGCAGCGTCGGCGCGCTGGTGCGCCTGCAGCAGCCGGAGCGGGCGCTGGCGATGCTCGACTTCTTCTTCGCCGACCAACGCCCCGCCGGCTGGAACCAATGGGCCGAGGTCGTGATGCGTGACCCGCGCGAGAAACATTTCCTCGGCGACATGCCGCACGCCTGGGTTGCGTCCGACGCGATCCGCTCGCTGCTGGACCTGTTCGTGCACGAAGACGGCGACAGCCTGGTGCTGGCCGCCGGCGTGCCGCAGGCGTGGCTGAGCGAAGGCGTGGCGGTACGCGAATTGCCAACGCCGTACGGCCGGCTGAGCTACCGCACCCAGCGCGTGGCCGAAGGGCTGCACATCGAGATCGACGCCGGGCTCGACCTGCCGCCCGGTGGCCTGCGCTGGCGTTGGCATGGCCGCGAGCAACGCATTGACAGCTTGCCAGCATCGCTGACACTGGCCGAGCCAGCGCCGGAGACTAACCAGAGAAAATGATGGACCACCACGACATCGACCGCCGCACACTGCTGGGCCTGCCCCTCGCGCTTGTCGCCTCAGCAACGGCGCTGGCCGCCCCGCCACCCGCCGACAACCGCCAGGCCGAATGGGCCACCCCCGCCAGCCTGACGCTGCAGGCAACACTGCGCCACTGGCTCTACCTGCCGGCGGGCTACCAGGAACAGGCCGACAAGAGCTGGCCGCTGATCGTCTTCCTGCACGGTTCGGGCGAGCGCGGTACTCAGCTCGACCGCGTCAAGGCCCATGGCCTGCCGAAGCTGCTCGACGCTGGCCAGGCGATCCCCGCGATCGTGGTTTCGCCGCAGTGCGACGACGAACTGGACTGGGACCCGCACCTGCTGCATGCGCTGCTGACTGCGCTGCGTGCGCAATGGCGCATCGACCCTCGGCGCGTCACCGCCACAGGCCTGAGCATGGGCGGCGGGGGCTGTTGGGACTGGGCGATGGCCTACCCGGACGACCTGGCCGGCATCGCGCCGGTCTGCGGCTATGGCCGCCACCTGCGCATCACGCGCATGCGCTCGGTCCCGGTACGGGCCTACCACGGCGCGAACGACCCGGTCGTGCCTGTCGCTGAGCAGCAATCGCTGGTCACCGAGTTGCGCGGCCTCGGCGGCCAGGCCGAGCTGACCGTCTACCCCGGCGTCGGCCATGACGCCTGGAACCCGGCCTACGCCGATACCACGTTGCTGCCATGGCTGTTGGCGCGGGTGCGGCCGGCTTGACCACGATGGCCGATTCGTCGCTGCACCGCATCAGCAGCCCGTCGGGGCTGACGGCCAGCTTCAACGCCAACGGCAGCCTGCGCGAACTGCGCTGGAGCGACGAGCTGTGCGTGCACCTGTTCCCCGGCAACGCGCTCGAAGCCGGGTCGACCCAGTTGGTGCTACGCCGCTGGCCCGGCACGACGCAGCAGGGCGAACCGCAATGGTTGCCACTGCTGGGGCCGCACAGCCCGGCGCGGTGGCATGCTGAAGACGACCGCTTCATCGCACGCGGCGAGTGGCAAGGCCTGGCCTTCGAGCTGACGCTGCTGCTGGCGCAGAACGAGCCGGCGTGGTTCTGGCACTTGACGCTGCACCACATCCATGGCGATGACGCCTGCACGGTCGACCTGCTGTACCAGCAGGACCTGTCGCTGGCGCCGCACTTCGCGGTGCGCCTGAACGAGTCCTACGTCAGCCACTACCTCGATTTCACGCCGCTGGACCACCCGCGACTCGGCCGTCTGCTGGCGGTGCGGCAGAACCAGCCGGTGAGCGGTCGACACCCTTGGGCATTGATCGGCTCGCTGCGTCACGCTGAGGCTTACGCGACCGATGCCCTGCAGGTGCTGGGCCTGGGCCACCGTTTCGGCGATGCGCCGCGGGCCTGGCGCCTGGGCCTGCCCGATGCGCGGCTGCAGCACGAGCAAGCGATGGCGGCGCTGCAGGACACGCCGCTGACCCTGGCCCCCGGCGAACGCGCGACGCTCGGGTTCTTCGGTGGCCTGCAGGCGAACCACCCCGCCGCCAGTGGCCCGGACGACGCGGCCTGGGCCGACCAGTTGCTCGCGCTGCCCGAGGCCGCACCGCCCAGCGCATTGCCCGCCGCCGCCGTGCAGGCCACGTGGCAGCCGCCGCGGCCCAGTCTGTTCAGCCACGCGCCGCGCCTGGTCGCATGCGCGTTCGACGAGACCGACTGCGTCACCCTCTTCGGCCCGCAACGCGACCATGAAGAGCGCGGGCCGGACGGCACGCTGTGGTCGTTCTTCACGCCGGATGGTGAGCACATCGTGCTGCCGGCCAAGGAGCAGGCGGTGCTGCGGCCGCACGGCCACCTGCTGCGCAGCGGCGAGCACCTGGTGCCCGACGAGGCGGCGATGACCTCGACCTGCTGGATGGCGGGTGTCTTCCACTCGATGGTCACGCAAGGCCATGTCAGCCTGAACCGCCTGCTGTCGACTGTTCACGGCTCGCTGGGCCAGTTCCACTCGCAAGGGCAACGCGTGTTCGTGCGTCGCACTCGCGGCTGGCAGCTGCTCGAGCAGCCGTCGGCGTTCGCGATTGGTGAGCGCCGCGCGCGCTGGTGGTACCGCGACGACGAAGGCTTGATCGAGGTCGTCGCCTCGGCCGCGGCGCAGGCGCCGGAGCTGTCGCTGCACCTGCGCTTCCTCGAAGGCCTGCCCGCGACCTGCCTCGTGACCCACCACCTGGCGCTCGGCGGCGACGACGGCGAGGTGCCGGGCCGCATCGACACGCCGAGCAGCGCCGACAGCAGCGTCTGGCTCGCCCCGCCGCCCGGCAGCGCCTTGCTCGCGCGCTTCCCGCTCGGTGGTTTCACCATCGCCCCGATCGGCGAACACAGCCGGCTGCTCGAGGTATCCGGCGCTGAAAGCCTGTTCGACGACGGCGAAGACCACAGCATGCCGATGCTGTGCCTGCGCTTTGCCGCGGCGCCCGAGATCGGCCTGCGCATCCGGGGTGAACTGGTCGAGGCCACGCCAGCCAGCGCGCCGACGCTCGACACGTTGTCGCCGCCGCGTCTGTCGTCGCCCGACGGGCAGGCTGCGGCGCTGTCGACCACCTTGCCCTGGTTCCAGCACAACGCGCTGGTGCACTACTTGGCGCCGCGCGGGCTGGAGCAGTATTCCGGCGGCGCCAAGTAGTGCACCAGCG
>Ga0307515_10021158_pt1 | contig 11549 bp, 3 predicted proteins | sample 17_EM_MG_FD_194513 | JGI IMG/M metagenome (GOLD analysis project Ga0307515, IMG submission 194513) | Populus trichocarpa ectomycorrhiza microbial communities from riparian zone in the Pacific Northwest, United States - 17_EM | ecosystem: Host-associated > Plants > Roots > Unclassified | place... | reverse complement strand
TAAACAGGACAAAGGCCAGCTACCTGTAGGAATGATCTCTGCTTTTTTTCAGCCTGCTTCGTTGTTAATAATCACATCGGGTCAATGAGAACTGTAGGTGGCGCACTCGGCTCGCACAGTCGAGATACTACTCAACACCGGATGAATGAAGATTTCCTGCTTTGTAGGCGGAGCATATGACGAGGGATATAGCTGAAGTGACTGAATGAGCAAGAACGAAAGAGGGAAAGAGCAACGAAACATGGTGGGAGAGCTTCAAGTTGTAGCTAAAAAATGTACCCCAATTGCAACGATTTTCAGAGAAATACAAGTGTATTAATCTAGAGGGGATTTTCAGGATGCTGATGAGGTATTGTGAGAGGTGTTGCGATGGAATTCTGACGTTTCGCAGGGTCGCGTGCTGCTTTTCCACATTTCCTGAAGCTCTCCCCGCAATATCGTCATTCGTCTGTCACCATGTAGATCTTATGTCAAGGGTCGTAGCACTAGATATACACGAATTATTCTAGCTACGTGTCCAATATCTGATGCTTGGAGTGCAAATATCCCTTAACTCGTTAAAATTCGTCCAATGATTATCAGCCAATTAAAGTATCTGGATTAGCGAAAGACACCCAATGAAATCTAGTCGTGAACTTAAGCGACCTTAGCGTGGGACCCCAACGGGTTAAGGGATAACGATGCTGTTAAAGCCCGAATTTTGTTCAAAATTGCGACTATATTACGAGGATTAAAAGAAAGGAGTGAGAATCGCCATTCATGCGACTCACGCCCTGCCCTATACGAATCGAATAGGATAAAGAACTTAGCGTTGTTCTCAGAGACAGCCCCTCCAACCCATAGGCAGAAATGATCCATCCTATGAACACGACGTCCAATCTGACTACAATGATGAGTCCGATCCGGTTTCCAATTCTTGCATTTGTCACACCAAATTGGGTTGCCACACCAGTTAGATGCTATTAAATATCGCTGCGATACAGTCTATCACCCATCCACCCTTTGCCGATCATATTGGATACCATGCTCTTGAATTCTAGGCATTGAAGGCTTTATAATGGCGACTCTGAAAGCGCGGTTGGACTCAGATTGATATCCCATTCAGTTGAAGCAAGACCTAGCATCGTTAGATACCCAACGGGACGGACGGGGTTGAATAACTCACCTTCTCAATATATCTAACCCCTATCAAAACACCGTCCGCATCTTGGAATTCACTATCGTCGCCGAAATCAGTATTACCGTCGTCGAGACAAGTTAGGCATGTGACGACTATCTCCGTGTATATATCACCCATGCGGCTAGGTAGTCGCTCTTTCGCAAGGTCAACAAGAACATCCTTGACGAGAGAAGCCTTTTTGACCTCGTCTTTCTCCGGATCGCTTAAGATAGCGAGGACCGGAGACGGTGACGGGTTACTGCCCTCGCAGTATTTAACGAAGGACTCCCACAACCCAATTTCTAGAAGACAAACTCCGAGGCTATAGATATCATGTTGCATAGTGTAATCCTCTTCGGGTTTCAGCCCCTGTCGGCGGGGGTGCCGGTAGAGATCTCGTTCCCAGACACAGTCTCCAAACCGCATGGTCTTACCATCTGCCAAACGAAACTTCTCGAAACCTAAGAGGAATGAGGCTTCCAGAACCGACCTCTGGTTTTGGAATATTAAGATCGTCTCGGGCCGTATGTTCTTGTGAACGAATCCATATGTGTGAATGTAACTCACAGAAGTAGCTAGCTGTTGTGCGACCTTGAAGCGGTCACTGAGAGAGAGTGTGATATCTGCAAAAACAAGGATACTTCGAAGACTCTTGGGGTTTTCTAAGCTCTCAGGGATTCTAAAGACGAAGGTGAATGAGGTTACTTTTTTCTTTGCCGAGTCAGCGACCTTTACGACTCCGCGACAGTTGAGAAGGCCAAAAGTGAGGGGCTCGGCGCGAGAAAGTTTTGTTGCCAGTTCACGAACGTCCTTTGTTAAAATGGAGACGTTAGCCTCTGGATCGCACGCAACCGAGTCTAGTATAAACCGCTTGGTAGATGATCTCTGCATCATCTGTGCTGTAGAGAAAGGTATGTTGTGACGGATCGCAGAGGCAAGACCGTCCTCCGGAAGGAATACGGAGGTTTTAATCTGGGGTTCCTGCTTCAAGGAATCCCTTAGCCTTTTGGCTGTGGACACGGACCCGACCTCAGTCTTATCATCCTTATCCAATTCCTGGTCGATTCGAGAACTTCCAACTCTCATAATAAGAAACCAGGAGGGATCAAATAGCTTCTGCCACACTTCTAAATCTTGTATTACTTTGTCCAAGCAATCTTTAACCAAAACATATTTCCATCTTTTCATGCTGGACCCTCCATCGCTGTTGCCAGTATCTTTGTCCTTTTTCTTCTTTTGAACTCTTTCAATCTGGGCGATCGCCGCTTCCAATTTGCTCACTAGCACTCGGAGAATCCGATTCTGTATGTTCTGGTGCTCCTCATCCAGAGTATCCCAGACTTGGACAAGGAAGCCTAACTGGATTTCCGTTTTTTTCCAATTACTCTCAACGCGGAGGATTTGTTCGTCTATTTCAGCTCCTGCGGCTTTGAAGGTAGCATATTGGTCAACCAAGAATTTGCCATATCTGAATTCGTGATATCATGTGTCAGTATGTGGTTTTCCTTAGAAAGTGTAATGGCAGAAGACTATGTAGCTTACTTGAAGCACAGGTCGGCCGTTGCGACTACCGCAAGGGCTAGTTCCACGCCAGGCATTGTAAGCAATCAGCTAGTGCTGAGAGGGAAACAGCTGAAAGGACATACAAGAAGCTTAACGATTGCGTCCTCCTCCAAGAGAAGGGCTAGATTGCCCATCATAAATATGGTACAGTTTCAGCTCGTTAGCCTTGCCAGCGTGCCGAGCCATTGTGGCTTGCTCCATAGTTAAGTTTATCTCAGGTGCCTCAGCCGCTTCTCCGAGGAATTTGTGGCGTTATATGGCCCCACTCTCCCGCCACAGCCCCACTCTGCCAACTCGTGCAAACTCCTGAGCCAATTAGCGGCGCGCACTAACTCCTGCGAACTCCTAAGCCAATAGAACGTCGCGCTACTCCCTAGCCCCCCTATAACCCCAAAATTCCTCTGTAAAGCGTCTAAGAAATTATAGGCGCGCGTTTACTATAAACTAGGCGCGATTCTTAATATATACTAACTTTAAGTAACTATAATAGGGTTAATATAGCGGCTACAGCTACGGTTCCTAATGCAATTAAATTATAATATCCTCTATTAGTATATTCCAGCAAATTTAACTAGCTAATTAACGTATTAGGGGATAAAGTATAGCCTTAAAGTTTAAAGACGCATTTTTAAACCCGGTTACGCCTAACTAGCCTCATTAATATAGCAACCGTACTCCACTACCACAACTCTATTCACTACTAAACTTTATAAGGTGCCTCTTATACCCTATTATAAATAGCTCACCTAATTATACTATATTTATATAATATTTATGGCGCGTTATTAGTCGAGTATGCTCTTTTAGGGACTCTTATAAGCTTCTGCAAACTCCTAGGCTAATTAAAAGAGCTTCTATAAACTTCTGTAAACTCTTAGGCTAATTAGAAGAGCTTTTATAAACTTCTATAAACTCCTAGGCTAATTAAAAGAGCTTTTATAAACTTTTATAAACTTTTAAGCTAATTAGATAAGCTTATACGAGCCCTTAGGCTAAGCTAGGTAGATGCCGAGATACGGGCCTAAACTAAAGAAGAAGAAGAAGAGCGCTGACCGTTGGGGTCAATGGCATAGATCTTAGGGTAGGGCAGTAGAGTTGCCTATACTACAACTGTTAGCTAATCGTAGTTCCATCCTAGAGATTCTATAGTTAATTTAGAGTCTAAGCGTAAAGTAATTACTATTAGTTATCTAATAGGTAGGGTATATAGAGAATGTACCATTCCAGTATAAGGTTATTAGCCTTTACCTTTAGCAAATTCTTCTTTAAACCTATCTATGGCTTAAAGACTTTAAGCCGCGCAATAAGCAGGTGCGCACTCTACGTTAGCTTATATTTAGGAAAGGCGATACTCTTCTTATTGCCTATATAGGCTTTAGTAAAAGTCTAATCTTCTACGCGTATTCTGTCCTTACCGGTAAAATTACTATCTAGATAATACTATTAAATAAGCTTAGTAATAAGCAGTTGGATAATATTAAGAAGATAGATAGATTTAATCCGGTTCTTATTAACGCTAAAATAAGAAGTTAGGAGAAGAATCTAATTGTAAAGATTTAGGAAGGGGTATATACGCATATACTTCTTGGACCTAAGTAGGCGTTGATAAAGTCATTTCGGGACGCCTTAAAGGGGCCAGAGCTGCAGTCTTGGATTAGGCTAATTGTAATTAATAAATGTTATCTAGTAAAGAATTAGGAAAGCTTCTAACTGGCCTACTTAATACTAGGCGAGCTGCGGATAATCCTCCGTCTAAGTATTATCTAGTTTACCTATTCTGCAACACTTAATAAAAAGGTAGAGAGATTAGTCCTATTACGCGCTAGGTTCTAAGTAGTCGGCGTTTATCTATACCAGACTAAGGTTATAAGAATATCTATTAATCGTCCGGACGTATCTATATATATATAGCCAATTTCTAGGCAAAAGGTAGACCTATAGGAGAACCTATATTTTCTATTAAACGACTATATAGATGGCGACGGAATACCTATACCTATATATATACCAAAGATAATAGTCTTTATTAATGGTCAAATTTCTATTTAGGACGCAGTAGAGTACCTCTAGAATGTGCTACTCTAGAAGTCTAAGGCGTATATAAAAGGGGCTAATAATAATAACAAGGCCTTTTATATTAGTAGCGTAATTTAGGAGTTTACTGCTACTATATAGGAGTATAATCGCAACTAACGGTATGCAAAGTTTAAGAAGCCTTCTTCTATTATCCGAATTATAATAGCTATAACCTCCCTTGGTATAGGCATAAATATCGCTAATATTAAGCGCGTAATTATTTGGGGGTTTTTAATTATAAAGAGCCTAGGTAACGCGTGGCAGCGGATTAATTAAGGCGGATAAGAGAAGAATCGCACTAGTATAGGCTTTATCTTCTTACTGTACTGGGCGTTTAATATAGAGGGAGTAAATAGGCTAGGATAGAAGCCACTACTACTATATATAAAGCCGCGGCCCACTTAAGCGCCTTGGAGAGGACGTAATAGCCTATCTACTAGATATAGACGGAGTCAACTTATTTAGAGTTATATACCTGGCGATATTAGTAATATAGAGAGTATTGCCTCGGAGAAATTAGCTATAAGTTGCGATTCTATAGCTGATAGCGACCTTCTATTCTGGTTAAAGGCTAAGATAGCTAGTCGCGAAAAGATGTTAACTAAATAGAAGGAAATAGTAAACGGTAAATGCTATTAAAAGGCCTTCCTTATCTTCCTAGGAGAGGATAGGTTACTACCGGCGGTCTTAAACTATATTATTCACGCCCTAACTAATTAGTGTTATAATTAATGCAATCCCTTATTATTTCCTGCGTTTATATCGGCCCCTAATACTCTAGCACCACTTTATTGGCTAAGGGCTAGTACCTAGCCTAATATTGCATTAGGGTTTATTAATAAATGGGCGGTTAAGTAGGCAGAGTTAATATACGCTAGCAAATATCGACGCTTCCCTATACCATCGTCTACATTTATAGACAAGAAATGTCGCTAGTAGCTTGCGTATTTATATAATAGGACTACGCCTAATACCTTCTGGGAGACACTTACGGCGGGTTTACTAGGAAGTGCGGCTCCCCTATTTATCTTATAGCGATATTATAATACCTATAGCAATTAGTTAATTAAGCGATTAAGGAGTATAGCTAAAACGGTTAGGACTATTTATAAGAGCAATCTGGCGCAGAAGAGACGGGTAAAAGCTACTTAGGGCGAGGCCTTAGTGGTACGCGAGTTGCTAGAGCAGCTGTCTACACTAGCGGAGTATACTGCGTATGTTCGGCAACGGGATAATAGCCTTGCCGTCTAGGTTGCTATATAGAAGGCAGTATAAAGCGTAGTGGATATACCAGCTTCGCCACTTAGAAGTTGGGTTATTAGTAGGATTAGCGCGCTAAGCTCTTTATCTAGTACTCTACTTCCAGCTATACCGGAGGGTATTAAACGCGCGGCGTAGGTACTTAAGGATATTTAGAGACTAATCTTTACGCCTATAATATATAGTACGTCCGCTATAGGCTCTTAGGATATCGCTACTTCTAACGCTTAGGATGCCGTAGTTCTTAACTCCCGGGATACGGCCGGTCTTAATTCTTAAGTTGTTACTGTTCTTAACTCTTAAGTTATAGCTATTCTTAATTCTCAGCCCGCCGTTCTAGTTATATCCTAATTATAGGTCTTAACACCTAGCCGGAAAAGATAAGCTAGTAACTAAAGGGACTCGCCTGCTAAATGTTAGACAGTTATATAGGAGAGGGATATAAATGCAGATGTAGTACTTATATTTACTCTAAAAACTAGATCTAGGCGTATTAGGAAAGCAATACTAAGGGGTAAAGAGAATTTCCTTATAGAATTGTAGATAGAGGTAGCTTAGGGTTTATATAATAGCAGTTTTAAATAACGGCTTAGGAGTTAGCGGAAGTCCTAGTAATATATTATAAAGGTAATATTTTCACCTTAGCGTATTTTAATTAGTCTAGGAGTTAGCAGGAGTTAGTAGGGGTTAGTAGGAGTTAGTAGGAGTTGGCAGGAGTTTATATAATGGATTTTATATAAAATCTTACCTATAAACCCGCGACCTCTATTTAAAATATTATAACGTGCTCTAATTGGCCTAGGAGTTTATAAAAGTCTTCTAATTAGTCTAGGAGTTTATAAAAGTCTTTAGAAGTTTTGCGCTAGTGACTTAATTAATAAGGTAAATAAGTATTAGATTACGGTGAGTATTTATAAAGGTAAAGTAGATAAGCTAGTACTTACAGTTATCTATACCCCTAAGTTCTCTCTATAACAACACTAATTTTTTTTAAAAATTGTTTACGATAACTCCTTTTACGGCTTAGGTGCTTTTATACCTAGTAAACTTTCTAATTAGTAAAGAGACTATTTTTGCTACCGCCTCCACGCTCTATTACGGAGCCTTATATTTAGGTTACGTCCGGCGTCCTCTATAAGTATTTTCCTATACTAAGTAGTTAATTAAAGCTTTAGCAAATTAACCTAAGCTTCTAACTACTTCCCTACTTAGAGAGGCCGTTTACTAACTAATTCTATAGCCCCCCTCGCCCTCACCGCGCTCGCGCTCCCCCTGTCCCCGTCCCTATCCCTATCCCCCATCCCTCTCCTATAATGCCTCTTAGCGGCGACAACGATAACAATAATAATAACGGTTTTAGCTGGTGGCCTAATCTACTATACGTTTTGTAATGCCTTATATCTTAAATATTAGCTAATATAGCATATAGATTACCATTACTATTACTACCACCTCCTCCTCTACTACTACTACTACCACCACCACCGCCACTACCGCTCGCGGCCCCGCCGCTGCCCCTTACTTAGGCTAGCTTTGCGGTTGCCTAGTAGGCAAACTAATAGCGGCTCCTATGGGACTGGGCCCTCTATAGGAAGGCCACTATTAACTATATGCCTACGGTTGCGGGTAAATGGTAGTTGGACCTCCTGGCGTTAGTGGGCGCTAAAAACACCTCTTATATTAGGAGGATTATAGAGACGGAGCTAGGTAAGCAGCTTATAGGAGAGGATTAGTGCTTAGCTTGCCGAGTAAGGGATAAGGAGTGCTAGGCCTACTTTAGAAAGGGTTCCTAGCAGGTAAGCAGGCCTAGTAACGCCTGTGCTTACTATTATATGGCGGCCCGCTCTGGCGGGTATAGTTTATTGAAGCGGTATAAGTCCCAGAGAGGCTTACGGTTGCTACCTCCTTCTCCTTAGTCTTTTCTTCTAAAGGGGCCGCCGCCGCCTCCTCTAGGAGCTAGGGGCTTGGGTATAATAGTATAAGAAGGTATAGTATAGGATTAACGGCTATAGTGGAGACTGGTATCTCTTTATAGGTAAGCTTTAACCTTGTTCCGGTTGGTTTAGATCCTATATAGGTAAAGAAGCTAGTATCCTAGGCGGGCCTAATTATAAGTTATCCTTTATAGGCAACTATAAGGCGTTATAAAAGCCCTTATTCTACTTATCTGGGTTTAGGTTAGAGGGGTAAATATAGCGGCTTTGGCATGTCCTTTATAGGGTAAGCTTTAACCTTGTTTTAGTTAGTTTAGATCCCGTATAGGTAAAGAAGCTAGTATTTTAGGCGGGCCTAACCGCAAGGCATCCTTTGTAGGTAAGCTTTGACCTTATTCTAGTAAAAGCTGGTGTCTTAGAAGGGCCTAACTATAAGGTGTTACGGGTTAGGATAAGCATGGGGGGCCTTTGTCCTAGGGTAGGGTAGGTAAAAAGAGTAAGTATAGTGGGCCTTTGCTCTAGTATAGATGGACAGAGAGAGTAAGCATAGCGGGCCTCTGCTCTAGTGTAGATGGATGGAGAGAGTAAGTATGGCGGGCCTTTGCTTTGGCGTAGATAGATAGAGAGAGTAAGTATAACGGGCCTCTGCTTTAGAGTAGTAGTATTAGAATAGAGGTTATCTTTATTCTGCCGCTTAAATGTGCTATAACTGTTCCTACCCCCTTAAAGTGTATAAGCTTATAGCTTGGCGCGCGCTCTAATTGGTTTAAGAGTTTATAGCAGTTTACTAAAAGACCTTAGGGAATAATGACAACAATAGGGAACTTAGCGCGCGTTCTAATTGGCCTAGGAGTTTACAGCAGTTTATTAGGAAACCTTAGGGAATAATAATAGCAGAAAACTTAGCGCGCGTTCTAATTGGCCTAGGAGTTTATAGCAGTTTATAGTAGTTTACTAGGAGACCTTAGGGAATAATAACGATAGTAGGGAACTTAGCGCGCGCTCTAATTGGCCTAGAAGTTTATAGTAGTTTGGGTAATATCCGGGTAAGGAGCTTAAGAGACGTCCAGCTCCTAGCCTATATTTTAATTAGAGGTAAGATTTACCTTATCTAACCTATCGCCAATAATATTGGTAAACTCTTATATATCCGTAAAGCTAGTTAGGTTATTAGTATCTAGAAGAGAATAGAAAGTAGTGGCCGAATATGGGTCCCGTATATAGAGCTGGTTAAACTACTTAATCCTCTCTACTAAAACGTCTATACTAGTACGGAGAATATTATAAAAGTTAAATAGCTGTAAGCCCGCTAACTGCCTAGGGCCTCGCGGTATAGCTAGATTACTTAAATAGATTATATAAGTAAGTAGGAACATATTAAGTTCCGTAGAAGCCCGCGTATAAGTACTTAACATCTCCTTACCAAATGTATACTCTATCTTACTACGCACCGTCCTAACCGTCACGTTTAATAGATATACTTAATTAAATATAATATTAGTATTGTGGGTAGAGTTCTTATAACACTTTATTTTAATTTTATAGCTGCCGTTTAGGTACTCTAGTTTAAGATTAACGGCCTTATATATGTTAGGAGACCTAAGCTAGTTTATAACCCCTAAAGCTAGTATTGCATACTAGAGTTTAGGCGAATTTACTAAAGTAAGATTCCACCAATAGAACAGTATCTTGCGGCCGTAATTATGCTATAACGCGCTAAAGAAGTAGATAATAAGGGGGTTAATAAGCCGTTATAGTATACCTATATTGGTATATTTAACGGTATGCCGAATAGTAAGAAGTAGCTTGGCTTTTTAAAGCAGGCGACATATTATCTAAAACTTGATATTGCCGTACGCGCGCCTACTTGAGTCTACGCCGCTCTATACTTTAATAGTAAAAGTAGTAGACCAAATATCCTTAACTATTTCTAGGAACCGCTCTAGTGTGAGGCAACCGATTGCCTGAGTGATATTCTCTATACGTTCCAATGATGACGGATTAGATGGGTTAGATAGTTTAGGTATTATAGTAAGGAGACCTTGGCGTTGTATAGCCGTATAAAAGAGGGCTGTTACGCGCGCTATAAAGCCCTACTCGATAATCGGTACTACTTAATAGTACTTAGCGTTCTCCCGTATAAATAGTGCACGATTTTATAGAGTAACGTTAAATCTTAGACAATGGTACACCTCCTCTTAATAGTCCTTAGGCGCTAAATGCGTACGTATAATAGTGTTATATAGGTTTATCTCGATATAGAACTATAAAGGTATACTAAGGAGCCAGTCCTAACGGTTAAAAGGACAACCCGCGTGGGCCTGTTCTTATTTCACCAACCTAATATAATACGTAGTAAGCTGGTCACTATAGGTAAGCTAGAGCTAATTAGTAAAGTTATTATATGTAGAGCTATAGGGGTTATCCGGAGCCTAAAGTTTAAGCTAGTTAAGAAAGATATTCTTATGGACGCCGTATATACCCTAGATAGTACCCTTATCTTCTATTATAGTACTAAACTACTAGAACTTAGTCTTCCTGGTGTTAATATAGTGTATACTTAGCATCTAAGGGAAAAGATTACTTTTAGTAAAGACGCGCTCTACCCCATATAGATAAACCCCCTTTATTACGTTAGCGATAAGGTAATAGCTAATCTTTACTATTAACTCGTTTCTAATAAAGCCAGGTAACCAGAAGATATTATTAAGTTATAGCGGTTTCGTTAAATCGTGCATTAATTGGCGTAGCTTAGATAAAGGTAATTCCAGACAGAATATAATAGTAGCGGTTGTTAGCGAATGTATAATAGACATATAACTAAGTAATTTATCGCGTTTTATATCCTTAAAGTTTACATTATTATATACAACCACTGTTTATGGGTTATACGCTAGGGTCTTAAGATGCCTCTATAAATATTAGCCCCTAAAGGAGTCCGTAGGAGCCCTTTTAATTAGCCTAAGAGTTTATAGAAGTTTATAGGAGCTTATAGAAGTTTATAAAAGCTCTTCTAATTAGCCTAAAAGTTCGCAGGAGATAGATATAAGATAGTTAATATACCTCTACCTCCTTAGTAATACTATTTATAATGCGATTTACTAAATAATAGCTATAACATAGCCTAAAGCCGGATAGCGTTTTAAACACCCTCCTTTTTACCCCAGAGTTTATAAGATAGATATCTATAAGCAAAGTAAAAAAATTGGACCGCTTCTTAGCTCTAGAAGAATAGATTATACTAGTAATAGTATACGCCCGCCTAACTAAAGCGTCCTAACCCTTTACCTTCTAACCTCCTGCCTAATAACTTGCTCTATAGGCGCGCTAATTATTAAGTAGCTGTAGCAAAGTTATATACTATATTAGGGCAATATCTTATATAGTACGGAAGGCGACTTTAAAGTCTAAGTCCTTTATATTCAATGTCCTGTTAAATATATTAAAGTATAGCTCCTAAATAAGGCGGTCTAGCTCTATAGTAAAAAACCCTATTAGTATAACTGCCCCTTAAATATAGCTAAGTTACGGATTTTTTGCAACTATATTTAATAATG
>Ga0307515_10021157_pt1 | contig 11550 bp, 10 predicted proteins | sample 17_EM_MG_FD_194513 | JGI IMG/M metagenome (GOLD analysis project Ga0307515, IMG submission 194513) | Populus trichocarpa ectomycorrhiza microbial communities from riparian zone in the Pacific Northwest, United States - 17_EM | ecosystem: Host-associated > Plants > Roots > Unclassified | place... | reverse complement strand
GAGATGAAGTCTTTCAAGTTAGTGAGTTGGTTGAACCATATCGAGTTGCTTCTTCAATTGACTTAGAAGAAAATTCAAATTTTCGTGTTTTCGATGATACTCTTGTTGATGTTGACGCAAAGGAGTTAAATGTTGTTCTAAGCTCTAGCGGACAAGCAAATGTCGATGAAGATGATGATGATGATATCCATATTGAAGATTGCGACGGAGTTGATGACGATTCAATTGACAACGAAGAAGAAGAAAATTCTGACTAACTATCAGAATCAAGGAGACTGTAAAGCATTTTTTTATAATGTAATATTATGGATCATATTTTGTTACATGAAATGTTTATTTTATAATTGTTAACTGTTGTTATTGCTTTGTGTCAGTAGTTTGTAATTTAAGTGTTTGCAGGAGGGTAAATAGGGAATACATACATAATCTTTCATGCACAGTGCACGATCACTGACATCTCTACAAATGGAAACCGTCTGTCGGTATTTTATCGAGAGTTACAAAATATTTACTGCAAATGCCACATTCATCGATGTCTATACTGACGGATACAGTATCCGTCGGTATTTTACAGAGAGTTGAAAAATATTTACTAGAAATGCCACAATCACTGACATCTATATCGACAGATATGTATCCATCGGCATTTCATTAAGAGTTGAAAAATATTTACTTGAAATGCCATAATCTCCGACGTCTTTACAGACGGATAAAATCCGTCGGTGTTTTATCGAGAGTCGAAAAATATTTACTGGAAATGCCACAATCACCAACGTTTCTACAGACGGATAGATTCCGTCGGCATTTATCGGTGTAGTACACAATTACCGACATACTCATCGACAGACTGTGCGAATCCCAAAGGAAGTGTATTAATGCATCTCTGACCGCGTGAACTTGCCGATGAAATTACCGACGGACCACAAAAATTATGGAGGGTAATTAAAAAATTTTAGTGCGAAATTCAAAATTTACCGATAGATTTTTGAAAAGACACCAATGGAATAATTAAAAATAATATTATTTAAATAGGCTGCCGGTGAGTCCGTCGGTAAAACTGCAATATAAATCTCAGCAATTGCCCCTTTAGTTCATTTTTCCTCTGCATTGTTTGAGAGTTCTCTTGTTTTCATTTTTTTCCTCTTATTTCCTTAAAAACTTTTGTTTTTTTGGCTTGTAATCTCTAGTTCAATCTTCAGCGAATTAAAAAGTATTTTTTTCCATTTAATATGCTTAATGATTTTATTTTTTTTATTTTTTCTTTGTTTTAGTTATTTTTGTTTTTGTTTTGTTTTTTTGTTTTGGTGTATTTTTATAATGTAGATAAAGTCTTGAAATAAACACATTATTAAGGTAGTCATTTTTCATTCCTAAAGTGTATTGTTTTTTTTTTTAAAAAAATTTGTTCAATATATTTTATTGTTATTATTGCCATAATAATTGAATACTTTATTGAATTTTAATTGTTATTGTTGAATTTACCTTTTAATTAGTAATTGAATATATAAGAATAAATTTAATTATTTTATCTAAATTTTACTCTATTATTGCATGATATGTGTTTAATTATTTCCATTGATTTTAATTGTTATTTGTATAGATGTTAGGTTATATATAAGATTTTTGAATGGGGTCAATTGGTTGTGGTTATTGTCAATATTTACAGGTTTGAAAACTTTGAGTAGTCTCCAGTATAGAGGAGGTGTTGCCGAATTGTGTTTTAATAATTGAATTTAATTATGTAATTATTCGTATAAAATTATGTAGATGCGTAGAATAAAATCAACAGCTCGTCGCTCACATATGGTCGCAACTAGTTCTTCTAGTAGTGAGGATGACATGTCATTAGGTGTTGATCAAGAAGAGTCACCTGTGCTGACTCGCGATGCTGCCTCTTCCAGGGCGGTTTCACAGCGAAGAGGCGGTGTGTGCTCATAGAGGAATCAATTCACCCACAAGTACGAGGTACATTGGAAGGACGCCATTTCAATGTAAGTTTGTTTCGGTTCAATTTTATTTTATTTTTAATTATAACATAATTTATGAACAACTAATCAATATTTCATTAATTTAATTTATTTTTAGGTTCACAAACATTGAAGTCGCCCGAGTAATATCATCGGCATTTAAATCGTCGATGGAGATTCTATTATTTTGATGGAGTCAGGTTTGCAGACATCCTAAATGGAGACGTTATATCGATGCATGGTTTTGAAGATTTCAGGTTGGTGTTAATTTCTAATTTCTAGCTTATTTTTAATAAATAATTATTATAATTGTAAATAAATTATTATTTTTATTTTAACTAAATTATTTATACACAACACAAGTGGGATGCGCATGACAATGTTGCGAGGAGGATGTGGAAAAATCACGCGGTAACTAGGTAACATTGAAAACAATACGATATTTTTTTTAAAAAAATTTTGTTTTAAAATCTAGTTTGTTACTGTGGAAGAAGGTTGCATGATTTTTGGTATGAAACACAAAAAAGACCAAAAAATAAGCGAGAGATAATTGTCTACAAGGCTGGAATGACGTGGCAGTTTGAAGGGATTTCAAACTGTCATACATCCCGGGGGATATATGGCCGCAATATATTAAGCACGTGACGTCTGAGCGGTTCACACGATGCTCACAGTCCGGTGCCGACAATTAGAACCGACAAATTCATGGTTCGGTGACCATGCACACTGGCGGCTCCGTTCCACTTGCTGCACATGCAAAACAGATGGTAAGATTAATTTAAATGAAATATATCATTAATTAATTTATTCTTACTTAATTAATTTTTTTTCTTACAGGCTATGTCTCTTGGACGTGAGCCCAACCCAACGGAGTTGTTTCTAGAGATGCACGTGCGAAGTGAAGACCGCCAAAAGGGGGTGCAACAATTCATTGAGAACCGCGCTCAACACTTCGTGGTATGTTCGTTCAACCATTTTATTTTGTAATTTATTATTTTTCTTGAATTGAATATGATGATTTCTTTTTTCATTTTTAGGAGACCTATAATAGCCAGTTAAGGGAGAGATATGAGGACAATCCTTCGACCCATCCAGATTTCGATCTAGATTTGTGGATGGAGGTAGTATCGTCTGATGGACCTGATAAAAATCAGGTGTATGGGCTCTCCAACACTACAGCTCAGAACTTGCGGGCGGCCCATAGTGTCTCAACTGTCGGGAGCTCCCAATTAGTATCGAGCACCCAGTTTGAGGAGTTCATGGCCTTGAAACAATAATACATTCAACTCTTGACGGATTATCAAAAACTCAACGAAATGGTCATGGATATTAGATCAAAGATGGGTGATGATACATGTGTGCTTTCTTTTTGGTCGTTTCGTCCCGGAAATGACCATCCTCCACCACCTCCTCCTCCTCCTCCTCCGCTAACTCCGCCATTGTTCTAGTTTAATTTTTTTTTGGAAACATATTAAATTTGTTATGAATATTATTTAACTTTATTTTTATATTTTTGATGTTTAATACAATTTTATTTGCATAATTGGTTTTTTTTACTATTAATTTATATAATTTTATATTATTTATTCTAAATAATTTTTTTTATTTTTTTTAAAACATCACCGACATATGTCCAGACGGAATGTTTCCGTCGGTATTTTACAGAGAGTTGAAAATATTTACTGAAAACGCCACAATCATCGACGTCTTCACAGACGGAACCATTCCGTCGGTATTTTATCGAGAGTTGAGAAATATTTACTGTAAATGCCATAATCACCAATGTCTTCACAGGCAGATACATTCCGTCGACATTTCACCGAGAGATGAAAAATATTTACTTCATATGCCACTATCACCGATGGAATATTTCCGTTGGTATATTTCTAGCAGGAATTTTTTTTACGGATATTTTTCGTCTGTAAAACCATTGATATTTTTTTATCGACAAAATGTGGAATTACTGACAAAAGCTATCCTAACAGATGCATTCTGTCGAGGATTTAGTCGGTAAAACATTTACTGACGAAGTGGTAATCTCACATCAACAGATTTGGTTCGTTGGTAAAACTGTTAAATGTTGTAGTGGATGTCTGGTTGAAGTCGGAATGTTGTGTGCCAACCATTGAAACACTACGACTCACCCTTATATCTTGGGTCAATGCTATAAGCATACCATAACTCAATTCTTATCAAGTCTATCAATTGCTCCAGCCTCTAACCATAAATGAGGATCGTTAAGAGGATGTCTGTAATTGTCTTTTTCATGTTTAGCAACCATGTTGGCATTATATATATCTATTAAAACAAAACAAAAAGTCAAAATTCAATTAAACCTTTTTTTTTAAAAAAAAATAGTAATACAATTATAACTATCCAAAAATACTTACAATGAAGTCTTTCATTCTATTATCAATAAACCTTTTCACCCTTTTTCTTTATCCTCTTTCCTTATATGAGTTTCCTCATATAACTCCATTGCAGTATGTTCGCACCAAAACTGTTTTTCCTGTATAATAAATAGTTTGCTAGAATACGTCTTACATATAAGGTCGTAACCCCAGATACTAAAAGAAAAAAAATATTTTTTTGAATTTTTGAAATATTAGCCTAGTTCTCATGACTTTAAAAACTAATTATTAAAGCCAAAATATATGTTAATACATATTTTTGAATTTTTGTTGTATAAAAATATGATATGATTTTTTCTTTGAGATACTTAGCTGTATGCATGAAAACAAAAACATTTTTTTTTCAATGTCTTTGATGAACACTAGGTATTTTAATACTAGATTTGTATTTTTACGGTATAAAAATACTAATCAATATTAAGCAAAATTCAATAGAAAAATACACGGGAAAATCACTTTTAAAAAAAAAAATAATTTTTGAAGAAAATTTTCTTTTTCTTTCTTTTTTTTGAGATAGGCTGGCCTGTATGGCTGGGCTGGACCCAGCCAGCCCAGCTTGGTCACTGGCCAAGCTACTGACCCAACTAGGCCATGCATGCGTAAAATTACATTCTTGCTATCTGCAAGAACGAGCATGAACAGTGCGAAGGTAATTAAATTACCTTCGCACTGTTCATACTCGTTATGTAAGCACAAAGTTACTATGCAATTGGAGAATGACGATTCTAGTATTGGCTTTCTTGCGTTTTCTTTTTGTTTTTCATGGACTAGCATGCATCATTTTTACTGCAGGGACTGAGAAGGGAAGTGAACATACCTGGTTCTGGAGAGATGAAGACGATGGTGCTGCTGACCTCTTCTCTTCCTTACACTCTCCCTCCCTCTGTTTTTCTCTAGCTTTATAGCCGAATAAATGCCATACTTGTTAGTAACATATTGCATCGTGGTAGCTGAGGCTAATTGTTTCTTCTTCTTCCTGCTGAAACGGCTTCCCTGGCGTAATGAAGAAGGTGATGAACAGTGACGGTGCTGTTTTGAGATGTGAAATGACCATTTTTTGTTTGGTCATTCAAGTTCTGAAATTTTGTAATTAAGTCCCTGGATAAATTGTAATTGGACCCCTAAACTTTAATTTCTTCCCAATAAAGTCCAAATTGACTTAAAAATATTTTTTCTTGCTATCAAACCCTCCATAAATTCAATTAAACCTTCAATAAAATTTAATTGAGTTCATAAACTTTTGATTTTGGACTTTTCTTCTTCAAATTGAATTTTCCTTGTCAATAGGGCTCTCATCAGTCAAAAATATACTGTCAAATTTCAATTCTTATATTTTTGAATCTTCTCAACCAATTTCTAGCTATTTTATAGGCATTCATTCTAGCATCCTTTTCTCGCTCCTATTATTTTTTGGATTTCTTCTGAATATTTTTTTGTATTTTCTTATTTTTGTGAGGGAACCCAAAAATGGGTAACAACAACAACCACATGAATTCCCTTTTTATTAGGGACAACTACAAAGTAATTTTCATTGCCCACAATTTAATTTAAAGGACTTGCCAACTTAACCAGAAGCATATGGAAAGGAGAACCTACATCATCTTATAATTAACAAAATCATACTTTGCTTCCTTGGTCGTCGTTCTTTTAGGCAATTAAAAATCAAAAGTTGTCATATTCATAGATATCGAAAAATTGATCATCAACTATCAATTTATATCCTATCCCTAGCCACCGATACTATGGTCATTAAGTATCGTTCCTTTATTATCTGTAGTCACCGACACTGCGACCATTAAGTATCATTTATATCTTATCTTTAGTCACCGATACTATGACCATTAAGTATAATCTGGTCATCCCCTTGCGAATGACAATAATTCTGGCAAAACCCATTTGATTGCCAACAAATTTGGCTATTAATAACTTCCTATCAAGTCTATCTTTAATATTTTACTTCACATCTTCATACAACCTTATGTTGCATTATTTTATTTGAACTACATTCAACAAACAACTGATGACATGTATTATGGTCTGGGAATCCTTGTACATATAAAATTCTTCCATGCATAACTATTCATTCTTAACTATGATCAATTTTGTATATGGTTCTTTAAATATTAACTATGATTGTGAATAACACATTATACTATTTATTTTATTGTATTAGTAAATGCTTTCAAATAAGATGGTTCACAATACTCATTACTGGTGATCCTCATATGAATCCCATTAATCGGAGTTAACCTGTAAAATCCAAAAAAAGAAGAGAAACATAATAAATAAAAGTAATAATTAAAAAATTTAATAAGAAAATATGAGGGACATAAGGAATATGACTCAATTTGTAAAGAAAAGGAAAGATTAGGGGCCAATGTATAATTAGGAAGAATGAGAGCTATAAATACCCTATTCATTCCTCTTTCATGATCGGCTAGAAATTTAATAAAAGTAATATTTCATTTCTTAAATTAGATGAATCTAGTTAACCCACTACCAGAAAATTGATAAATACAAATGGAAATATTGATAGAATATTTCTGTCGATAAATTACTGTGAATTTTACCGACGGAAATATTCCTTTGGTATATACCGAGGGAATTATGGTAGGAAAAAAAGAATTAAAACAAAGCCAAAAAATAAGATGACATGTCATTTATACCAACAGAATTACCGACGAAATTAATTCTCTCAGTAAAATTATTGGTAAATTGTTCACTTCTCCCTGACACTGTTCATTATGTTAATTACAAAGGGAATCACCGACAAAAAATTCAATCGATATTTTCAAAGAGCACTGGAACTGTTCACTTCCCAATTACATTGTTAATTATTGTTCTTTACAGACAAAAACACCGATGGATTGAAAAGTCGTTAGTGTTATTTGGCGAGTTTCTGAAAATTTTCAAGTAAATTGAAAATTTAAATTAAATATTACAGACGGAATCACCAACGGATTGAAAAGTCATCAGTCACGTTTGGCGGTTTCTAAAAATTTGTGATTAAATCAAAAATTTAAATTAAATATTACATACGAAATCACCGATGAAATTGTTAGAAATATTAATATTTAATTATTTATCTGTAAAACTGTCGGTATTAATGCCGCAATAAATATAATCTCTCATTTCACAACAAACGAGCCTATTCTTCTTCCTCTTATGTTAAAAACATCAACATCCACTTTCTTTTTTTCTCTTCTCTTCTCTCCTCAACTCCTCTTCTCCTCCATTCTCAGGTATGTCTTCTTCTCTTCTTTCATTTTCTCTTTTTAGATTTTTTTTAATTGACATACTTTATGAATTTGGTTTTTTTCTTCTCAGCTTCACTCGCAACTACATTAAGGTAAGATTTTTCTTTTTTCTTCTTTTTTTGTGTTTTTTTATTTTATTTTTAAATTTTTCTATTCATAATAATTGTATAAATGTTGTTGCAAGATTTCATATGTGATCAATGTTGTTGTTGTTGTTTTATTTTTTTGTGTTATTTATTTGTTGCAAATTTTTTGAGTTGATTTTGTTTTTTTTCTTTCAAGCAACTCAATTCTGAGTATCATAGAGTGTTGATTTATATTAATTTAATTATTTTCTAATTTTGTTAAATAGATTTTTTAAAAAATATTTTTAAATAATCACCGATGGAATTATATACGGTATTGTTTTTGGTTATATGACAATTTTCCCGAGGAACATACCAACGGAATGAAGTGGGAATTGTTTTTAGCGTGCATTTTCTGTTTGTAAAACCATCGGTTTTTTATTTGTTTTTTACTGACAAAATTAGCGACAAATAATGGAATTACCGACAAATGTTATTCCATTGGTGAATTAATCAGTAAAATTTTCACAGATGAAATGGTAATCTCACACCGACATAAAAAAGTGTTAAATGTTGAAGTGACCTAATATTGTCTGTCCCACTTGACTTTACAAGAATACCTAAAAAAGTTTCACTGCCCATTAACTATTCAGTCGTATCTCATCTTGATAAGAACCAAATCCAAAAACAATGCATGAATTCAGTTCTTAATTTGCTAGATTTCCCATGTAAGACAAAATGCCAGCCCTACCTTTTCTTCAAGAGTTTCTTGCCAAATCAAGTTGAAGCCGATACTGGTAAAGTTACACATGATGGGCTTCTTTCTTCCTGGTGAAAGAGAGAGAAGATGGGGTCTGTGGGGGACCATGAGGCATCGAATATTCGCTTTCATCCATCCATTTTTAGTTTACTGTTAACATGGGGTTTCTCTTTTGTAAAAACACCTTCCATGGTGGGGCGTGTCGATATATAAGCTAGGATGACGTTTTGTGGCGTTCCACTATCACTTCTGTGTGTCCATCCCTCAGCCATCTTGACTTCAATGGCCACCCGCATTTACATTCCGAGTTTTGGGCTCTCTTGTGCTCCGACACTGATGAGCTGAGGGTCCTCTTCAATCTAAATAATCTTGGGTTTTCATACGGTCATTTCATTTATCATCATTAGCCTACCTAAAACAAGAAGTTAGATGAGTTTGTAAGAAAGAATTATACTACTCCCATCACCAATTAGCAGGATAACCACTTGTTTTGTAACTCCCTAACAATGCAAAACCCATTTGATTGCCAACAAATCCGGCTATTAGGAACTTCATACCACGTCTATCTTTAGTATTTTACTTCACATCTTCATACAACCTTATGCTGCATTATTTTATTTGAACTACGTTCAACAAACAACTGATGACATGTATTATGTTCTGGGAATCCTTATACATATAGAATTCTTTCATGCATAACTATTCATTCTTAACTATGATCCATTTTGTATATGGTTCTTTAGATATTAATTCTGATTGTGAATAACATATTATACTATTTATTTTATCGTATCAGTAAACGCTTTCAAATGAGATGATTTGCAATACTTATTACCGGTGATCCTCGTATGAATCCCATTAATCGAAGTTAACCTGTAAAAAAATAAAAATAGAGAAACATAATAAATAAAAGTAATAATTAAGACATTTAATTAGAAAATATGAGAGACATAAGGAATATGACTCAATTTGAAAAGAAAAAAAAATTAGAGGCCAATGTATAATTAGGAAGAATGGGGGCTATAAATACCCCCATTCATTCCTTTTTGATGGCCGGCTAGAAGCTTGAAGAGGAAAGCTTGATTTAAGAATGGGGGAGAGTGCAGATTTTTTTCTTCAAAAGAGAGGAAAAAACACCAAAACAACTAGAACTATCCCCTAAGTAAAGAGGATAACCAATAACAAGGGTTCTAACAAGGGAAACAAGTGTAGAAATTAAAGAAAAAAAGGAGGAGAAGGGCCAGCTACAAACTTGAGGGGAGGGGCTAAAATCTTCAACTAACTTGAGCATTCAGAAGGTACGGACACGAGACTTAATTGTGTAAAATAAATTAACAATTAAGTAGGAGTTAAGCACCAATTTCAGATTCTATAAATTAGGGTTCTTGAAGGAAATTTGAGGGAAATGCAGAAATTGTTAGAATGAGGTTAGTTAAGCTAGCATATGATGTTCTGAACATGAAAAATACACAAAATTATTAAAGAAAAATCATTGACTAAAAAACTTAAGGGTCTGTTTGGGAGTCTGGTTGTGGTTTCTTTTCAAAATATTTTTCATGCCGAAATGCATCAAAATGATATTGTTTTTTTATTTTTAAAAATTATTTTTGAGATCAACGCATCAAAACGATCCAAAATATAAAAAAAATTAATTTTTAGCAAAAAAAATAATTTTGAATTTTTACCCACGTTTCCAAACGCTCTCTTGATATGGCCGGCCATGTGAGGATGGAATGGGGGAGGAAAGGAATTCTGAAATTTAGGGTTGATGGACACTTATGGTATGTGTAGAATGTGGACAATGAGTGAATGTGGTAAGAAAAATTAGATAAAAAAAAAATAGAGGGGATCCTTAATCCATAATCCCCCTTGGATTAAGCTCGGCCAAGAGCCAAATAAAGAGAAAGAAGAAAAATACTGGTGTATTATGTATTTTTATGCATGAATCAATTATAGCAGGAAGCTTACTAATAATACAAGTGTGCGAAAAATTGATAATAGGAAACTTTGCGATTGTGATGCAAAAAAACATAATTATGTTGTATAATGGAAAAAACATAATTATTGAATTTAAGATCAATTATGTTCTTATTGGAATACATTAAAAGAAAATTAAAGAGAAGAATAAAACTTTTTTGCTTGGAATTTGTTGATGAAGAGCTCCACTCTAGCGTGACTTTCTTATGCAGCGTGATTTCTTTACGGTTCTCTCCTTTTTGTTCCTCTTTTTTTTTTTATCAGCTCTAGTCTTGTTATTTCCTTGATCTCCTCCATGTCGCTTTCTTCGATCCAAAATTTTCTTTTTCTTTTTTCTTGATTTTCTTCCCAAACCTGGTAGATTTCGACCCCTGACTTCTAAACCTATTTTCCCCATCATATCAATTTATTTTAAAAAAGTTATAAACATTAAAGTTATGGATTCCCCTCTTATATTTCTCTTGCCATGAAGATCACTTAATTTGGATATTTATAAAGAAAGTTATGCATAATTTATTGCGATATACTTCTAAAATTTCCTTAATCTTACTTTTCAAAATATAAGCATAGGACCATAGGATGGAAAAAGATAAATTGTGATGCAATACCATTTTCTTTAATTATATTCAAAATGGTCTTGAGGGCAATAACTTACTCTTGATGGGCCTATATGGGTCAAGTCAACCTAGCTCAAATTCAGCCATTGTAAAATGAGGATATAACCTAGTCTTTTAAAATAGCTAAACAAATATCCACACATATTCAAGATTAACATTTTATAAACAATAAATATAAACATCAAATTTATATTTATAAACCAATGTTTAAAATAATATTAGGGATTTCTTTATTACATATGATAATTTGAAATAAAAAAATTACTCATAGCATCCTATAGTTTGGTCCATAATATAATTACTCACTATAGTTTGGAAAATTACCATTTAAATCTTGAGCTTTTTACACTTGCTAACACTTAATATTCTTGTAAAAAAAAAAGTCAATAAAAATTTTGATTATTTACAAAATTTTGATTATTTTCTATTTAATGAGTAAAGAGCCCTTATATTATATATTACAAGTTTGTCATTGAATAAAAAAAAACTAGTCATC
>Ga0307515_10021156_pt1 | contig 11550 bp, 6 predicted proteins | sample 17_EM_MG_FD_194513 | JGI IMG/M metagenome (GOLD analysis project Ga0307515, IMG submission 194513) | Populus trichocarpa ectomycorrhiza microbial communities from riparian zone in the Pacific Northwest, United States - 17_EM | ecosystem: Host-associated > Plants > Roots > Unclassified | place... | reverse complement strand
GTATAATTGAAGTTTGAATCTTGAGAATGCAACCAAATAGCAACCCGATGAAGGATGGTGGAGAAACAATCAAACAAGTTTATAGTTCCCTCCTCAAAAACAATTTTGTTCCTCAGCAACCATATACATCAAATAGTACTACTTGAAATAATTTTGTCAAGTTTCTTTCTAATTTGATCTTCCTCTTCCCTATCTGCTTTACGTAATACCCTCCAAAGTTTTATTCTTTCTCCAATATTATCTCATGTTTCAATACCTATAAAAGACTTGTCTTTGTAAGGAGTTTTCTACTGGATATTAATTAATCTTAACATGATAGGTCACTCGAAATGTATACTATAATAACAACTTAACAAAAATATTAAAAAACATAATTATGCATATATTATATTAACAGAAATTATTGTTGTTGGACTTTTAGTTATGCTTGTAATTTTGATATTTTCTTTTACGATTGTGGTTTAAAATGTTTTTTAATAGAAAATATATTAAAATAATATTTTTTTATTTTTAAAAAATTATTTTTCATATCAAAACTTAAAACAATATAAAAACAATAATTTTAAATAAAAAATTTATATTTTAAAAAAATATAATTTCGACAACGTTAAAGAAACACTGCTTAAGTAAAACAAAAAGTCCATGATGCTGAATGTTTTTTGAAACTTACCAGTATGGCTTTTCCTAGCTACCACCCGCCAATATGGAATTGAAAGGTCCTGATCAACCTGTCAACATTTTTTTGATAAATTATTTTTTTATCAAAATAAAATTGTTCAATTAATTTTTTTTTAAATTAAGATCAATCTAGATGAATCATTGGATTAGGTTTAAGATAAAATAAAATAAAAATATGAGAGTTTCCAGACTATTTTTTATTGAAAATGTTTTTAATTTTTTACATTTATATAGTAATATCTCTATAATTGAAAACACTCGAAACACTTCAAATAAATAAAAATCCAAAAACTAGTTTATTTTAAAAACAAGTGCATCAATTATTAAAAGTGTAGGAATGACTAAAGATTTTAAGCTATTTTGTTTTCTAAAATATGTATTTAATATGTAGGGGGTGTTTGGCTAGACAGTGCAACCACCATTTCATCAAATTTTGAAAAAATAAATTGTTTAAAATTATTTTTTTATAGTTTTAGATTATTTTGATGTGCTGATGTTAAAAATAATTTTAAAAAAATAAAACAAAATTATTTTGATGTATTTTCAAGCAAAAATCACTTTGAAAAACAACCATTACGTACCACACTCTCAAACACTCCATAAATATATATGTTTTTTAAAAACTAATTAAAAACAATGAAAATCAATCTCTAAAAAAAACATCCAAAATCAAATCTTATTAAATATATGAGTTGTTATTAAAAAGATATTAAGTAAATTAGCATCCCTCCTTCTAGAGTCCTTTTCTACCAAGGGACACCTGTGGTCGTTGATTTTTAGTGCACGTTCCTATTTTACAAAGAAGAAATTTCCGCTTCTTAGGGGCGCTGTATGGCTTTTCCTAGCAACCGCTCGCCAATAAGGAATTAGAAGGTTCGAGGCCCGAAGTCCCATCTGAGGTATGTCTGCGTGAGATCAGAGTTGAAACTTGTCAACATTGTCCGGTCAGAAGTTGACTGTACATATGTGGAAACGCAGTGGAGTATTCTGAAGTGATGCATCAATGAACCGCTTGTCAAGGTGTGTGCGCCTTTTAACGGTTTACCATTTGTTATTTTAAAAAAATATTTCTGAATTAAAAACATTTGAAATTATTCTATTCTCAAAAACCCCACGTCATGTTTTGGGAAAACAAGACTGTTAATATTCTAGCTAAGTTCAGATTTGCGTGCAGTGCATTGCTGAATTCTAGATAATAAGATCAGAATTTTTTATTCTAGATAATCTTCAGCAACTCTACCTCTCTGTTCTTCGTACGTTGGGATTTTATCCACCTCTTTCACTGTTTTTCTCCATATAGGACAACTTATACCTACTGTTTTTCTTAAATTCTCTGATTTGAAACTTCAACTGGTAAAGGCTGTTCGAAGTACAATTTTCCCAATCTCTTTGCTTAAAAAAAGAAAAACAAACCCAAGCTCTTCGAAATTTGTTTTCCCTTTATTTGTTCAAGATTGCATTGTACGCGGCTAGAGGAATTGAGCATCTGCACAACCATGCAGTGCCACCTATTAATTATTCATAGACATCAAGTCCTCAAATATTCTGCTTGATGCAGATTTGACAGCTAAAAATCACTAACGGGCCAGAATCCGATCAACAATTCATGTCAACCAGGGCAGTCGGGACATGCAGTAGGATATATATATATATATATATATATTTTTTGGATTCGAGGAAACCCCACCTCCGGAAAGCACACTTTGTGGGTCCAGGTGAGCGAGTAAAACCCCGGCTGTCTCAAGCTCTTACAAGAGATGCACTCCCAAACTCGAACTCGAGACCTGTTGTGCAGATCTCAAGCCCTTTGTCATCACGCTACGTCCCTTTGGGGACACAATAGAATATATTGATCCTAAGTATTATGTATTATTAAATGTGTTAACAGCAAAAGGTGATGTTTATGGTTTAGGAGTGGTATTATTAGAACTTTTGACAGGAAAGAGGGCTGAGTTCAAGAATGATGAAGATTGTACGTAGAATCATATTAGCAACACCATTGATAGCAAAAGGGATGCTGCAGAATGTGTTGGATAAAAGGGTGGCTCTACGGGAGATGCAAGAGACTGAAGCAGTGGAGCTTACGGCCTCTACTGCAATGCATCCTGTAAATTTAGAGGCAAAGGGAGGCCTAATATTATTGACATGGTTGCTAATATGGAAAGAGCATTGGCTCTTTGTGAAGAGGTCCGCTCTAGTCACTCTACGACCACACTCTCCATTCCTTCATATTGAATTCAAGTATCCATGCCAAAAGAAAATCCAGGCAATTTAATTTTGTCAAGTTTCTTTCTACCTTTGATCTTCATCTTCCCTATATATCTACTTGACATAATACCCTCCAAAGTTTTATTCTTTCTCCAAGTGTACACAAAACAACTAGAATTGCAACTGCTATGTTTCAATACCTCCAAAAGACTTGTCTTTGTAAATATTCTCTCATGTTTCAATACCTATAAAAGACTTGTCTTTGTACAGAGTTTTTTACTGGATATTAATTAATCTTAACATGACAGGTCACTCGAAATGCATGCTATAATAACAACTTAACAAAAATATTAAAAAACATAATTATGCATATATTATATTAACAGGACTTATTGTTGTTGGAATTTTAGTTCAAAATTTGTATGCTTGTAATTTTGATATTCCCTCTTATGGTTGTAGTTTAAAATTACAGATTAAAATAATATTTTCAAGAATTTCAACAACTTCACCATAAGAAATTATTAAGTTGTAGAAATTAATCTTATAAAAAATAGTAGAAGACATTGATTAAGTTGAATTAGAAAAAATCTTAGGTACTTCAATTTTGAATCTTGCTTTCCAAAATTTCTACAGAGCCGACCTCATTTTTCTTTCCTTTAATTCTTTTAAAAAACGAGCCTAGACCTAACTTTTTAAAATCTAGACAAAATCATAAAGCTCGCTTTTTATTTTTTTGGGTAGGCAACCCCTTCACGTAGCCTGGGAAGCCTAAGACAAAGAAATATTAATCCTAAGCAAAATGTAAAGATAACATAATACTTTATTATGTAAAAATAAATAATGGCTCATAGTTTCACCGCTCATGCACTATATAGGGTGGACGATTAAGTATTGCTGCTCCAAATATAAGTTCTTTAAGTCCCATCTTTTTTGTGCTAATAACATTTTAAAACTGCACGTTAATGACTCATATTTTCTCTTATGGAACTCTTTCGCATCAACTTCTTTATTTGTCTTTGAGGTTCATTTATTTTCTTAGAATTACTTCTATATATAGATGGGACGATTAGGTATTACTACTTCGAATACAAGATCAATTTAATGTTTAATTTCCCTAATAGATGACAACCTGTTAGAAATCTCATCAGAAAAAATATCCTTATAATCTTACAACAACAAAAAAAACACAAACACTAGAAATTTAAGGATCAAGTTTATATGTGTTAAAATATGTCTTATTACGCACAATTAAAATCATAGGGAGTCGGAAAATTAAGCATTCTTAATCTCATTTTATTTTGCATAAAAAACAACATATTTATTTATTTATTTATTTTTCCAAATTATCTTCTTTTATCACCTTTTTTTTTCCTCTACCTTAGCTGAATCTTCTCTTAGTGCTCTTATTATTTTCACTCTTCCTCACATCCTTATATGGTTGTTCTGAACTTTTGGCTTCACCTTTTTTTTTAGCTTCGATTGGTCTTCATAAACCTGTTTAGGTGGCAATAATAGAAGTGTGAATGTCTTTCTATCCTTTTTAAGAGAATATTTATTCTTAAACCTATCATGCTTGGCCTTTCTATCAAATTACCAAGTATACCCAACAATAAATGTGTAACATGCATAGGAACCACATCACATAAAATCTCATCCTTATATTTTTCAACTACAAAGAAAATTAAAACTTTTTTAGTAACTCGTACTTCACCACATCAATTCAACCATTGAAGTCTATAAGATCTTTCATGCTTAATAATGTTCAAACTCAATTTTCTAACAAGTTCAGTACTAGCAACATTAGCATAACTCTTACTGTCAATAATCATACTATATACCTTGTTACTTATATGACATCTAATATGGAAGATGTTCTTTTTTTTTTTGCTCCACGTCATCCTTTTTGATCTGAATATTAAGTGATCTCCTAATCACCAAAGCATCTTCATCAACTGCATATTAAACATCACTACAATCATCAAATGGTGGCATCTCATTCTTTTTTAATATGTCACTTTCAAATTCATCTTTCTATGTTCTCACATAACCATAACCTTTTTGATTGGACACTATAAAGTTATGTGTCAATTACCCAAACACCTAAAACATTTAATATATCATGGTTATGATTAGTTTAATTTTTTATTTTACCTTGGACAGTAGTGGCCAAATCCTTATTTATAACTTTAGGTCGTTTGGTTTTGTTTCCCATTGTATTTAGCTTTGATAAGGCAATCCCCTCTATTCTATAATTCATCCTCTAACCTAAAAAAAAACCTGATTTACCTTTTTGGAGTGTGCTACCCTATCTCTTTAACCACCTCTCTACCTTGGTAGCCATGTGAACCATATTTTCTAGCTCAACATAATATTGTATCTTAACCACATTAGCTATCTCTCTATTCAAACCATTCAAAAACCTTGTCATTGTAGTCTCTTTATCCTTCATAATATTAGCTCTAATTTTTACAATCTCCATCTTTTTGTGGTAATCCTTCACACTTTTAGACCATTAAGCTAAACTCTGCAATCTCTAAAATACTTCTCAATAATAATATTCAGGAACAAATTTCTTTCTCATAATTGTTTTCATCTCATCCCAAGTCTTTATAGGTTTCTCTTTATTCCTTCTCCTACCTTAAATAGTCTGATCCCACCAATTAATACCATAGTCAATAAACTCAATCACAACAAGTTTTACCTTCTTTTTCTCAGAGTAATGGTGACAATCAAAGATCAACTCTACTTTTTTATTCCATTTCAAATATGTTTTTGGATTGTTTTTTCCTCAAAAAGCTAGAATCTTCGTATTAGATAGTGTTTGGCATAGTGATAGTGATTACCTTTCAAAGTGCTTTTTACTTGGAAATGCATTAAAATAATATTTTTTTTATTTTTAAAAAATTATTTTTAGCATTAGCATATCAAAATGATCTAAGAACACCTAAAAAAATTCAAATATTTTAAAAAGTGTGGCGTGGCCGCTAAAACAAACAGACTCTAAATACTCCTTAAATTTATATCCAACCAATTGTCATAACCCAGTTTGTTATCCTTTTATTTTAATTATTATTATTTGCTGAAAATGATAAAAAAAAATTGAAAAATGATGATGAAAAAACAAATAAAAATAAATAAATAAATAATAAATTAAAAATCGGGTTAAGGGCATCATGATTAGAAGTTTTGGGATTTCATTAAACTTTGGATTAGTTTTATTAATCAAATTAAGAGTTTAATTGATGAATTGATAAGTTTAGGGTTTAATTGAACTTGAAATTAGTTTAATTAATGAAATAAGGGGCTTAATTAAAAAAATACCAAAATTTTGGGGCTGATTTGGGTCAAAATTGCAAGAAATTAAAATTTAATGACCAAATTGAAAAGGCAGTGGTACTGTAGGGAGTTTAATTGATTTTTCCAGGGGTAATTATGAAAGAATTAAAAGTTTGAAGAGTCAATTAGGACTGAATTCAAACATTCAGAAACCAGGGACTGTTTTGTAAATGGTGCTAAAATCAAGGGATCCAATTAAAATTTACCCGGGGGCTTGATTACAAAATTGCAAAAACATTCAATGACCAAATCGAAAATATTCATTTGAAATTGAAAACGGCGGCGTTTCCTTGAACACTATTCACTATCTTCTCCAGAATTCGTTTCATGCAGTAAAAGCCGTGGGACGTTACAGCAGCAAAAACGTTTAATTTGATTCAGTTACAGGGCATTATGAAGTTGGCTGTTACCACCACAAGGCTTTCTCTGGCTTTATAAAAGCCAGAAAAAGGCAACGAACGGGGAGGAGAATATCCAGAGAGAAGAGAAAAGGGCAGACGAAGAAGGAGAATAGAGAGAGACACCGAGAGAAAACAATGAGCATAAAAGGGAGGAGACTATACAGAGAAGAGAAAAAAAAAAGAAACAGAGAACAGAGACGAAGGAAAAAAAGAAATAAGGGGGAAAAAACTGGGGACGAACGAACAGAAGAGAGAAACAAAAGGTGAGACCGTTGTATTCCTGCAGCACGCCCTCGACTTCGTCTTCAGTAGCAGCTCCAGGTCTCCATCTTCAGCAGCAACTGCACCAGAAACAGAGCAGTAGAAACAAAGACGAAAGACAAAGAAGAAGAAGCATAGGACAGAACAGAGAAGGGGAAGAACAAACGAAACAGAAGTGGAGGGGAAGTTTTAGCCAGCACGCCTTCGCTATCGCCTTCGTCCCTTTCGTTTCCACTTCCAGAAGAGACCAACCAGCACGCCTTCGCCATCGCCATCGCCTTCGTCCCTTTCGTTTCCACTTCCAGGTATGCGTTTTTCGTCTCTGTGCATGCGATTTCCTTTGCATTAGTTACTGTTCAAGTGAATTAGAATTCACTCAGTAACTCAACATGCACTCACGTGTGCATCCTAAAGCTGGCGGGCCACTGGCTTGGCCAGTGACCGGGCCGAGCAGGCTCGGTCCGGCTCAGCCCACATGGGCTGAGCTAGACCCAACACCAAAAAAATTAAAAATTAAAAAAATATATGTATGCATAAAAATAAATTTATTTTATTTGTTTATTCAGTGATGTTAGAGTTATGAATAAAAATATTGAGTTAAATTTATAGCTACGTAATATTTACCAACGTCAGAGTTGAAAGTATCTCCGTAGTTGATTATTCACTGGCGTCAGAGTCAGAAATATTACAAGTAAACCATCATAGCACAAATCAACAAACTTTTAGCAATTTAAGACAAAACCAGCAATATAGCTTATCTCAGGTAGGGTGCGCTAGGGGTGTTAATACCTTCTCTAGCCACAACCAGTACCGAACCATAGAATCTCTGTTGACTAGTTAGGGTTCCTAATGACCATAATACTAGGTGGCGACTCCTTAAATAAGATCTTTTCCCCATAAAAGAACTAGATGCCAAAAATCTGTTCTTTTCACATAAATAAATTTTTAAGGTCACCGCGATGTCCAGGTGGGACAACAATCACAAAAACCATCCTATATGTATTCTTTTTTATGGTGTAAAAAAATTATATGGCCGAACACTCCCACATCTATAGGTCTTATGCTACTGAAACCTATTACCACAGCCAAAATCAAAATCCTCAGCCTTCTCATTTGTATTTTCGGTTATAGAATCCTCTAGAGGTGAAATACTCCACTTGCAAACCTTCTACCCTCAAGACCATTACAGGTTAGCCTATCCCAAAAATAAGTTACTTCAGTTCTCAATATTGTCATCCCATGCATAATCTCTCTAAACTTTATGTTCATCATCTCTAATTGTTATTGCATAGCTAAATAACCCTATTTCAAATTATTCTTATCCTTTGGTGGTTATGATTCACTTTTGGTTGACAATGTCAAGATCTGAAAATCGTGTTAGTAACAAGATAAATATATCTCACTCCTCTTATATATTTACACTCAATAGACATCACTCTTCTTGTATTTCACTCAAATTCTTTGTTTTTCACGAAATTATGCTTATTTTCCTCTATTAACACTCAATCTCAAAAATTTAAGTTTTTTAAGGAACTAATTCACAACAAATCAGAAAAACTAACTTAGTAGTGCAATCCAAAATAATATATAGACTTAACTAAAACAATACAAAGACAAAACAAAGTCACGAAATTAGAAAAACTAATGAATTAAGACTCAAATAACCCAAACTAAAAAAAGATACCTTTTTTTGTTACTTTATCCAAAACTAATAAAGAAAGAAATATATTGACGCCAAACTATCCGCAATGAAATTTTTTTTGTAATTTTCATAAATAACCCAATAAATTATGTCTAAATAATCCTAAAACCAAGATATCACACTAAGATATCCCAAGAATGGAGAGTTTTCTTTTTCAGATTTGAGTTGTCAAATTCAAGATTTTTTAATAAACACAATCTACGACTAAACCTTATTTTTTTTCTTTTGTGATTTCTTTGATCTTTTCTTTTCTTTTCTTTTATCTAATTTTAAATATCCAGATCAAAAATAACAAACTAAAAGATAAAAAGATATAATCTGATTTTAAAACCTTACTCTAATACCAATTGATGTGAACCCCGTAGATACAAAAATTCAGAAACTCATAGTTAAATTGACCATTCCCAAGAAAGCTAAATTCAGGCTTATATTTGAGTTTAACACAACAATAACTTGTTCTGAGGAACTAAGACTATAAGTAATTGAATCCCCACCCAATACCTATGAAAAGACATGAATGAGAAGCATAGAAGATGTCATTAAACTTGGTTAATTTTTTGATAAGTCATAGTAATTCAATAAAGAACCAAAATATAAGAAATCTCTCACAATCACACAATAAGGTGCAACAGTCAAAGTATAATCGAACTTAAAAATAATGTCTTAATATTTATACTAGAAATAAAGTAAAGCCTAGACAACCTAATGAGTTAACATCAATCTAAATTAAAATAAGGCCTAACATATCTCAAATAAGGCCTAAAATATGAATAAAAATAAAAATAATAATTCTAAAAAATAATGCAAAGTTGTCGCACACAATGAATAAAAACAAAAATATTTTTTGAATAAAACCCTTTCTTAAAAAGGACCCTTGGCCAAATAGGATATGGTGTCGCCGTTTGGGACCCAAAACAAACAAGGAAATAGCTATTCCTTAACCTCTAATGTTTCCATGCAATATTTTTTAACATTTTGTAGGGTATTTTATTAAGTATATAATTAGCAATTATAATTATCTCCCCTACAAGTTCTAAGGCGCTCTTAAACTTATCAATGTCACATTCATTATTTATTTTAGTGTTTGATTTTTATGTTTTGCAATGTTATTTTTTTGAAGTTAATAAGGAGCAATAGTTTGGTGAATAATACTATTTTGAAAATAAAATTCTCAACCTCTATCATTTTTTATTTTCTATTAAGTTAATTTTTTTACTTCAATCTTGTAATGGTTAGACATTTCAAAAGCCTTACTTTTGTTTCTAAGAAAATAAGTATTACATAACCTTGTGTAATCATCTTTAAAAGTAATATAATACTTTTTTTTCATTCTATAGTTTGTATAAACTTTAAATCATCAATATTCGTGTGATTTAAATCTAGACATTCACTACTTCTTTCAATTATTTAAAAATATATGACTTTATGAATTTTGATTCTACACAAACCTCACATTTATGATTTTTTTTATCAAGAACTTACCTAGTAATAATTTAAGATAAATTAACCTTTATATAGAATTGTAATTCATATATCTTAACATGTCATACCGCATATCACAAGACTCAGGCAAGTAAAAAGAAGAGGTATTATTTTTAATATTCATCTCATCCTTAGTTATAGTAGTTATTACATTCATTTTCAATAGGACTTCACTAAGATACCCCTTTTCTATAAATATTTTATTTTCAGAAACTATAAATTTATCATTCTTAAAGACCATTTTAAAATTATTTTTACTTAACAATGAGTTAGGCACTAAGTTATTCCTAATATCAATAATACATAGTTTATTGTAAAAGGTAAGAAGCTTTTTAGAAGTCATCTTTAATATGACCTTTCCAACTCTTAGTACCTTAAAGGATAATGAGTTTTTCATATTCAAGTTATCACCATCCATTTCTTTGTAAGTGGAAATCATTTTTTTCTTGGCGCATATGTCTTGTTATACCAATATTAACTAATCACTGCTCGGTATTGTTGATCAAGTTGACTTTGAAAACAACAACAAATAGATTAATTTTCAAAACTTTGTTTGTAAGGTGATCAACCATGGTAACATTGGCTTGAGCAATTCGTTTCCTAAAGTTTCCTTATTGACCTCTATTTTTACTATTCTTAGCTTGGTATCGATCGTCAAATAAAGCATATGTCATTAATTTATTTGGAAATCCATTTCCCTTTTATAACAAGCTTTTCCTTTTTTGTTTTTATTATGGTTTTTTTGGCACTTGTTCCATAATATTTGTTTTGGAGGCCATGGTGAAGAAGTTTACCTTCTTTCAGATAACTTATTATCCTCTTTTATCCTTAATCTCAAAATAAGGTCTTCAACTCTTGTTTCCATATGTTTATGTTTAAGGTAGTTTATGAAATCTTTTCAAGATGGTGGTAATTTTTCAATAATAGCAGTTACTTGGAAGGATTCACCGAGAATCATACCTTCATCATAAATATCATGCAAGATGAGTTGAAACTATTGAACTTGGCTAATTAGGATTCTTGAGTCAACCATATTGATATCTAGAAATTTACTGAGTATGAACTTTTTCATACCAATGTTGTAACCCATTTTTGGGTCCCCACAAAATATATATAAAAATATGTATATAGCCAAAGGAGGTTAAGAAAAAATAACAGGAGGCAGAAGCGCTCAGAAAATGGTTGGAAAATCGATCAATAAGGTTAAAAATACAAAGATTGGATTTTTGACAGTATATTCTTGAAGGAGGAGAGCCCTGTTGAGAAGGAAAATTTGAAATTTGAGGAGAAAAGCCCAAATTTGGGTGTTTATGGACTTAATTTGATTTTTAAATGAATTTATAGGGGATTTGATGGCAAGAAAAATTGATTTTTAAGTCAATTTGGGCTTTAATTAGAAGAAATTTAAGTTCTGGGGCCAAAATATATTTTTTAGGAATTTATTAGGTCAAATCAGGGGCCTAATTGCATAAATATTGAAGT
>Ga0307515_10021155_pt1 | contig 11550 bp, 12 predicted proteins | sample 17_EM_MG_FD_194513 | JGI IMG/M metagenome (GOLD analysis project Ga0307515, IMG submission 194513) | Populus trichocarpa ectomycorrhiza microbial communities from riparian zone in the Pacific Northwest, United States - 17_EM | ecosystem: Host-associated > Plants > Roots > Unclassified | place... | reverse complement strand
ATGAACTTGACGGTGGATTTCAACTTAGTTTGCCCCTCCGCCTCTCGTTCAAAATGCCCTGGGGGAATATATCACCTACTGGTCGCTGGTGCAACGGCACGTTCCTGCTTCCGCCCCGCCCCTAAGTTCGCCTTACAAGATGCTATCTCGGACTCATTATCTCCCTTCATCAACACCGGTTGCTGCGAAGTTAGTGAGCAGAATTGGTAAAGTGTTCCAATAAGCTTTCAATACTTTCTTGGCGTTGAGGTAGTATCCGCGGGGGAGAGAGGGGCATGTTCTCGGGAATTGGGGTTGCATCTCAAGTCGCCTTTTATGCTAGTCTCTCTCCCGCTCAGGTTTAAACTGGCAGGGATAGCGCATATCTGGGAGCCACCAAGGTATCGCCTGACGGATGCACCTTTGTCGAGCCTGGAGAAAAATGTGGCCAGACATGCCACTACGACGCTCACGAAAGGATCTGGGAAGAGAGGGATAAGTGAATGATTAAATCTGTTTGGAAACATCGTGTGGGGCGCGGAGAAATGAAATCCTATGAACTGGGATCGGCGGCCTTCAACTAGGGGCAGATACTGGCAGATACGTGACGAAGGTTCGTCGGATGCGTCGATAAGCACGTGGCGAAACTGTGGAGGTACGGCGTACACACCTTAAAAGTCCTGGACCAGATGTTCGGAAGGTTCCAGCTGGATCCTTTGTCAGCTCGTAGAAGACGTGTTGTTTGCCCTCTATCAGCGAGGGCACCGTTTGTCGTGATGCGTATGGGCCGAAACGCCTTTCCTTTTCACCTCTTTCCCATCCGTCGGTTATCGCATCGTCGACCCGCGACTAGTCGGAACGGATGGATTTGGTTTATCTCAAATCTCCATCATCCAATCTAAGGCCGTGCTCGGTTTCATCCTTGCGGTAACTTCTTCCCATTCATTCCCCGTTCAAGGACTCTACAGATATCAGCACAGAATCACCCGAGCTCAACGTGGTCTTGTCCGTTGACCATTGTGTCCTGGCTTTGTGTGAACTTTGGATATCTCATCACAGAAGAAAAGGAAACTCACCCGGGCCGTGGTGAAAAGGATGGCGACGGAGCCAAAAACAGCATTTGCTGTGTGGTGCCCGGGGGCTCCTTCGCGAGATTGAGGCCATCGATGGCCACATTCAGCGAGGAGAGAACACTGTCCCTCCCGTTCAGTCGCCTGCCATGATAGCGGCGAGAAAGTGGCGTAGTGTGGAAGTTGTGAGGGAGAGTAGAGAATAGTGTTGCCAACGGACCCATTTGGTGAAACAAATATCCAATATCCAATACCTTAACAACTAAATTTCTCTTCCGTCCCGACCACTTCCACTCTCTCCTCCGGACCAGCAACTACAGGAAAAGTTCGCCTGCTTTCGATACTTCAGCGCTCAGTAGCAGGCTCGTGTTAACCACCTTGCTTCTAATTACCTAGTCCCCGTCACCGACCATTATTAATTCCTACCACAACGTGATCTTGGGCGGACGTATTCATGCACTGTTTTCGGTACGTCTCCCATGCGCTTTCATCGAGGCCTCGCTTCTGCACGTGTTCATCGAGAATCCCTGTCCTGGTCCTTTCCAGGAAGAGGGTCCGAAACCAGACGCCTTACCGACTCCAAGGCCCCGCGCCCCATCGACTCGGATCCTCCAGACCCCTTGCCCCCGCTGCCTCCCGCAGATATCTCCGGACTTCGCTCATACTCCCGGAGTGCGTGAATAACTTCTCCTTTGTAACCCTTCGACCCTCGTCCCCGCCTTTATGTGTTACCATCAGCTGATATATTATGACACAGCGATTCGCCCTCCTGCCTTCCTAAGACGGAGAACCTGTAGGATCGGTCCAGCACCTTGGGACCAAGTTTACGGAACAAGGGGCTCGCGGTGCTAGCCAGGTCTCAGGTGAAGAAGGGAGCATGATCTCCCAGGCCTTAGGTAGGCTTCGCGTCGGGACCACAGCCACAGAACAACTGGACGACCTCTTATTCGAATCGGGCATCTCCCCGCGGCGATCTTCCACCAATCCGCCCGACACCCCTATTTCCTCCCCCGTGGATAATGTAACCGCCAATGTCTCCCCCACCTACGTCCCCAAGATTACGAAACGTGAGCAGAAACGATACAGCAACAACCTGTTCGGGTCTGGGAAGCTCAGAGACGATGTCTACCCCCGGTTCGTGAGAGGCACTGGGCGCAGCGCCTCATCAAATGCTGGATCGGATACTAGCACCATTTCGCGCACACTACGGACCAAGTTTAGGTTTCTTCGCCCCGGATTCCCCGAGGCTGATTCGTCCGACATTTCTGCTCCTGCTAGTCCTAACGTGCTCATAGACCGCGAATCCTTCTCTACCCCTCAAACCACTTTCCCCGATTCTTCCTCCAATGTCTTGACAGAAACCCAGCCCGATGCGCTTAAACGCCCCTCACTGGCCTTGGAAGAAGTGATTCGGGAGATTGAAGAGGAAGCTCAAGAAGCTAGAGTTTATGATGATATCGTTCTTTTGCGCTCTCCGGTCGTTGATCAGCCTCAAGTGACTGTCATCGATGGGGACCATTTAGTAAGCTGTGACCGATGACTTAATACTCAATCATTCTTCCTCAACCGTACCCACAGGAACCAGAACCGGAAGGTGATGGGGAAGTCTTCACTGTCACGGCACTGTCCTACGACGGCCATGCGGTGGACCAGATTTCAGCCCAATCTTCGGCGCTGACGTATGAGGCTTCGAAGAGAATGTCTCCAACTCACCAGACACCTGGATACATCCCGGGAATGCAACGCCCCATGACACCACATGACACTCTTGAGTCCAAGGAACAATTATCTACCACCCCACAGGCAGCAACTTCGAGACCGATGAATCCGACCAATCACCTCACGCATGGTAGACATGGGAGTGGAAATGACAGTATCTCCAGCCTCAGCGAGGTTCTCCATAACCCTAACTTTAACCTTAATTCCACTACCTCCAGTAAGCCCGATGTCAACAAGACAATCACCCGAGAGGTCGGCTCTCCCGCCCTCCCCAAATCGCGGCATATCGAAAGCCAACGCTCTTACGCTCAAGGCTGTTCTCCAGGAGACGAGGAGAGGACTAGTGATCACGAGATGACACCGAGTGTGGTCTCAAGGAAGGACCCTGTATCACTTTTACCTTTTCCGAGAATGTCGAGGTCACCTACGCTTAATGGGAGCGCCCCGGCAATGGAAACCACTGTGGTAACGGCGAATCACCGAGAAAGAGCGAGAGAGAGGACAAAATCACCTAGCTTTCCGCTCGACCGGCCTAACACCCTGACGGCGAAGTCGACGAAGATTGACAAGCACCAAAAACACGAGTCCGGGTCACCTTTCGTGCTTTCATTTGAACACTCCGCGCGGTCTCCCGCCCTCATCTCGTTGCCGAACCCGAGTCACTCCTCGTTCGGGTCTGAGGGATCGAGCTATCACTCGATAGGCGAGGAGGATAGGAAGAAGGATCGCGTCGGGGCTCTCTTTGCAAAAACCGAAGGAAACCCTCCAGAGTGGTACGATTTCACGGATGTCGGCATCAATACCTCACGCGCACCAGGTAATCCAGAAGAGGTCGTCAAACAGTTGAGCGGGTTGAGTAGGGATGACTTTGTTGCGGTCCAACAGAGGTTACTCAATGCGGTTCAACTGAGAGTGGGTAGAGGGGTCAGAGATAAACCTTTCCCTTACCCACCCCCGCCCATGATGCCCGGCTCGAGGCTGTTCACGGGCCAACCCAGCTCGCCAAACTCGACCACGTCTGACGATGATGAAGCCACGGACTGGGTTTTGGCCAAGGCCAGGAGTCTTTTCGGTTCCCCTATACCCTCTACAGCGAAGAGGAACGTTGACGGTGATCAAATCCTGGGCTCGACGCAGGGGCTTGGACGAAGTTTCAAGAAGCCGATTGGGGAAAACAAAACCAAGCCCTTTCCAATTGGAGAGGACTCACTACGCGATTCCTCCCGCCGCCCGGTAACTCCATCCTTGTTGGTACCTCCCTTGCAGCTTCTCAGTCGGTTTTAGGTTTCACCAGCATTGACGAATACTTCCCGTTCAGTCCGCAGCGAACGTACTAAGACACGAGCGTCTTTCCTCGCGTTACTCTTCGCGTTGGTTTTTTCGTTTAGAACTGATCCCCATATCATGCACTGCTGACATTACACCCACCTCAAGTATTCTGGCATATCCTCCCTTCAACGAAGTAATCCATTGGGAAGGTGCGGAGCGAGTGGTCCTCGAGCAGCCGCATATATTGGAATCGTACATCCTAATGCCCGTGTTTGGGTTAACCACCTTGGATGTCTTTGGGCGGAGGCTTTATGTGCGCATTTCCTATGACTAACTGAGGTAGCAACCGAAACCGACTACATTATGGCAGGTATACGGTTTCAACATCGTGTCTCATCGTACCTCGAGCGACGACGCCCATTCAAAAACAGTTGCATGGGGTACTTCATTTATTTTGGGTCAGAATCGCCCTTTATGACTTACTATTCATGGACAGAACACCCAAGGTTGACCAGGCTAAACCCTCCTATGGGTTTCGCCAGTTGCGATTGGTCAGATATGATGGAGCCCGAGAGTCCTGCAACAAAGGGACCGTTCGAACCCGATGAAGTCGCACCGGAAGAGGAGTTCCATCCCCGGGTCCCCATTCCGATACCCGTCTCCGCAGATGGTGGCAAGGCATTGGATTGGTCGCGACCCGCAGAGAGTGAGAGTTTTGCCCATGCTTCCAACTACTCAGGCCGCATGGTTCACCGTGAGTGGTAGTTCACCTTCCGCGACATTCCGGTGCCGACCGAAGGGTTAACCATTACCAGACGAGAAGAAGCTTGCGTCCATCCGACTTCGTTTAAAACCCAAGGCACGGGATTCAGTGTCAAAGGTTGCGGAAGAACTACAGAGGCGTTACGATCTGTTGTTCCTCCACTTGGAAACTCCGAAACCCTTACGGCTGACCTCCATCGTGCGATGGGGTATCTCAAACTCGAAGATCCCTGGACACGGGTGGAAATCACCTGTCCCTACACAGGTGATGGAAGACTATCTCGCTGACGAGCCGGACGGTCCCCCCGCTTCGCCGATCCCCGAGAAGGACTGGACGCAAGTGGTCACCGATTTCATTTCCAAATGCGACTGCCTTTACAAGATGACGGAACCGGAACCATGGCATTTTGTTAGCGATGATCGCCCCCGAGCACGTTCTAGGGCATCTTCTGGAACGGGTTCGCTCTCAGAGGGACATGTTTCGCCTGATGATGATGGTCCCAGTAAAAAGGTAGTTCATTATGACGAATAAGCCAGACAAAGCTCTCTAGAGAGTCGTTGCGTTGAGTAGTAGGTCCCCTGCACACGACTGTAATAGTACACACAACGCCAGTGCCAATAAATTAAATGGTTTCGAGATCTAGAAGTCCTTCCAGTCGTCCCACTCGTCCTTCTTGGGTGGGGTAGGTTTCACCGACGTGCTGGTGGAGGTGCTGGAGGTATTTCCGGCGGGAAGAGGGGTGTTGTGAGAGCTGGTCGTAGGGCTCGTGTCCTTGTACTCGCCGAAAAGATCGTCGTCGTCCTGATAAAGCCCAGAAGATTCCCCAGAATACTGCGTGGGAACCGAGCCGTATCCTTGCCCCTCCGGTCCGCCACCCATTCCCCGTACGGTGGTCGTTACCCGTTCTGCGACATCCACACCGAACTGATTCTTGCTCCAGGTGTTTGCGGTCTTGCCGAATTCTTCGGCGTACTTTCCGGCTTCTGAGACGTATCCTCGGATGCTGGCTTGCAAGTTTGGGTCCGTGGCTCGTTCCACACCCGGTTGGATGATAGAATCATTGACCACTCGGGTAGCACCGGTTACCGCGGAAGAGAAGAACGACCAGCCTTTGCTCAAGGCACCCATGGGGTTCTCTTGCAATTCCGAAAACGTTGGAACCGCGCGGGATGAGAGGTGGAAAGATGGGTCACCGGAACCCTGCGGTGGCGGGGGTGTGTTTCCGAAGCCCTGATAACGTCCACCTTGAGAGGGCGGGAGATCGTCAGGACGCAAGGAATTGGCCTGCCCGAGCCCTGAAAAATATTGTTCGTTCGCAGACTTTTGATCGGGATTTGTCGAAGGGGGGCTGGTGAGGTTGGAAAAGCCCGGCGATGGAGAATGCTCGTTACGCGTGTTGGTGCGTAATGCAGCGCGTGATTTCCGTAAGCCTTGGGCGGAGGATGGCCGGCTAGGCGTGTCAATCGCTTGCCCTTTCGGAGGTGCTGATGGGGACCACGGCTTCCCAGCGAGGTCAGCATCAAGCTGGATGGTGTTTATGTTAATGATCGCCAGAGAAAGAGCGTCGCCGCTGCGGACCTTGGATTTATATTGAGTGGCCGCCCAGCAGTGGTATTTTTCCTGGGGCGACATTCCTGGCTTATACCCGCCTTGATCCGCTGGAGTGTAGGATTCCACGAAGCTCAGGAACGGCCCGTTTCCTCCCAGCTGCATAGGATCGTCAGAAATGAATTCACAGAACCTTCTGTGCGAGGCTCACGGTCATTCGCTTGATTTGATCTTCCTGCCATGTATCCATCGACACTGATCGAACAAAACTGGCGTACGTCGTGAGCGTCGACAGCGAGCAGGCGTGAATTAGGGTCTGCACACCTTACGTGCACACCAAACCCTCTGTGAGTTCCTGCGCATTGCAGGCACAGAAAGATTGCGAAACTGGGGTGAGATGCGGGGTGAGATAAACCTGGCGCACACGAGTGACACCTTGCACACCTGAGCGAGGCCCATTGCGGGTTTGGATTGGAACAGTCTGCGCAGATCTTGTTCTTGAGATCCTCTCTCCTTATGAGCTCCTGGAGAGTTTTCTTTACGGCTGCCTGGTCCATCAGTTGCGGACGTTAGAGTGAAAAGCCACCACGTGGAACCGCCATCATGTTTATCGGCTCTTATTCTAAAACCCTACTGAACTCCACTACTAATCTCTCTACGCCTATTCACTCTTACTTCCCCTCGACCCTCCGGTCCATCCTCTCTCGCCGCATCTACCGGCTTCCGTTTCACGCACCCGTCGCCGCCCCCGCGCTGCTCGCCACCTCCGACCGCCACGGCTGACTCCTAACACGTCCTCCGGGCCTCAAGCCATGATTCAACACACCGAGTTTCGTAGGTCGACCACCGCGGGCGCCGCATCGGCGAATCAGACGGGCGAAGGTCGTGAATCTTGGGGAAAATGGGTGGGACACAAGTGAGTCTATCGTTCCCGTCCCAGGCCTAAAAACAAGACGGGCACTGAAACGCATCAAAGACATTATTCCCTCGAAATTGTCCAGCATCCGATTCGAGCGCGCATGTGTGGATTTGGAGACAAGGTAGACCTCATTCCTTATGCTTCAGGCTCAACCATCTGAGTTCGTGGAGGATCGGCGCCCTTTGGCCCCCGCGGCGGTCGCAAAGCTAGTCGTTCGGAGAGACGATGACACCGTAGTGGACGTCGAGTACGCCCGCTCTTTCCTATACGAAGATTTTTTTTCCACTGACTCCGTGGCTCAGTGAAATAGATTACACATTTTTCCTTGCGACCGTCGATTTATGGTCGGAAGATGGGAAACGAGAGATGAATCTTGTCTTGCATCCCACTTCTTCTGATCGTTCGGTGCCCTTTCAAACCAAGGCGCGAAAACGACCAAATTCCAGCAAGGTTAGGCCAAGTGATAACGAAACTGCAGGCCCTGGACCGAGCGCGCATCCCACATCCCAGGCGGACACCTCGGTCAGTCGATCAAAATTCACTGATGTCCCCTCTCCTGACGCTCACGCTCACAGGAGGGCGCTACGAGCCCTAATAACGCCACTTCTTCAAATAACTATAATCCTCCTTATTCCATCCAACCATCGCATCAGACCTCGCTGGAACCAATGAATAATTATACTGGTGCTCAGCAGCCGCCCGCAGAGTGGGACTATAGCTCACATCAGTCCGGAGACGGGCGTGCGGATTCGCAGTCCGCGCTCCCATCCATACAGTCATTCAACCGCGTTAATGAAACCTGGCACGAGGACGAGACCTCTCGGAATCAGTCCGAGACGCCTGCATTTCGGCCCTGGCCCCCGGAACCCACCACGTATGATAGCGTCGACACAGAAAATAGACCACAGGAATCTGTCGACCAATCCCTTCAACAACAGCAACCTCAGCCTGACCACAGGAATAGTTCGAGCCAATGGCAGGAGGTCCCTCTCGTATCGAATGCCGAAAGTTTCTCCGGTCAGGGTAAACATTCGTCACCCGCGTCTCAGCAATCACGAGAACAGTCGACATCCCCAATGACAAACGCCGCGACTCATATGGGTACCTCGATGTACGCTCCTGCTTCCTACCTCCAAAACCAACAGTGTTATCCCGCGTCGAATCAACAACAGCCGGAGACATTTCAATCCGGTTCGTCGATACCTCTCCCAAGGCACACCTACACGAGAACTTTGGTTGGTCCGTTATGTGCGAACGCGTCGAAGCTCTCAGACGAGCACCGTAAGCCTGGGATCTTCTTTCTATTTCAGGATCTTTCGATCCGAACGGAAGGTACGATTGAGCTCTTCACTCGAGTATTGCTCGCGAGACTCGTGCTTACCAACGTGTCCGACCTAGGGGCCTTTTGCCTCCGGATTCGGCTGATGAACGTGGGCGCGTGAGTTCAGATTATATGCTTGTCGGCCCGTCCGAGATCGGTTTTCTAAGCTGACACATCGCACCCTTTTTCTGGACATTCAGGATACCGGCTCCGGAACCCGGGGCGGTTAAAGTGCACAGCGATGTATCTTCCGTGCTAGCTCAAGCGTTCACCGAGCCCTTCACGGTTTATTCTGCTAAGCGGTTCCCTGGGGTACCAGGTGAGATAAAAAATGCTCATTGAAAGTTTCTCATTCCCACACTAATCCCGACCACGCTACCCCGTGTCAATGTAGATACCACTGCTCTCTCCATCGCTTTCGGTAATCAAGGCCAAAAACTGCCTCTCGTGAGTTTCTGTCCTTTCTCTTGGTTTCCCTTCCTCCATTTTCCACTTCACCCCTTTCGGTGTCCACTGATCAAGTACCTTTGACGTCATATATGACGACAGAGAAATCGGCATGGGACATCCAAGAGTCGAAAGAGGGCTCGCAGCGCCTCTGACGGTGGTTCAGATGACGATTCCGACTAAGGGTTAGGGGGTATTTTGCGGGGTGACCACGCTCACAGTTCAGATAGAGAATTGTTGTTTTATGGAGGGGGTCTGTAACAACGTGTTTACGTCCAACGGATTAATTGCTCGTCCTTTGATGATTCCGCCACCCGCTCGTCCTTCCGCCTGTCAAACTCCTTCACCGCTCTGACAGCCCCGTGATAATTGGCGTGTATGCGATTGAGGACGTCCTTTGCAGAATTGCCCGGGGTTGACTCATCGGTCGGAGTGGCAGGAGCGTCTGAATCCCCCTGAATCGGACGGAGCAACCTCCCAGACGCCAAACGCGCGAGGGTCTGTGAGAGGACCGAAAGGGTCACATAGTGAGGTTGCCAGGAATTCCAGGCAAAGGGAATGAGCTGCAGAGTCTCAAGGCGGTATGAAAAGTCTCCACGGGGGCTGACGTCTATCACCGGATGGGATTCCAAATGTTTTGACATCCGTCTGATGCTCTCCATTCTCCGATTATGCTTGTGCACGGTGGTTTCCGTCCAGGCCTGCTGCGGCTCTGCAGGGGACCCGTCCCGAACCGGTAAGCTAACCTCGTTGCTCCCGCCGACGATAGATAGGGGCGAATCCGGTTGGCGACTTTTCCTTCCGTATTCTGCTTCCCTGGCCGAAGAGGCGGGAGTCGCGTTGGGCAATATCACCCGTTCGAGAATCGCGAACGCCCGCTCTGGTTCCCCAGCCCGAACAAGGGCGATTATGAGGTGGTTCCAGTTATGCGAATCGAAGGTGAACCCGTGCGTCCGCAGCTTGTCCCAAACCTTCGCGACTTCTACGTGATTGCCGGTCGATGAGAGAAGGTCGACGTAGATGGAAAGTGGGACGCAGAGGATGTTTGGTCGAGATATGGGTTCCGGGCGATGGCCTTTGGGTTTAGTCTCGTCGCTAGACAGGGCGTCTCCGAGAGTGGAATGTTGAGAAGCCATTTCGAAGATTAACGACCAAGTCTGCTTCCCCGCTTCCACGTCACCGTTGTTTCTGTATGCGGCGAGGAGAGCAGTCAAACCGCCCAAGGACGCTCTGCCACCTTGATCCAACAGCTCTTGCTGAAGACGCTCGACATCCTCTGCTCGCTGAAGCTTAGCATAGGTGTACATAAGCGGCTCATAGAGGGTCTCAAGCACCAGGCTGCGGCCACCGGAGCTTGTGACCCACCCGGCCCTCACCCCATCGTTTTCCAACCCCTCCGAGATAAGCTTCTGCATGAATGCCTCGGCCAATTGCAAAGCCTCCGACGTGCCTTCCTGGGCGTACGCGTGAATGATTTTGGAATACGTGATAGCCGTAGGGACGATGTTCCGATCCTTCATCTGTCCAAACATCTCTCGGGCCCGAACTTTGTCGCCGTTTTTCAGGAAGGAGCCCATGAGAATAGACAACACGTAGACGGTGACTTCGATCCCTGACTCTATCTTTTCGGCGAGCTTGTCCATGTGGTCAAGGAGGCCGAGAGCGAGATCAAACTCCTTGTGATCGCACGCGGATTGAACGAGTAATGCGAAAGTGTGGGCGTCTGGACGCGTTCCAAGGGCTTCCTGCTCCGTCACCAAATCGCTGATCGTGGAAAACGGGGTACCGATTAGAACGTAGGCCTTGAGGAGAGTGTTGTACGTCGAGGTGGTCGGTCGGTATCGCTTGTCGGGGAGGGTCTTGATATAATTGAAAGTGTCAACAGCGCCCTGCCAATACCCGGATTGGACGTGGGCGTACATTAACGCATTGAGCATCCTGATATCTGGCTTGATGCCGTCCTTCAGAGCTTGCTGGTATGTCCGTTCGGCCCCAACGCTATCCCCCGTCCGGGCAAGGAAAGAAACGACGATAGTGTACCCGTGGAGACTGGGTTTAACCCCGGAAGTTTTCATCTTCTTCAAGAGTTTCAAGAGCGAGGAAACGTCGTTGGAGAAAGCGAACCCCTTGAGAAGCACCGCGTAGATGTGAGCGTCGGGTAAGATCTTGTCTTCCATCATCCTCTTGAGCCATGTGTGAACGCGCTCCATCGATCCTGTCTGGGCGTGGGCCAATAGAACCTCGGTGTAGTGCGTCCTCAAAGGCTTGCCGTACTTGAACCGGGAAGGCTCGGCTCCTCGAGGGAAAAATCGTTCGAAGGTCTCGATGGTCTCCTTTGCGAGTCCGTTGATGGCGGTAGCACGCAACATCAAAGCGATGATATCAAAGTTGATCCAATTCCGCTGCTCCAGATGCATGAAATCGAACTTCGCTTTCGGAACGTTGCCCTCTGTCGCATGAAGGTAAAGGCCAGTCGACCAAACCTCCCTGAGCTCTGTTTCGTGCATAACCTTCA
>Ga0307515_10021154_pt1 | contig 11550 bp, 7 predicted proteins | sample 17_EM_MG_FD_194513 | JGI IMG/M metagenome (GOLD analysis project Ga0307515, IMG submission 194513) | Populus trichocarpa ectomycorrhiza microbial communities from riparian zone in the Pacific Northwest, United States - 17_EM | ecosystem: Host-associated > Plants > Roots > Unclassified | place... | reverse complement strand
TCGGTGCCGGCAGCAACTCGCAAGCATCGGCTGCCAAGGCACTGCGCTTTGCGATTAGCTGCGGTTCGCCCGCCTCCTTTGCACACAAATGCCGCGCCGCTCTGCCTAGCATTGATTGCCCCCAATCAATGATCGACAACGATCGAGAAAGCCGCGTCATGCAAGTGTTCCATCCGGAAGAGATCAGCGTGCCGTCAGGGCATTTCATCGGCGGGCGCATCGTGCGCGATGCGGGCCGCCTGGCGGTGCACCGGCCTTCGGATGCGCAAGCCCATGGCGAGCTGCCGTTGGCCGATGCCAGCACGGTCGACGCCGCGGTGCAGGATGCGTGGTCATCTTGGCGCCGCAGCGACTGGGCCTCGCGGCCGCCACGAGAACGCGCCAGGGTGCTGCGCCGCTGGGCCGACCTCATCGATGCCGATGTGAAAACGCTCGCACCGCTCGAGGCGGTGTGTTCGACCCGCCCGGTGCGCGAAGCCACGGCCTGGGATGTGCCGTTCACCGCCGAAGGCCTGCGCTTCTTTGCCGAGTACGCCGACAAGCTCGGTGGCGACGTGGCCGCCACCCGCCACGACCACCTCGGCCTGGTCGTGGCCGAGCCCTATGGCGTGGTCGGCGCGATCACACCCTGGAACTTCCCGCTGGTCATGGCCTCGTGGAAGGTCGGCGCCGCGCTGGCCGCCGGCAACGCCGTGGTGCTGAAACCCTCGGAGCTGACGCCGTATTCCATCGTGCGGCTGGCAGAACTCGCCATCGCCGCCGGCGTGCCTGCCGGCATCTTCAACATCGTGCAGGGCGACGGGGCCACGACCGGCGACGCGTTGTCGAGGCACCCGCTGGTGTCGAAGATGACCTTCACCGGCTCCACGCGAACCGGCGCCGCCATCATGGCCGCGTGCGCCGCGCACGGGCCGAAGCCGGTCACGCTGGAGCTCGGCGGCAAGAGCCCGCAACTCGTGTTCGACGACGCGCCCGACATCGACCGGCTCGCCGGCATGATCGCCGGCTCGATCACGGGCAACGCGGGGCAGGTGTGCGTGGCGGGCTCGCGGCTCATCGTGCAGCAAGGCATTGCGCAGGCGCTGGTCGAGCGCATCGCCGTGCGCTTCGCCGCGCACCGGCCAGGCGCGACCTGGGACGACGAAGCCACCCTGCCGCCCATCATCTCGGGCGCGCAGGCGGCGCGCATCAGCGGCATCGTCGATCGCGCCACGGCGGCTGGCGCGCGGCTGCGCTGCGGCGGCGGCCTGTTCGAGGGCGGGCCGGGCGGTGCGTACTTCAGGCCGACCTTGCTCGAGGCCGGCAATGCAGCCAACCCGGCGCTGCAGGAAGAGATCTTCGGCCCCGTGCTCACGGTCCAGACTTTTGCGGACGAAGAAGAAGGCCTCGCGCTCGCCGCACACGAACACTACGGCCTGGCCGCCGGGGTCCACACGGCCGACATCGGCCGCGCTCTGCGCGCCATGCGCCACATCGCCGCGGGCACGGTGTGGATCAACCGCTATGGGCGCAGCAGCGACTTCGTGATCCCGACCGGCGGCTACCACCAAAGCGGCATCGGCAAGGACCTGGGGCGCCAATCCGTCGAGGCCAACTTGCGCTTCAAAAGCGTGCTGATCGACTTCGCCGCGACGCATTGAGGTGCGCAGGCGCACGTAGGACGAGCATGCCGCATGCCATGCCGTCGAATGCCCCGCAAACCACAGGATCGTGTCGGCGTCGCACCCAATACATCACATCCGGGCAGTGCAAGCATGCTGCAATGACGGCGTGATGAAGGCGAACGAACGCCGCAAGTACTACAGAGGGAGCAGGTCGAAAGACCTCTCTGAAACAGGAACCCGAACCAGGATCTGAAACCATGGCCTTCCGTCCCAAATACATCACCTTCGACTGCTACGGCACCCTCACGCGCTTTCGCATGGGCGAGATGGCGCGCGAGATGTTCGCTGACCGCATCCCCGCCGAGAAGATGGAGCAGTTCATCGCCGACTTCTCTGTCTATCGTTTCGACGAAGTCCTGGGCGACTGGCAGCCGTATGAAGTGGTGCTGAAGAACTCGGTGCGCCGCCTGTGCAAGAAGTGGAAGATCCAGTACTTCGACCACGAAGCCCAGCAGTACTACGACGCCGTCCCCACCTGGAAGCCGCATGAAGACGTGCCGGCCGGCCTCTCGAAGATCGCGAAAGAGATCCCGCTCGTGATTCTGTCGAATGCCTCCGACAACCAGATCCAGAAGAACGTGGCCCTGCTCGGTGCCCCGTTCCACCGCGTCTACACCGCGCAGCAGGCCCAGGCCTACAAGCCGCGCCTGAAAGCGTTCGAGTACATGCTGGATTCACTCGGCTGCAACCCGGAAGACCTGCTGCACGTGTCGTCGAGCCTGCGCTACGACCTGATGTCGGCGGCCGACCTCGGAATCGTCAACAAGGTGTTCGTGAACCGCGGCCACGGCCCCGGCAACCCCGCCTACGGCTACACCGAGATCGCAGACATCGGCGGCCTGCCAGCCGTCGTCGGGCTCTGACCCGACACCGCTTGCCCCACCGACAACCGCACCGCCACATGCTGCTCCGCTCCTACTGGACCGAATCTGCCAAGGCCTTCGTGCCTGCGGTGCAGGAGTTGCCTGCACAGGTGGATGTGGCCATCGTGGGCGGCGGCTTCACCGGCCTGTCGGCCGCTCTCACGCTGGCCAAGCGCGGCGCGAAGGTCGTGGTGCTCGAAGCCGGCGAGCGCGTCGCCGCCGAGGCATCGGGCCGCAACGGCGGGCACGTCAACAACGGGCTCGCGGTGGACTATGCCGATGTGGCCGCGAAGGTCGGTGTCGACCAGGCCCGCGCCTGGTACCACGCCTTCGATGACGCGGTCAGTACGGTCGAACGCCTTGTGCGGGAAGAAGCCATCGAGTGCGACTTCATGCGCAACGGCAAACTCAAACTCGCCACCCGCCCGGCGCAGCTCGGCACACTGCAGCGCAGCGCCGAACTGCTGGCGAAAGACGGCGTCGATACCGACGTGGAGGTTCTGGACGCCGCTCGCGTTCGCGCCGAAGTCCAAAGCGAGCGCTTTCACGGCGGCCTGCTCTACAAACGCAGCGCACAGATGCACATGGGGCGCTTTGCGCAAGGGCTCGCGGCGGCTGCGGAGCGCCGTGGCGCAGCCATTCACACCAACACCTGCGTGCAAAAGCTCGAGCGCGTCGGCTCAGGCCATGCGCATCGGTTGACGACCTCGCGCGGCACCATCGACGCCAAGCAGGTGCTGCTGGCAACCGGCGCGACCCGGCATGGAGGCTACGGCAGCTTCGGCTGGCTGCGCCGGCGCATCGTTCCCATCGGCAGCTTCATCGTTGTCACCGAGCCACTCGGCGCCGAGCGCGCACAGCGCCTGCTCTCGGCCCGGCGGACGTACACGACGGTCGCCAACATCCACCACTACTTTCGGTTGACGGCAGACCAGCGGCTGGTGTTCGGCGGGCGCGCCCGCTTTGCGGTGTCGAGCGCGCAATCTGATGCTGCGAGCGGCGAGATCCTGCGCGCCGGTCTGGCCGAGACCTTCCCCCAGCTCGGCCCGGTGGGCATCGACTACTGCTGGGGCGGACTCGTCGACATGACGCAAGACCGCCTGCCGCACGCCGGCGAGCGCGACGGCCTCTATTACTCGATGGGCTACAGCGGCCACGGAACGCAGATGTCGGTGCACATGGGCGAGCGCATGGCTGCCGTGATGGACGGCAACGAGAGCGCCAACCCGTGGCACGGGCGCCGTTGGCCGGCCATTCCAGGTCACCTCGGCCCGCCTTGGTTTCTGCCGGCCGTTGGCCTCTACTACCGGCTCAAGGACAAGTTGGCCTGAGCCCCTGACGAATCGAAACCCGCTTCCCTTTCTTCAGCACTTCAACACACACCAGGAGCAGCCACCATGAGCGAGCGCAACCCGATCGAACAACTCGTCGGTCCCAACGAAAGCGAACGGCTGATGGGCGCCCTCAAGCGCGGAGCCACACGACGTGACATCTTGACGATGCTGCTGGCCAGCGGCATGCAAGCCACCGTTGCCGGCGGGCTGGCCGGAACCGCGATGCTCGCCCATGCCGAGACACCGCGGCGTGGCGGGCGCATTCGCGTGGCCGGCGCCACGGCGTCGGCCAGCGACACCCTGGACCCGGCGAAACAATCCAACCAGACCGACTACTCGCGCGGCACCATGCTCTACAACGGCCTGGTCTCGCTCGACGGGAGCCTCACGCCGCAGCCCGCGCTGGCCGAGAGCTTCACCACCAAGGACGCGAAGACCTGGGTCTTCGCGCTGCGCAAGGGCGTGAGCTTCCACGACGGCAAGGCGCTCGCGCCGGCCGACGTGATCTTTTCGATCATGCGCCACAAGGACCCGGCCACGGCCTCGAAAGCCAAGGTGCTGGCCGACCAGATCGAGAGCGCCAAGGCGACCGGCCCGAACGAAGTGACGATGGTCCTCACGGCCCCCAACGCCGACCTGCCGGTGATTCTGGGCACCTTCCACTTTCACATCGTCAAGGACGGAACGACCGACTTCAATGCCGGCATCGGCACCGGTCCCTACAAGCTCAAGGAGTTCAAGCCCGGCGTGCGCTCGCTGGTCGTGCGCAACGAGACCTACTGGAAGCCGGGCAAGCCCTACCTCGACGAGATCGAGTTCGTCGGCATCGGCGACGAAGGTGCGCGCGTCAACGCGCTGCTGTCGGGCGGAATGGATCTGGTCGGTTCGGTCAACCCGCGCTCGGTGGCGCGCGTCAAGGGAACGCCGGGCTATTCAATCTTCCAGACGCAATCTGGCCAGTATTCGGACCTCGTGATGCGGCGCGACCAGGGCCCCGGTGCCAGCGCCGATTTCGTGCTGGCGATGAAGCACCTGTTCGACCGCGAGCAGATGAAGAAGTCGGTCGCGCTCGACTACGCCGTGCTCGCCAACGACCAGCCCATCGACCCGACCAACCGCTTCTACTTCGCAGGGTTGCCGCAGCGCGCCTTCGACCTCGACAAGGCCAAGTTCCACCTGCAAAAGTCGGGTGTCAGCGGCAAGGTGGCGGTCGTCACGTCGCCGGCGGCCACCTACTCGGTGGAAATCGCGCTGGTGCTGCAACAGACCGCGCAACAGATCGGCCTCGATCTGGACGTGAAGCGCATGCCGGCCGACGGCTACTGGTCGAACCACTGGCTCAACAGCTCGGTCGGCTTCGGCAACGTGAACCCTAGGCCGAGCGCCGACACGCTGCTGACCCAGTTCTTCCAGTCCGACGCTGCATGGAACGAATCTCGCTGGAAGAACCCGAAGTTCGACCAGCTGCTGCTCGCCTCGCGTGCAGAAACCGACCTCGCCAAGCGCAAGCAGATGTACGCCGACATGCAGACCATGATCCACCAGGAAGCCGGCATCGGCATCCCGATGTTCCTCGCCAGCATCGACGGGCACACCTCCAAGCTGAAGGGTTTGTCGGCGATTCCGCTCGGCGGGCTGATGGGCTATTCATTCGCCGAGAACGTGTGGCTGGAGGCATGACGCCAACCAGTCGCTGACGCACACTGCCGACTGCCATGAACCTGATCGTCCTCAAGCTCCTCGGCCAGCGGGTGGCCTTCGCGTTGCTTTCGCTATGGGCGGTGTCGGTGGTCGTTTTCGCGACCACCGCGCTGCTGCCGGGCGACGCAGCACAGGAGCAGCTCGGCCAGGAAGCCACGCCCGAGGCGCTCGCTGCGCTGCGCACGCAGATGGGCCTCGACGTGCCCGGCCCGCTGCGCTACGTCCACTGGCTCGGCGGCATGCTCACCGGTGACCTGGGCACCTCGGCAACCACGCAACTGTCGGTCGGCCAGCTGATCGGTAGCCGCCTGCCGAACTCGTTGCTGCTGGCCGCGATGACGGCGCTATTCTCGGTGCCGCTCGCGCTCGGCTTCGGCATCGCGTCGGCGGTCTGGCGGGGGTCATGGTTCGACCGCATGGCGTCGACCGTGTCGGTGGCGGTGGTCTCGGTGCCCGAGTTCCTCATCGCAACGCTCGCGGTGCTGCTGTTCGCGGTCAAGCTGCACTGGCTGCCGGCGCTCTCGTATGCCAGCGACATCGATTCGCTGGGCCAGATGTTGCAGGCTTTCGCGATGCCGGTGCTGACGCTCTCTTGCGTGATCGTCGCCCAGATGATGCGCATGACGCGCGCCGCGGTGATCGACCAGCTCGATGCCCCGTACATCGAGATGGTTCGGCTCAAGGGTGCCTCGCCGTTGCGCACGGTGCTGGCACACGCGCTGCCCAATGCCGTCGGGCCGATCGCCAATGCGATCGCGCTCAGCCTGTCGTATCTGCTCGGCGGCGTGATCATCGTCGAGACCATCTTCAACTACCCCGGCATCGCCAAGCTGATGGTCGATGGTGTTTCCCAGCGTGACATGCCGCTGGTGCAGGCCTGCGCGATGATCTTCTGCGCCGGCTACCTGATGCTGGTCACGCTGGCCGACGTGTGCGGCATCGTCACCAACCCGCGGCTTCGCCATCGCTGACCGCGAACAAGAAGAAGGTCGAACGATGAACGCCATCAGCCCGACGCCCGCCTTGCCTCCAGCAGAGGCAACGCAGATCACGCCCCTGACGGTGCCGGGCGCGGCTTCACCCGCAGTGCTGCCGGTCGAAGCAACCCCGCCAAAGCTGCAGCGGCGCCGCCGCGGCTTCGGCTGGGGCGGGCTGCTCGGTCTGGCAGTGATCGCGTTCTGGGCTCTGGCAGCCTTGTTCGGCCCGTCACTGATGTCGCACAGCATCAGCGCGATGGGCGGTGCCGACGTGTTCGCGCCGATGAGTTCTGCGCATTGGCTCGGCACAGACTACCTCGGCCGCGACATGCTGGCTCGCGTCGTTGACGGCGCGCGCTACACCGTGGGCATCGCCTTCGTCGCCACCTTGCTGGCCAGCAGCATCGGCACGACCCTCGCCTTGCTCGCCGCTGCCAGTGGCCGCTGGGTCGACGCCGCCCTGAGCCGCAGCCTCGACACGCTCACCGCCATCCCGAGCAAGATGTTCGCGCTGCTGATGGTGGCCGGCTTCGGCTCCTCGGTGCCGATGCTGGTGGTGGCCGCGGCCATCATCTACGTGCCCGGCGCCTATCGGATCGCACGTTCGCTGGCTGTGAACATCAATGCAATGGACTACGTGACCGTGGCGCGGGTGCGCGGCGAGGGCACGCCTTACGTCATGCTGCGCGAGATCCTGCCCAACATCGTCGGCCCGATGCTGGCCGATCTGGGCTTGCGTTTCGTCTACGTGGTGCTGCTGCTGGCGGGCCTGAGCTTCCTCGGGCTCGGCGTGCAGCCGCCGGTGGCCGACTGGGGCTCGCTGGTGCGCGAAAACATCGGCGCGCTGCCCGACGGCGGTGCCTCGGTGATCGCGCCCGCTCTCGCCATCGCCAGCCTGACCATCGCCGTCAACCTGGTGATCGACAACCTGCCGGGCCGCGCGGCCCGCGAACGGGGAGCACGCTGATGGGCGCGCCGCTGACCGTTGAAGGCCTGACCATCGTCGCCGGCGGGAACACGCTGGTCGACAACTTGAGCTTTGCCGTGCAGCCCGGCGAGGTGCTCGCGCTGATCGGCGAATCCGGCTCCGGCAAGACCACGACGGCGCTGGCGCTGATGGGTTATGCGCGGCACGGCTGCCTGATCTCGGCGGGCAGCGTGCGCATCGGCGATGTCGAGGTGCTGACCCTGAGCCCCGCAGAGCAACGCGGGTTGCGGGGTCGTCGCGTGGCCTACATCGCGCAGAGCGCGGCGGCTTCGTTCAACCCGTCGCGAACGATCATGGACCAGGTGATTGAGCCGACGGTGATCCACGGCACGATGGCACGCGCTGAAGCCGAGGCGAAGGCGATCGCGCTGTTCCGCGACCTGGCGCTGCCCGAGCCCGAGTTGATCGGCCAGCGTTACCCGCATCAGGTGTCGGGCGGCCAACTGCAGCGGCTGATGGCTGCGATGGCGCTGATCACCGAGCCCGATCTGGTGATCCTCGACGAGCCGACCACCGCGCTCGACGTGACCACGCAGATCGAGGTGCTGCGTGCGTTCCGCCGCGTGGTGCGGGACCGGCAGGCCACGGCGGTCTATGTGAGCCACGACCTCGCGGTGGTGGCGCAGATGGCCGATCACATCCTCGTGCTGCGCGACGGCCAGATGCGCGAGCTGAACTCGACCGCGCAGATCCTCGCCGCGCCGAAACATGAGTACACCCAGAGCCTGCTGGCCGCCGCGCACCCGGCGCCGCGCGAGTCCGGCAAGGTCTGCGTGGAATCTGATTTGCTGCTCGACGTGCATGAACTCTCGGCCGGCTACGGCCCGGTCGATGTGCGCGGGCAGCCGGCCAAGCTGATCCTGGAAGGCATCGACCTGAAGCTCTACCGCGGCCAGGCGATCGGTGTCATCGGCGAATCCGGCTCCGGCAAGACCACGCTCGCGCGTGCCATCGCCGGGCTGGTCAAACCGTGTCACGGCACCATCCTCTTCGACAACCGCGAACTGAAGCCGGGGCTGGCCCAGCGCACGAAGGAGGAGTTGCGCCGCGTACAGATCGTGTTCCAGATGGCCGACACGGCGCTCAACCCGTCGCAGACCATTGCCGCCATCCTTGCTCGCCCCTTGCAGTTCTACAAGGGCTTGCGGGGCGCCCCGCTGCAGGCGCGCATCGACGAGCTGCTCGACCTGGTGAAACTGCCTCGTGCGGTGGCGAAGCGCCTGCCTGGCGGCCTGTCGGGTGGCCAGAAGCAGCGCGTCAACCTGGCGCGGGCGCTGGCGGCCGAGCCCGACCTGATCCTCTGCGACGAGGTGACCTCGGCGCTCGACACCGTCGTCGGCGCCGCCGTGCTCGACCTCATTGCCGAGCTGCGCCGCGAACTCGGCGTGTCCTACCTCTTCATCAGCCACGACCTGCACACCGTGCGCGCAGTGTGCGACGAGATCGTCGTGATGCAGCACGGCCGCAAGCTCACGCAGGTGGCACGCGCCGATTACCAGCGCGGGCCGCACCACCCCTACTACGAACTGCTCGCGCGCTCCGTGCCCGAGCTGCGCCAGGGATGGCTCGACGAGATGGATGCCACCCATCCATCGCTTGCGAGCGTCACCTGAGTGTCACTGCCCCGACCAGGAGAAACACATGACAACCCCATTTCGCATCGCCGCGATTCCCGGTGATGGCATCGGCAAGGAAGTGATGCCCGAAGGCCTGCGCGTGCTGAACGCCGCGGCCAAACGCTTCGGCATCGCCCTCGAGTTCCGCCCCATCGAGTGGGCCAGCTGCGACTACTACGCAGCGCATGGCCAGATGATGCCGGCCGACTGGAAGCAGCAGCTGCAAGGTCTGGACGCCCTCTACTTCGGCGCGGTGGGGTGGCCGGCCACCGTGCCGGACCACGTCTCGTTGTGGGGTTCGCTGCTCAAGTTCCGGCGTGAGTTCGACCAGTACATCAACATGCGGCCGGTGCGGCTCTTCGAAGGTGTGCCGTGCCCGTTGGCCGGCCGAAAGCCCGGCGACATCGACTACCTGGTCGTGCGCGAGAACACCGAGGGCGAGTACACCTCGCTCGGCGGGGTGATGTACGAAGGCACCGAGCGCGAGATCGTGATCCAGGAATCGGTGTTCTCGCGGCATGGCACCGACCGTGTGTTGAAATTCGCCTACGAGGCAGCGCGTTCGCGCCCGCGCAAGCACCTGACGGTGGCGACCAAGAGCAACGGCATCGCGATCAGCATGCCGTGGTGGGACGGCCGCGCCGATGCGGTGGGGCGCGACTACCCCGACGTGACGGTGGACAAGCAGCACATTGACATCCTCTCCGCCCGTTTCGTGCTTCAGCCGAACCGCTTCGACGTGGTGGTCGCAAGCAACCTGTTCGGCGACATCCTCTCCGACCTCGGGCCGGCCACGACGGGCACCATTGGCCTCGCGCCTTCGGCCAACATGAACCCGGAGCGCAAGTTTCCCTCGCTGTTCGAGCCGGTTCACGGCTCCGCGCCGGACATCTATGGCCAGAACATCGCCAACCCGATCGCAATGATCTGGTCGGGCGCGCTGATGCTCGACTTCCTGACGCAAGGGCAGGGCGCTGGCCGCGCTGCGCACGATGCCATCGTGCAGGCGATCGAAGCCGTGCTCGTCGAAGGCCCGCGCACGCGTGACCTCGGCGGCCAGGCGTCGACCACCGACGTGGGCCAGGCCATCGCCGCGCTCGTCGCCGCCGGCTGATCCGCGCCGCCGCGAGCGCGCGGCCTTTCATTCAAGGCACGAGGTCGCCGGGTGTGGCCTCGCGTTTCAGTTCGTCTTTCTTTCGGAGATTCGCCATGCCTTTGACCTTGCAAAACAGCGACCTGATGCCAGGCCGCAACCTGATCGGTGCCGAGTGGTGCAACGCCCTCGACGGCCGCCGTTTCGATGTGGCCGATCCCGCAACCAATCTCACCTTCGCCAGCGTCCCCGACAGCGGCGCCGCCGATGCCGCTGCGGCCGTCGATGCGGCACACGTCGCCTTTCCGGCGTGGCGCGCCACGCCCGCGAAGCAGCGCGCGAACATCCTCAAGCGCTGGAATGACCTGATGCTGGCGCACCAGGAAGACCTCGGCCGACTGATCTCGCGCGAGCAAGGCAAGCCGCTGGCCGAAGGCCGTGGCGAGGTGGCGTACGCGGCGAGCTACGTCGAATGGTTTGCCGAGGAAGCGACCCGCGCGAACGGCGAGGTGATCCCCGCGCCGGTGGGCGGTCGCCGCATGCTCGCGCTGAAGGAACCGGTGGGCGTGGTCGCCGCGATCACGCCCTGGAACTTTCCCGCCGCGATGATCGCCCGCAAGATCGCACCCGCGCTGGCCGCCGGCTGCACCGTGGTCTGCAAGCCTGCCGAAGACACGCCGCTGACCTCGCTGGCCCTGGTCGAGCTGGCCGTGCAGGCCGGTGTGCCGCCTGGTGTGATCAACATCGTCACCGCTTCGCGCGAGCGCACGCCGCAGGTGGTGGACGTCTGGCTGGCCGATGCGCGCGTGCGCAAGATCAGCTTCACCGGCTCGACACCGGTGGGCAAGCACCTGGCCCGCGCCTCGGCCGACACCTTGAAGAAGCTGTCGCTCGAACTCGGCGGCAACGCACCCTTCATCGTGTTCGACGATGCCGACCTCGATGCGGCGGTCGACGGGCTGATGAACGCCAAGTTCCGCAACGGCGGGCAGACCTGCGTGTGCCCGAACCGCGTTTTCGTGCAGGCGCGCGTTCACGATGCGTTCGTCGAGAAGCTCGCGGTGCGTGTCGCCGCGTTGAAGGTCGGCCCCGCGACCGCGCCCGATTCACAGATCGGCCCGATGATCAACGCCCGCGCGGTCGAGAAGATCGAGCGGCACGTTCAGGATGCAGTGGCCCGTGGTGCAAGCATCGTCACCGGTGGCAGCCGGCTTACCGCGCTGGGCACCAACTACTTCGCACCGACGGTGCTCGTCAACGCCAATGCCACGATGGCCTGCTCGTGCGAAGAGACCTTCGGCCCGGTCGTACCCG
>Ga0307515_10021153_pt1 | contig 11551 bp, 14 predicted proteins | sample 17_EM_MG_FD_194513 | JGI IMG/M metagenome (GOLD analysis project Ga0307515, IMG submission 194513) | Populus trichocarpa ectomycorrhiza microbial communities from riparian zone in the Pacific Northwest, United States - 17_EM | ecosystem: Host-associated > Plants > Roots > Unclassified | place... | reverse complement strand
GTGACAAACCCAAAAATTTGGGAGAGCACAAAAACTGGTTCATTGAGTGGTGGTCATTGTAAATGCTGTATTAAATCAATACATGAAGCTAATGTTTTGACATTTGGTACAAACAGGGCCAAGATACTTTTCTTTGTCACGAAAAATTCCCACGAGTTTAGCTTTGTTATCTGAGCCACAATTGGCCTTGCAAGGAAAAAATTGCCAAATGTGAACCAGTTTTTGGAGTCACTGTAGGTGTGGATTGTGTGGAGCAGACTGCAGTGACGAGGTGTGTACCAGAGGAACAGTGGTGCATTTCTGCAGATGTAAGATGACTGATTTGGGTAGGGGGTACAGTGTGCAACAGGATTTAGCAATCAACAGGGGGTGACAGAGGGGGCAGAGCAGGATTGAGATTACAGGAGGGTTGAGGACATGCAGTGGCTAGATGGTAAGCCAATCTTCTGTCACATACGAGGGTTCAGGACTAGCCAGGGCATGGATATGGTTCATGATAAGACTCAGAGGTATGGACAGGGGTTCGGGATGAGACCAGATCAGCTGGGGTTTAGGCCAGTCTTGATTGGGGCATTTATACATAGCATAGATACATGCGTATAGTACAAACAAAAGCAAGAATACATCATATATGAGCATACAAAGAAACAGAGACCGTCCGAGAAGCAGGGAGAACATACCCGAGAACCGGCATTCATCTCATTCTTGACGCCTTTCACATTCATCCTTTCGCCGTTTCACCAGAAAAAACCTGTTGTGTATATGAGCCACATACATTTACTATCCTCATCCACAATTATGAGGCAGCTACTCGACACGAGAAGCCCGCTCGACAAATCAGCAAGGCCTGGGTGGATGACTGCGTGTGGGGATACGATTTCCGGGTTCGAGACGTGATATCCTACAAGGCTCGTTGTTTCAACTCTTATGGAGCGGCACAGTAAAACAACTAGACCGGCATGGCCCGCACCCGTCCAACGATCCTAATCGACCAGAGTTCGAGAGGGCAGTGAAAGAACTGGACAGGGTGGTACAGGAGGGAATAGTACGCTCGATGGAGCAACACTTCTCGATTGTGTTCTGCGGAATGGTCAAGGCCGGCAAATCGATGTTTTTGAACGCGCTCATGGGCGTCGATTCTCCCATTGGATGGTGAGTTGGTTAATCCTTGCACACCCCACTCTATACTCAGTATCATTGCAGAGCTTTCCTCTACCGCTTGGCGATGCCGGCTTCGCCATGTCAAAGGCCAGACATTCCCTAAACTGCAATTCCAGGCCAAACCACTCATCGTTGCATTTAAGATGCTTCAGGCTCATCAGTACGACCAGAAGATGCAGCCCTACCAACCGCCGCTGGAGAATACGTACGAGGCACTACTCCCTGACGGCCCGTCCGAATGTTCGGACGAAGAAATCTTATTCATCACAATACACATGCGGTGGGGTGACCTCCGTGTTGTTACCCGCGATAATTTGCTGCAGTTTGGGACCCCTAAGCTTAGATTGCATCGATTGGCGTTTGGGGGACAGAATATGAAGACCTTGGTCAGTTTCATGTACTGTTGGACAGCTCCATTTTCAACTGAATGCTATTTTCAGCCTGGTCAACGGAACGATATTGCCAACAATTTGATCTCAAGTGCGATATGAGCGAGGCTGACTGACCGTTGGTCACGGTCGAATTCAGCTTATTGCGTGGTCACCAAATGGCTGTATTTACGAGGTCGGTAGCAATGCCCTGACGAGAATAGTGGTCCACGTACATGATAACCCAGAGTATGCGTATTTCAAATTGGCTCGAACAGAGTTTTGGTCATATTAGATCTGTCGAGCAAATCCCTCGCGCTTAGAACCACGAGGGAGAAGCAAGGGATCACACGATTGGTGTTCAAAACGCCTCCCGGCCAGAATGTTTTTATCACCGTCCTCAGTCTCTCATCCGTATTGCCCTGCGAGACATGACCCAGGTGAGTGCAGAGAACCACATTCGCCCTCCCATCGAACCCGCTCGCGACAAGGTCAGGGGAACGCTTCCAATCGCTACGTGGAATCCACCTGAACGACGCAATCAGTACGATCGCGTTCGAGGCGGGTGCCATGAAGCGGGCGAGTGACTCGAATTTGAACCGGAGAAGAAGGTAAGGCGTGGTCACTTGGCAAAAGGGGAAACCTCATATTACGGAACCTTCACCGATCCCCTGGTGGTGAACCAGTCACAGCCGAAGTGGTGTGTCCTCTGAGATACTCACTGGTAAGTCCATGAACTAGATATGGGGGTCAGTAACCGGGAAAGACCATCAGAGCTTTGCGACAAACCTCATAAATACCACCCATTCGGTGACCACGCAGTGAGTTGAACTCGACCGTGAGCAACGGCCAGTCGACCTCGCTCATATCGAACGTGAGATCAACTCGTCGGCACAATCAGACGATATCGTTCAATTGACCAAGCTAAAATAGTAGTCAGTGGAAAATAGAGCTGTCTAGTATGATGTGGAACTGACCAAGATCTTCACATTCTGTTTCCCAGTCGCCATTTGAACCCAATTGTCTCACACTTCAGCAGGGTATCGCGGGTGATAGAATGGGGGTCGATTCACTGGATATGTATCGTTCTGAGTGAGGTATCTCGTTTGAAGGTTCAGACGGAGCGACAGAGAGTAGTTCGAATATATTCTCCAGATGCGGTTGGTAGGTCTGCATCTTCCGGCCTTCCTGATGAGCTTGAAGCATCTCCAATGCGACGAGGAATGGTTCGGCCTGGAATTGCAGTTCAGGGACTGTCTGGCCTTCGACATGGCCAAGCCGGCATGGCCGAGCTGTAGAAGGGGGCTCCGCAATGATACTCAGCATAGGGTGTGGAGTGCGAGGGTCAACAGACTCATCATCTGATGGGAGGATTGTCCGGCCCATGAGGGCACTCAACGACGTGCCGGCCTTGACCGTTCCGCAAACGTAATCGCGAAGCGTTACTCCTTGAGTGTACTATGGTAGCTCAGGATCGCCGGGGGCGTGTGGACTGTGCTGCTTTAGTTGTTCTACTGTGCCACTTCATGAGTGCTCAAACAGCGAGGTTGACAAGCACTATGGTCTCGAACCTGTTGTATTTCCCGATGCGGTCATCCATCCAGGCCGTGCAGATTTGTCGAGCTATAGCTTCTCTTGTTGGGGCGTGGTCTCGTGGTTGTGGTTGAGGATTGCAGATATAGGCAGGCCAACTCGACTATCTCCTTCTGGTGAGACGACAAAAGGTTGTAGGTGAAAAGCGTCAAGGATGGAATCGAGGGCCTGCCCAACGCGGTCCTGAATATTGCCGATGTTCTCGACAGAGGAGGTATGACCAATCCACTGCCGAAGCGCGTCCGTGGTTCTGTTGGCACACGGAGATCTCGTAGGTCGAACCCTTGAGCTTGCTGATGAACTCGTGGTGATATCCAAGCTGAAAGTTGGTCTTGGGGACATTGAGCACAAAAATAAGGGCTTTTCTAGGTTTCTTGCTCCTGGAGGGATCCATCATGGCTCCACGCCTTGGGTTGGCAGGGTTGTTCTCGAGCAGTGGTCGTGCAGCCTGAAGCGCTTTCTCAAAGGTTTTCATTGTTTTCTTCCAATACAAGGAATGACTGTGGTTTGGGTGGAGGCGGATGACTGCATAACGTGACCGGATGTTGAAGGTGCGTAAGAACCGTACAAGGGATCACTTCGAGCGGAATGGGTGAGGTCATATTCATGAGAGTAACCCCTTATATCTCGTGTGATTGTGCACGCGACGTCCTAGCATCCTCAGCTAAGGAATGATCCTGTCGTCGAAAAGGCCATGGGTCTGTTTAGCGACGGGTACAGGTCGGACGCAAGGCACCAATACGATTGGTATCTCTAGCAGTGAGAGATGGATACGACGTGTGGCAAGGAGACAGGAACTGTGGGCGTCAATCTCATTTTGAGTTTGTGTCGTGTGCGGACTGGTTGGACGAATGCGCTTGGTGTATCGATAAACGGCACATCAATCACGCGACAACATTATCTAACACACTATTTGGCAGTTTTCATTTTCCATGGGATGGCGTAGGCAAAGCCTTCAAGGTTTGGCGTCCAAGCCATAAATAAACAATTCTATCTTGATCCCGTGGATCAAGCTCGCTGTCGCCGCGCAAGTGCAGGTCCTCAGTATCCCAAGCATGGCTTTCAGTGATCTACGCGGGGATTCACGCAGGGATCCGCGCAGGGATCTACGCATGGATCTACGCATGGATCCAACCGGGCCGCGGTACAAACCCGAGTCCAAGCCCTCAGCCACCCCACTACCTATCCAGTCTTCTTTGCCCACCATAGCGGATCTAGCAACTATTCTGCGGTCCGTTGACACAGCGGCCACATTGGTCAATGTAATCGACAAGGCCCTCGAGCCTGAACACGAAGAGCGACAAGCCCTGAAGGACCTCCGTAAAGGGGTAGAGAATCTAAAATCCGATATAGTCGCATACGAGGTTCTCCTGAGTTCTACGGAGAAAGATACCGGATCCAGCCTTGTGGTGCAACGGTTCGTGATGGGTTGCGCTCACAGAGCCAATAATTCACAAATATCACAGACTGGAAGGAATGGAAAGCCTTAAGAGAGTGCTCGAGGCTACGCGACTAGAGTTCGAGGTGAACCCAGCCGGCATTCACTATGAGGGCATGACGAATCCCTTTGGGAACGAGAAACCTAGAAAAGCTCTCAAATATGTACTCAAGATTCTCAGGGCCAACATTCGGTCAGGAGTCCTTCTCGATCTCGTCCGCGGTTGTGACCTCAAGGATGCGACCAACGAGGTTTTCATGTGCCAACGGAACAACCAACACGCTTTCAAGTTGGTATGGTACCGCCATGTGGCCAAGAAGCGGTCTGTAGCCTCCTCTGTCGATGTCATCAACAATGTTGAGGGCCGCGTCTGGCGGGCCCTCCATTCCGTCCTTGAAGCCTTTCGCGTTGATCCTTTCGCCGTTTCACCAGAAAACACCCATCGTGTAGATGACCTGCCTACGTTCGCGATCCTCATCCGCAATCGTGAAGCCGCTACTCGACACGAGCTCGCTCGACAAATCGGCAAGGCCTGGGTGGATGACCATGTCCGGGGTTACGATCCTCGGGTTAGAGAGCTTGCTGTCCTACAAACCTCACTGTTTGAGCTCTTATGGAGCGGCACAGTGGAACAACTGAAGCAGCACGGTCCACACTTCTCCCGCGATCCAGAGCAACCAGAGTTCGAGAGGGCAGTGAAGGAACTGGACAACCTGCTGCAGGAGGAAATAATACGTTCGAAGAAGCAACACTTCTCGATTGCGTTCTGCGGAATGGTCAAGGCCGGCAAGTCGCAGTTCTTGAATGCACTCATGGGCAAGTCGATTCTCCCATCAGATGGTGAGTCTGTTAATTCTCGCATACCCCACCCTATACTGAGTGTCACTGTAGAGCTCCCTTCTACAGTTTGGCCATGCCGGATTCGCCATGTAGAAGGCCAGGCAGTCCCAGAACTGCAATTCCAAGCCGAACCATTCCTATCTGCGTTGGAGAAGCTTCAGGCTCATCAGTTCGGCCGGAAGATGCAGACGTACCCATCATCAGCGGAGATCTATGACACCCCATCTAACCCTTCGGACGAAGATATCTTACTCAGAACGATACACAGGCAGTGCGATGACCTCCATGCTGTTACCCGCGATAATCTGCTGAGGTTTGAGACACCTGAGTTTAGATTGCCTCCAAGGGCTATCGGGGAACATGATGTAAAGATCTTGGTGAGTTTCGTGTCCTGCTGAACGGATCTGTTTGCAACTGAGTGCTTTGTTCAGCTAGGTGAATTGAACGATATTGTCCGATTGTGCCAACGATTCAATCTCAAGTTTGATATGAGCGAGGTCGACTGGCCGTTGCTCACGATCGAGTTCAAGTTACTGGGTGGTCGCCAAATGGACGGTATTTACGAGGTTGGTTGCAATGCTCTGACGGTGTTTCCCAGGTGCTGACCCTCATTTTTAGTTCATCGACTTGCCAGTGAGTATCTCCAAGTGTAGGCACATCACCTCATCTGTGACCGATTCACCACCAGGATATCGGTGGAGGCTTCCGTGATGTGAGGTTTCCTTTTTGCCAAGTGATCACGCCTGACCTTCCCCAGGTCAACCATGAATCACTCATCCGCCTCGTGGCATCCGACTCGAACGCGATCGTACCGTTTGTGTCGTTCGAGGAGCTTCCTCATAGTGATTGGAAGGGCCTCCCTGAACTTGTCGCGAGCGGGTTCAATGGGAGGGCGAACGTGGTTGTTTGCACTCACATGGGCCAAGTCTCGCAGGAAAATAGGGGTGAGCAGCTGAAAGCTGTGTCAACGGCATTCTGGCCGAAAGGCGCTTTGAACACCAATCGTGTGATGTCTCTCTCCCTCATGGGTCTAAGCGCGAGAGATTTGCTCGACAGATCTGAGATAACCAAACCTCCATTCGAGGAAATTTGGAATGAGCATACTCTGGGTTATCATGTACGTGGACCACTGTTTTCACTAGCATGCATTGAATAGCTGTCCAGTGCGCCGCCAAAATTCTAGGGGTGAAAGACCCACGAGTTACTTTTGACCGGTTCTCCATCCAAATGTGGCACGACAAACTCTCTGCAGAACTCCGTGTCAATAGGTTTCCCCGGGCCATCTACGGATTGACCAACAATATGATCGACAGCGCTCGGGTCAATGCGCTTCTTAGCGGGGCGGGTACTGTCACCAGACAGTTACAAAAAATGAGTAATGTATACAAGTGTGTCCTGCTTCGGTATAGCCTGCTTTCGTTCGACTTAGTCCCCGCAGAAGAAAACTCATGCTTGAGGCAAGCCGGATTGAAGCCGAATACGACGCCGCAAAAAGAAGCTATGATCAAACGCCTGAGATATCCCAAGCCGCATTGGATAGGTGGGGTAGGGTAGAGTCTATGCAGATTCGGGAGGTCCGTTTCCTCCTGAAAAAGGAATTAGGGGTGATCTCACAGAAGACGTCCGGGTTGATCAATCGGACGATTCAGAAGACATTGCTAGATTGTGGTATGTCACTCGAGGATATGGATGTTGGTCATGGCACCCAGGGCGGCTCAACCGGTAAGCGAGGAGTAAGTGTGTTACACTACCCTCTGGGCTCAGACACTGAGCGAGTGACCTGATCATGCAGTATTTGGGTGTCCAGTTGGATAATGGAGGTATCAATGACAGATTACAAGAATCCTCTTCTGCGGAAGCTGGAGTGAGTCACTTCGCTTGGATGACGTGTAATGATCCCCATTCAACATGCCGCCTATAGTACAGCAAAGTCCTCATTACAGAGACTAAAGCTCGGGCAAAGGATTTCTTACGTCTAAGTGAACGTGAGCTCAACTCAGTTCTTGAGACGCTTAAGAGAGAATACACTGCGATGATCCTTGAGCTGGATGGTACAGCAAAATCGAAACTCCTCATAGTTGTACGAAGTATGATCAAACAGGCTGAGCTTCGGCCACAACCCGAGGATTGGGAAACTCGCATTTGTGAGATTCTTTCCGCTTTCCGCTTTCCGTATCTATCCTCTAATTCCTCCCTAGGCGACCTTGCACCACCTTCCCTCAACATTGATGGACTTGCCTTCCCGGATATCTCTGGAGTGATCAGCAGCCGGCAGTTGTGGCTCCGTAACCGGCAGTATAGCATCGAGATCGACACTCTTCATGACCGATTCAAGAACGAGATCATTAATCCATGGATCAGTAAACTGAGAGAGGAAGGAGAGAAAGCTGTTCTCGGAGCCACTGTGACGAGCTTGACGGCCGCGAAGGAATTGATCACCTCTGCCCTTCTTGAGAGAGAAGATCGATGCAAGCGAGACCTAGATGACAAGGAAAAGCTTGTTGGTGAAGAGAGAGTGGAGCATGGTACAGCCGTATACAGCAACCTCATGGCGGCTGAAGGGGCGTTGAAGGAATTGCTCGTTCGCGCCGAGGCTCTGCAAACATAAAAGGAGCGCCTGTACTATTCTCGTGATTTATAACCTCGTGTCCGCTGGCCATCTCTCATCTCTTTGACCTCGAGTGACGATGAATATAATCGATGAACTGTACACTCGCTGCGCCCCAAATAATAAGTAGAGATGTAGGCTAAGTAAGCAGATTACATACAGCAGTACTGCATCCATACTCTATTCCAAGTAAACTTCAACTTCTATATATATAGCAGAGCACAACTGGCTATGTGCGCGCGGTCTGTCGCTTACTCTCCCGATTGGCGGCGCATCATCTCTCCGTCTGGTGTGCCAAGACTGGCGCTGCAGTTGGCAAGCCTCTAGAGGGGCACACTCACTGCTGATGGCTTCCACCTGACAGTCCACCTCTTGTAAACCAATGTGTGTCAACTTTTATGCACCACAAGACCCAGGTGGCTGTGGTGGAGAATCAGGGGGTTGCTTACTATATTGGGTACCCCCAGATTGTCGTATACTGAAGAGGGCAAGTAGTTAATGCTAAAAACTATAACTACGTGTAACATAACGAGGGAGCGGTGGTTGCTAGAGGACCTTCGAAGTATCGTAAGCAAGGTACCCAGGCACAAAACATCGTATGAGGATGAAAAAAACCGAATAATTGGGGGAATGTATTTAAATAAGACATGGGTTACCAAAGAGCTCAAAGGTATAGAGGTTTGTGGTTTCTTTTGATTCCAACCCATCAGTCTATCATATGAACCAGGATTTCAATGGTTGCTAACAGGCGATGTTGTTTGCATCCGGCTTGGTGCATAACGTAATGTAACGCAGACCGTCGGTTGTTATAATCTTTAGCATTACAGTATCGAGTGATGAGGGCGAACAAGGGTACAAATACATCATGCTTGCGACAAAGGTAGGTACAGAGAAACAGGCACATCGAAAGCATGAGCTGCATTGCTTCCCCCAAGGAGAGACATTGAAGTGGTGGTATGCCTAGTGTGTTATAGTTGCGTGTTGAGAGGCCCTTGAGTCGCAGTCAGCGGGGTAGGATGGGTAGATAGCACGAACGGCGAACCATAGACCATAGGTATGTCCACGAATACCAAGACCATGGGTGTGTTAGGATATTGCATTGACCACTGGAGCCAATCGTTCATTGGGAGATTAAGTTCGAATTATATATATCTATTTTGTAAATCCAATTTATTAATATCGTGCTAAGATGAATATCTATGTTACACGTTCTGGCTGCGTGGGTTTACGGGCGGTTCCAGTTAGCAGCCGTTACTGTCCTAAATCTTGCTGGGACTCTGGCTGTTTGGAATGGTATGGCGCGTGTGATGGGATTGTCAGACAGCTACACAAGGTAGAGTGTTATGCTAATTTCGCTTGTTATCCTCCATTGGTTCCGCACTTATATCACTGTAGATGTGCTTGAATCTGCCTGTGTCATTAATGAAGTTGAGCGTATGTCGTATCGCCGATGGGTTGTTGAGGATGTGTTTCAGGGAGAAGGCTTTGTGCTTGATTGTTAAGATAAGTTTGTGCCTGTGTATATTGTATTTGCGGCATAGGAGTAGGTAGTGTTTGGTGGTTTCCGTGATGTTTGGGCAGTGCGGGCAGTATGGTGTTTCCGCTCTTTTGATTCGGTAGAGATGACCGTTGAGGGGTATATGATCTGTGCAGAGTTGTGTTAGCAGACTTGTTTGCCTATGGTTGAGGCCCTGAGTGGCCTTTATGTATCCCCCGGAGGGTAGGGTGGGGTCAATGGACTTGATCCTTTCGTAACGTTTCGATCTTCTCCACCATTTTTTGGTATCTCTCTTTGTGTTGATGTTGATTTGCTGTTTGATTGCCGAGGGGCTGAATGGTAGTTCCCTGTGGAGAAAACGAGGGAGTAAGTTCATAGCGCTCGATCCAGACTTGGCCGCTTCTTTCGCCAGTTTGTCGGCTGCCTCGTTTCCCGTGGATCCCATGTGTCCAGCAATCCAGGTGAGCGAGATTACCATCTTTGGCCTGTTCCCGTTGTTAAGTAGTCTCCTTGCGGACTCCTCCACGTGTAACCTTGTGATGTCGCGCTTGATCTCATCGATTAGGTATTGTGCCGGCTGGGGTTTGTTTGCCCACAGCGGTTTTATGGTGGCCTGGTTGTCGATATTGAGGTCGATGTTGTCACGGGTGCCATTGATCCTTCGAACCAGGTGGAGTCCCAGTATTATTGCTATCGAATTATATTAGTAGGAGTGGCTACGCTGTGGGGGATGGAGACGCAGGCCGTTATGGGGGCTTAGATTATACCGGCCGTAACCGAGTAGTGAGGAGTGAAGATTTCCCAACGAAGCGACATGGTAGAGGTAGAAGCTGTGAACGGAAAAAGTTAAAAGGACGGATGGGCACGTCATGTTGAAGGAAGCCAGGTGGACAGAGTTGCAAAAACCATAAGACGCACTTTCAACGCAGGAAATTTGGGATGTCGATGCAGCTTCATGCAGGTCCAGTGGGGAGTACGGCGAGTGAGTTTGGCGTTGCAAGCGATGTGTGGGATGATTAGTGAATGGAAGCCGTGTACGCATGTTGGAGTAATGTTGTAGCCAATATCGGAGGGAAGGAAACGGGAGATGCCTCGATCGGATTTGAGTGTCTCCTCATAGGAGTCCCCGCAAAAAGAGGCACCACAGAGAATCACTGGTGTTTGGGTGAGGGTCAATGACTACACACCATGGCTGAATGCTGAAGGGACGACTCCGGGGGCTCCTCCAACATCGACAGTCCAATTAAGGGGAAAAGGAGCGCAGGTGAGTGAGGTCGTACCTATCGGGGTGATACCATGTATAGTTGTGTGTGCGACATCCTAGCATCCTCAGCAAAGAATACCGGGCATCGAAAGGGGCGTCGAGCCACTATACACCATCCAGCATCACACAAGGGCCTGGATATAGGTTGTATGTGCTCCACCTCATTGAGATCCAGATTCAGAATAGTCCGTTTGGGTCTGTTTGGTGACAAGCATAGATCCAGACATAATTATTACTCAGGATGATGTGTAGCCAATGGGTCGACCTGCACAACTTTACCCTGAAGTTCGAGACACCTGGGTTTGAATTACCCCTAATTGAGACTGGGGAGTAGAATGTGAGGATCTTGGTCTGTTTCGTGTCCCACTGGACAGTTGATTTTCAACTGAATGCTATGCTCAGCTGGGTCAATTGAATAATATCGCCTGATTGCCCAACACTTCGATCTCAGGTTTGATATGAGCAAAGTCGACTGGCTGTTTACAGTGAGCAAAAAAACTGATTCACAGAAGGTCAAATTTTGCTTGCAAGTCAAATTATGGCCCAAGGAACAAAGGTAAATCCGTGGGAAATTCAGGACACAAAGGTAGATATCGTGTCCTTTGTTATACCAGAGCTCAGAACTTCAGTCTCAGCCAATCATTTAATATACAGTTTACAATCAAGCAGACTCGATGAATCAGTTTTTTTGCTGGTACTTGGTTTGGGCCCTTTTGGCCTTTATCACTGCCCCTATTCTTCTGGGCTTGCTCTCAATCACATTTCTACAAACCTTACTTGG
>Ga0307515_10021152_pt1 | contig 11551 bp, 9 predicted proteins | sample 17_EM_MG_FD_194513 | JGI IMG/M metagenome (GOLD analysis project Ga0307515, IMG submission 194513) | Populus trichocarpa ectomycorrhiza microbial communities from riparian zone in the Pacific Northwest, United States - 17_EM | ecosystem: Host-associated > Plants > Roots > Unclassified | place... | reverse complement strand
TTGTATCAGTTGGATGTTCAAAACTCTGCCACAAGGAATTTTCCAGGCTATCACCCTCCTCTTTCACAACAAGGTTTCCTGAATCCAGAAGTTGAGCAGCTGGATTAGAAGCAGATCTCGATGAGTTCGAATTGAAGACCAAATTATGGTCCCATTCTGATTGAGAATGACAAGAATTCCCATGTCAGTTAGCCTTAAAACACCTGATGAATCATTAAGGGGGGTCTCTCTATTGGCTACCCAAACTATAGTCATGACAGGTATCTTGCCATACCATATCCCTACGTATCGGTTCTTGGATTCTCCAGGGCTGAAAAATCCCAACACATAGGTTCCTTCAGCTGAAACTATGGTATCACCATCTCTAATGGAGTGAGTTGTGTTTATGGTGTCAATAGCAGTTGCTGTTTCTACAATAAGCAATAAAGAGGAGCAAAAAAGAAGTACAAGAATGCAATGTTCCGTTGGTACTCCCATTGTTTCCTTTTCCCTGTACCTCACTTTTTGATATTGATGACTGCCATAGATGGTGAAAATGTTCATGCTAAAAACGGCATATTTGAGGGCACAAGTGGAATGCTTTGAACTGAGGCGCGGTTAGGTGGGACGTCCCTAGCTATACTCTTCGAACGTTTTTTACTGGATCCCGTCAATGGCTTTTGATTTGATTGAATCCCTGTATAATATGCAGTATCTATCATGTACCCCCTTCTTTAAAGTTGACTGTTAGACAGCAAGTGCAAGATTGCACCAAATAAGTAAAAAAAAAAGAAACATGTGAAAAAGAATTAAAATAAGTAGTTCCAATCCATTGCGAACCTTCACATGCTTTTTTCTCTGCTTCGAATCACCCCATATTTTTTTTATAAATTGAAAGTATCCCTATATTAAGGGTTTGTTCATTTAGACCCCTATAAAATGATTACTTATAATTACCTTTTGGCCCCATCTCTCTCACAATTTTTTTTCCCTTATATATAAACCCCCCCCCCCCAAAAAAAAAAAAATAAATAAATAAATAAAATCAATACGCTCTAACTCTTTCATGCTTCAATGCCTATCCATCTAGCAAAATAGTAGATACCATATTGAAACATACCCTACATCCTAGGCCAATTCAAATTTTTTTAACATAAAAAAAATAATTAGGTGATGATAGTGTTTAAAAAAAAAAACAAGAAAAACCTAACACTCAAGTTACTAATTAACTTGACTATATCTAGTAAGATCAGTTAATTTTATAATATGATTTAAATCGAAGACAATGATAACAAATATGCATAAAAAAAAAACCTGGTAATAATTAACTAAAAAAATAAATCATTGATATCATATATGTAAGGAGAAAAAGAAAAGATTGATGGAGACCCATCGCCACTCTACTATGGACATCGCCTATAAACATAAGAGTTTGATGAGATGATTCAAACTCCATGACAAAAGGATACAAGATGACATCGAAAGAAGATGCATGGTTCAATAGAGTAATGCCCTAGAAAAGCAAATTGAACAAAACACAATGAAGTGAGTATCTAACTATATTCAATTAATCAATTTTATTTAATTCAAGAATAAAATTTATTTTGAAAAAATATATTTAATAAAGAAAAAAAAACATAAGGACCCCAATAACCCAACCAAATAAAAAAGAACAAGGGATAAAACAAAGGATGTAAAAAGCATATAAAAACACAGAGCCCAATTTCCAATAAAATAAATATTGAATGATAAAATTAAAAAAAACTTAAAATAATGATTAAAAAAACAAAGCAAACCCTAGCGAACATTCTTAACCTAACTTAGTTTTCAAACTACAACCCGTGAAATTCCAAAATTGGCTTAACCTAAAAGCTCAAATCCAAAGTAATTCAATATTGAAAGATGAAATTGGGTATAAAAAAATATCAAACTAAAAAATTTAGTAAAGCAAAGAAAAAAATAAGGATAAAATCTTATAGAAAAAAACGATCGAGGGTGAATCGCCAAAAAATTAAATTATAAAAATTATTTTAGATGACATAAATAGCGATTGAAAGATGAAGACCAAATCTGACAAATAAAAAAAATAAAAAAAGAATGAAATTGAAATAAATTTTGATTTTCATAAGTTATTCCAAATAAAACAAATATTAACCAAAAGATTAGGGACTAAATTGAAAACAAAAAAAAAAAAGCTAGGTGCATGATTTGAAATATTGCATGGCAGGGCATAAAAATCAAGGGAGATGGAGGAAAGAAAGAAGAAAAAGAAAAAAGAAATGGCTGCTGGAGCAAAACTGAAGTTCTATTTTCTATACTCGTCACCATTATATAGAGTAGACATCGAGAAGAATCTAAAGATGCCCAGAAAAGACCTTTTTAGTTTCTAGAATTAACCAAACGCGTCGCATAAAGAAGAGCTGTGATGATTTTTAGATGTAGTTAGATTATATGATATAATATTAAAAGAATTATGAATAGATAATTGCATGTATTTAGTTTAATTTTAATAAAATATTATATTAGATGAATCATTATGTTTAATTATGAAATTGGATTGTGAATTGTGATCAAAGATGGGTTGGACATTGATAGAATTAGAAAACTAATTTGGTTTTTTCTATGGGCGAGCTAAAAAACTGAAAAACTAATTAAACCGAGAAAACCGGAAAAAAAAAATTAACAAAAAAAACCGAACCATGAAAAAAAACCGATTAAACCGATTAGAATTTTGAAAAAACTGACCGGTTCGATTTTGGTTTTAAAAATCTAAAACTGAAAAAACAGAACCGAACCCAAATCGAAAAAAAACCAAGTCAAACCGGGAAACACCGAGCCAAACCTGTTTGAACTGGTTTTTTCCCCAAAATAACCGAACAAAAAATGATCAGTTTAAACCAGTTTTATTTCAGTTTCTATTTTTTTCAAAAAAAACTAGTTTTAATTTTTTTTTATAAAAATCAAACTAAATAAAAAAATAATCACCCTTAATTTTTTGTATGCAGGGAGGGAGTTAAAAGGCTAAAAAAAATTTCATCATTGCACCTCGTGAAATTATGTTACATCCTTGAATATTCTACCGAACGTGCTATATTACTAAAAGGAATCAACTGTGCTAAGGTAAAAAAAACTCTCCTCTCCCTTAGTTTTTAGCAATTGTTTTGGTTGTGTTTATAACCATGAAATCAACTAAATTATATTAAAATAACTCCCACGTAACTTAATTAAAATCTAGGTTATGTAAGGAATTCAGTCAAGAAAATTCAAGATTAATCTAGATGAAATTTAATAATAATATATCAAATAATTTTTGTAGCCTAAACCTTTTCTTTTACATTTAATTTTTTTTATCCAACCCTTAGCGGTAAACAAGATAAGCACTCTAACACCAGGATTTCAAAAACAAGAATAATATAAAAGGCCTAAAGGCTCATTTTACATGTATTTTAATTTTATAAACCATGAACACATGCAAATGGGCATGAAGCCAAATCCAAATCCAAAGAACTTGTTTCTAGTTGAAAGGGCCTTCAGGGGGTTCCAAATCCAAAGAACCTAAAGCTGATAAGACTGTTTTCAAATTCTTTTTGTTATTTATTAAACATATTCTATGCTTGACAAATATATATATATATATATATATATATGTTAAATTGATGCAAATTATCCAACATTATACTGAGCGAAAGATACTAGCATACTTGACATTCCATGCTTGCATTGTTATGCTGAATAGTAAACATGGATGCCTTATGTTTTCTTGGTTTTGATAGTGAGTAATTTATATTACTTGGCAGCCATCGAGCAGGCCGCCATCGTCAATATACTTCCAAAGTCCAATATAGAAGAAGGTCACGCCGTCTCGAATTTTTGGTCCTATACACTTACCGCTACCCCCCACACGGCACTCTCACCTTTTCTGTCAAGAAAATTACTCAAAATTCAAAAATTCCAAATAAATACGCATTCAATTTCAAGTGTTGAATTTCTGTTAGTCCAATCACAAGAACTGAAAACGAGTTTTGACTCAGGAACGTTGGGTTTAACCATTGCCCCGTTTGAAATTTTTTTTTTTAAAAGTAGTTTTTTCTAGCAATTTAATTTTTAAAAAGTGATTTTTTTAAAAAAAAAATTGATAGTATCATGAAAAATAAATTAAAAAATATTTATCATTGTTTTATTATGTCATGGAAAATTAATTGAGAAATAATATATTAATATTTTTAAAAATATTTATTAAAATAATATGAAAAAATCTTACAAATTAAAAAGTTGAAAAAAAATGAAATTGAAAAAAAAACTAATTTCATAAATTATCTTAAATAAAATAAATAATAATTAAAATAATAAAAATTAAATCTAACAGATAAAAAAATTAAAATATAATAAAATTAAAAAATAATATCAGAGTTCTGAAGTCTGATTTGAAACCAGACCCCTTTTTAAGCTATGCTTTTGTTTTTAATGACAGATAGGCATACTTAACTTATGATGTTATTAACAGCTCTATTGCTTTGACCTTCGTTTTTTATCAAGACGGTGTCCTGGAGCGGCTCGCCTGGATTGACCGATTTAATAATTGGATAGTGTACTCAAGTGCACTAGGAGATAACTGCGATAACTATGCACTATGCGGTGCTTATGGCAGGTGCACCATCGGAAACTCCCCAGTATGTGGGTGTTTGAACAGATTCGTGCCAAAAAACCAAAGGGAATGGGTAAGGGCAGACTGGTCTAACGGGTGCGTTCGGAGGACACCGCTGAACTGCCAGAATGAAGATGGATTTATAAAGCATTATAACATTAATTTGCCAGACTCAAAGATTTGGGCAATGAATAAAAGCATGACAACGGAAGAATGCAGGGTGAAATGCTTGAATAATTGTTCTTGCATGGCTTATACAAATTCAGTTATAAGTGGAAATGGAAGCGGATGCATTCTCTGGTTTGGTGACCTGGTGGACATCAGACAATACACGGAGGATGGACAGGATCTTTTTATTAGAATGGCTTCTTCTGAAGTAGGTAAATATAAGCACATTCTTACATGCTGAATATAATATATTATATTTATTGCATAGCATTGCATAATACCAAAAATCCATGGCTAATGCTTTGAAACGTAACAGATTGGAAATTTATGGAAACATATCAGACTGGAGGTATTCTAGATCAATATTTTATAGAGAGATTAATTTATTAAAAATTTATTTAATTAACATGATTTAAATAAATTATAGATAAATAAAAAATTAATTTTAAATAACTCTTGGTTTTTCTCCTTAAAAAATCCTTGGTTTTTCTAAATTTAATTTTTAATTTATAGAGGTTAATCAAAGGTTGATAATGGTGAAAATTAATTCTTATTAACTCTTTAACCTTTTAACTTCTAAAATTCATTATAAAAATGGGGTAAAACAAGAGATTCTATCTTGATTTTTGTAGATTTTTACATACTCTTTTGTTAGAGAATAATATAAATCATATATTGGACCTCACCTACAAACTTAAACTTGGGTTGAGATGGTTCTTTGATATAGTATAAGAGTCTTAATGACTAAGCGGTCACGAGTTCGAATCTCACCATCCTCATTTATGTGATAAAAATTAAGCACAAGGTAATGTGGGCCTGTGCATATTTTAAGCCCAAAGGGCTTTCACTTGAGGGGATGTGTTAGAGAATAATATAAATCAGAAACATTTGAGTTTCATATTCTTTGGTTCAAATACATTTTTTAGAAGTTCATCTAAAAAAAGTTATATTGTTAAAATCCCGGGAGACATATTGCAAACATCCTAACTGCATAAGTAAAGAGCAATAAAACCTTAAGAAAATATGATTTATCATTAAAAACAACAAAAAAATTATTACTTATTTATTACTTTAAAGTGCTTTAATAAATAAGTACCCTCTTTTATTTTAATTTAAGCATACTAGTATGCATTCTAGAATTTTGAATTAATATCAATTGCAAGTTTGATTAAATGCTTAATATGCATGCTATAATTCTTTTTATTATATTTATGTTGAAAGCATGTTTGCCATGAGTTATGTTTTTGCATGTTTATGGGCCACGTTTGTTTCATAGAAAGTGGTTTTCTAGAAATCATTTTCCAAACTTTTCTATGTTTGTTTGTCATTAAAAAAATTGATCAACAAGAAACACTTTCCAGTCAAAAACAAATTTGGCTTGGTTTTCAGAAAAGTATTTTTCTTAGAATTTGATTTTTATATCAACTTCAGTCTTTATTTTTATGATTGTTATTTATTTTTTATTTTTTATTTTTTTAATTGAAATTTTTTAAACATGTATAAATCTAAGTTTTTATTGGACATTTTTCCCAGCCTAAGTCCCATGCTTGACAAAACTTGATGTAGACTAATTTAGTATATAGATTGGATCAATTCCAAATCAAGGAAAATAACTTTGGTTAGTATATAATTAATTAAAATACTTGATTAATTTTCAAGGACAGATCAAGAATATACAAACAATCTCCAATCCTGATAAGAAAACCCATGCATTACTTACAATTTCCAAAACCAACCAAGCATACCAAACTAATCCTGAATGGTTTTTTACGTTCAAAATGTTTCAGAAGATCTATCCATGAGAATGTTGACACAAACACCTGCCTTACATAACGTCGATACATGGTGACTGTCGACCAAGTAATCAAAACACATTTTTTCTTTGTGAGATGACTAATCCATATGTCCCTAGTACAGTAAGCATAAAATACTTAGAAACAATATATCAGAACGACAAGCAATCTATCTTTGTTCTAACTCTGAAATCGAGCATTCATTAGCTGAACATGGTTTGCTCGGGCTGGAAGAATAAGCTGCTTCAATCAGATCCCTTTCAAAGAAAAAACCTGGTTGTCTAGGATGGGGCAATTCATCTTCATTACCCAACATCAAAACTACATTCGACATGTTTGGCCTGTCTTCTGGATCTTCTTGCACACATAATAAACCCACGTGAATTGAACGTAACACTTCCGATAAATTGCATGTTATAACAAAGGATTCTGCAGCCAGTTCCACAGACCTGTTTTCTTTGAAAAGTTTCCAAGCCTGATAAGCAGAAAACCATGTTATTAGAATGAATTTGATGTCTTGAAATAAGAAAATATTATTAACAACTCTATGTTCTCTGGACTCAAACATCTAAATCCATCATGCACACCGTTGTCGGGTTGGATTAGTTTCGATGTTCTTACAAATATTTCATGCCTTTGAAGCGGAACCTAACATAGGTGCTTGAGAGCAAAGTGAGACAACATAGTTTTGAAACTTACATGCCCAAGAAGGTTGAGGTGGTGGTCTGGATGACAGAATCCTCTGTTTCTTTTCCCACTTACTATCTCTAGCACCAATACACCAAAACTGAAGACGTCCGAATTTAGTGAGTAGAGTCCATAATTTGCGTACTCAGGAGATATGTAGCCGCTGCATTTATTCATGGAATGTTAAGTTGCATTTGTCAAAAAATGAAAGATAAAACCATATGTTGGTGGAGACACTTACAATGTACCAGCCACTTTATTAGTATTGGCTTCGGTTTCATTCCCTCCAAAACTTCTAGCCAGGCCAAAGTCTGAAATTTTTGGGCTCAGTTCATAGTCCAACAAAATATTGCTGGCTTTCAGATCTCTGTGAATTACTCTTAGTCTTGAGTCCTGGTGAAGATAAAGGATTCCACGAGCAATCCCATTGATAATTTTGTAGCGCTTGGGCCAGTCTAGTTGCAAGCTGTGTGTTTTTTCTGCCATATTTTTTGCCAAGTCAATTCATTCCAGCTCTTATCAGATTCCTAAATGCATACGAAAAACTAGGAAAAAAAGTAATCCATACTTAAAATACTTAATGAATGTTGTCATGTTGAATTAAAATTACAATTGGTATGGCAGCATGTGTGACCATTAAAGTGGAGAAGTCTTCCCTCCAATCCATTTTCCCAAAGGTTTTGAAGGAAGCACAACAGCTTCTTGTTTTGGTGTATATGGTTTCCACTTTCTCCTAGTAACTTGTATCCCCGACTGATCTACTGAACTTTTTATCTTAAGCCACAGCTCATGGCATTGTTCACTCAGAGTTGGTTTGGTGCTTGAACACTGACAACCCAAGTGTGCAATAAGTTTAATTAATTTGTAGGCGTTTTGAGAGATCCCATACCGAAAATTAAAACGTCCAAGCTTTTGTTGGGCAAGAACTCATAGATCAACATCTTTTCATCTCCTTCAATGCAGCATCCTAGAAGCTTCACTAGATTCCGGTGCTGAAGTTTCACAATGTAATTTGCCTCATTTTTGAGCTCATCAAGTCCTTGTCTCGAATTCCTAGAAAGCCTCTTGACAGCTATTTCTCGTCCATCTGCTAATGTTCCCTGCAAATAATAACTCAGTATCCTAAACAAATCAATACTGTCCAAGCATGTTTCGGAACTCTGAAGTTTGAATACTGTCCAAGCAGTCATTATTTTATGCTTAAAAGGCTCAATCCCATGGTTGATGTTTCAAAGAAACTAATACCACAAATATCATTGTTGCCATGGGTTTCCACCGTGAAATTTAAAAGCCATCAAGATGCTTGATTGATTATAGATTAGTACCTTGTAAACTGGTCCGAAACCGCCTTCTCCAAGTTTGTTGTCAGTGGAAAAATTATTTGTTGCACATGCCAAGGTACCAAAATCAAAAAATGGTAGTTCCAGGTCTTCCTTCTTGCGCATGTTATTTGATTGTCCTGCACGCAGAACTGGGAAGAATAAGAAAGTAGGAGAACAATATCTTCTGTTACACTAAAATTTCTTCAAGCCGTCAATACATTTATGTATCTAATTATTCTAAAAATAAAATTTTAAAAGAAACAAATCTTCTTATCTGAAAATCGAAAGATGGAGTATAGGAGTAGTTAAATTTTCATGGCGTGAATAACGTACTATTTTTCTGTTGCTGCTTCCAAATATACAAGACCAGGGCTAGGCCAAGGAACAGAATTCCAGTAAACAATGCAGTGCTTATTATGATCCTTTTCTTCGCATTGGATTTTGTATTTATCTTTGCGCCATCTCCATTATCTACAACATGGCAGAGAAAATGTGGATTTAAAAGACAACAATAGGAAAGACCATAGAATATACATTAGTGAAACAGATAACTGCGCAAGTGTGCAGGCAAAAGGAATGGAAGAAAATTTTCTTCTATATATATCTCAAGCATGTGATTTCCCATTTTTTCTCTTTCTGAAGTAAACTTAATATTAGAATAAATCATTTAGGCAGCAATTTCATAGATCTGAATATTGTTATTTTTCTGATGAATAGGCAGTTACAATTTAAAGGATGATTTAACAAGAAGTTGCTAGAATATAATTTATAGATACTTACTTTTCTAGTCTGAAGATAGATTCATCATACCTAGTTCTGACTCAGCCATCCGTATATAAACATCTTGCTCATTTACAGCAATAACTCTTATGTCAATCAGGTCGCCAAACCAGAGCAAGCACCCACTTCCTCCATTCCTGATGTCCAAATTTGAATATGCTGTACAGCTACAGTTCTTTATACACTTTTTTTTGCACTCCTCAAGATTCATACTCGTGTTAAACCATGACGTTTTTGTCTCTGGCAACTTCAGTCCAGAGAGCTTCTGAAAGCCATCTCCAGAACAATTTAGTGGAGTCCTTCTAACACAACCGTTTGACCAATCGGCCACGTTCCAATCTCTTGGAGTTTTAGGTACAAATCCATCCAAGCAATCACACAGTACTGGAGAACTGTCAATACTACATATTCCATTTGTACCACATAGTGCATAACGATCACAATTATCTGTAGTTCCAGTATCGTACAGGAACCAACTTTGTGTTTTCTCATTCAACACGAATTCCTGGAAATCTCCATTTGGACTGACCACGGCCCTTGAAAGAATTGAGCTACTATGAAAATGATATGTCAAAAACATCTCTTTTTCATTAAAAAGAAATTCAATTGTGAACTTGGAAGTTGATTTTAATTGAGTTAAACCACTTAACAGTATACCGTTCCATGCTCCAGACCTGCACTTCACTTTCGAGCCTTCCGTTAGTACTATCTCAGGATATCCATAAGGAACCATCATGCATGTAAAATTACCTCTGGAAGGATCATCAGCTGACTTCCATGATGTCAGGTACAAGTTCATGCCTGCTATTCTATTCCATCCTATCTTCATGTCAGCCAATATTGTATCAGTTGGATGTTCGAAACTCTGCCACAAGGAATTTTCCAGGTTGCTATCTCCCTCCTCTTTCACAACCAGGTTTCCTGAATCCAAAAGTTGAGCAGTTGGATTCCTTGCAGGTCTTGTTGTGATGGAAGACCAAATCACACTCTTATGGCGATCGAGAATGATAAGAATTCCTTTGTTGGTGAGCCTTAAAACGCCCGACGAATCATTGAGGGGAGTTTCTCTGTTGGCAACCCAAACTACAGTTTGAACTCGTATTTTTCCATACCATATGCCCAAGTATCTGTCTTTGGATTTTGCAGGACTGAAAAATCCTAATTCATAGGTTCCATCTGCTGAAACCATAGTATCACCATCTATGATAGGCTGAGTTGTGTTTATGATGTCAATGGCTGTGGCAACTTCTCTATCCAGCAATAAAAAGAAGCAAAAAAGAAGTATGGAAATGAAATGCATTGCTACTTTGATGATGTTTTCTTCTTCTATAGCTTAGTTTGTAAATAACTTATTGTTTAGATCTGAAAATATTTATTGTCGCGAACTGCATATTTATTGTCGCGAACTTGTCTACAGGGGAACAATGTTCCAATATTTTTTAGATAAAAGCCAACGTTGAATAATATTTTTAAGATAAAAGCCAACGTGCAATTTATAATCTAATGACATGGGTTTTTGAGGTCATATTCCAAAAAATCTATAATACGCTTTTAACACGAGACATTTATTTTTTAATTATAGACAAGACAAAACAAAGCTTAAAAACAGTTTGATCAGTTCAACATGGTTTTTTTAAGATCATATTTGACAATAATTAGCCATGATCCCATAATGATCAATTGGCCATAATTCTATTGTAAATTGTATTTATTTTTCTAGTTGTTTTAGAATTTATTTTCTCGTTATTTTGTAGAGTTTTTAATTTGATTTTCCTAATTAGGAGTAAGGGATTTGTTTGATCTAGATTTCTTATATATGTTGGTTTTGAATTCTTATATAAAGAGCTTCATGTATTATTTTGAAGGCAGACATTAAGAACAAAATTTATGAAATAAAAACCTTGTAGGACTTGAAAAACCTTAACAATATGTGCTGTGTCATTTGGTATTAGAGCAAGTTGGTATATTCGATGAATATAGGTAGTGGCCATAACTTCCCACCTAGCAATACAAGAGTGAAGGCTATCTAGAATATTGTGAGGGCTCAAAAGGCAACATAGAGAACCCTATTACAAAAATTTGATCAATAAAAGCATTCCATAATAGACTTCAATGAGTTAATGGAACAACTACGAGGGGGGGAGGGGGAGGGGTCGTATATAAGAATCGTGAAGAAG